>OLOI01000855.1_pt1 | contig 28820 bp, 30 predicted proteins | sample 1672131 | NCBI WGS metagenome assembly OLOI01 (sample SAMEA3136651, study PRJEB25190) | human gut metagenome
GCACATAAGCACTCGTTACTGTCTGCACGGTATCTCCTGATTCAAGTGGTGGCAGAAATAAAGCAAATGGAGAATTGTAAAGGATTGCTATCACCGCAATAACTGGAACAGCAATCATGGCAACTACAAGAACAAGTAACAACAGCACCAGTCCGACAACCGGTGCCGCTGCCTTTACCCAAGTAATCGCTTTTCGCACAATCAGATCCTTTACCAGCTTTGCCACACTGTCCGTCTGATTCTCCTGTGCTTTCATCTTATCCAGAAAGAATTTTATCTTCCTGCTCCGGTTGGTCATCTTTTCATCCTTGACCTCTATGGACACACCTGCAGCATATCCGGCTGCCATGCCGATTGCAGTACCAACTCCCGGTGCAACCGCTGTTCCTGCCGCTGTAGCAGCTGTCTTTGTAGCAGTTTTCGCTGCAACCTTGGCAGTGGTCTTGGCGGTTTCTTTTGCTGTCTCTTTAGCTACAGCCTTGGCAGTATCTTTGGCAGCTTTCTTTGCTGTCTTTTTTGCCAGCTTCTTTCCTGCCTCTACCTTCTTGATACGCTTCTTTGCCTCGGCTGCCGCCTTTTTCCTAAAAAGTGCTGCACCCTTAGAAGCAGTTCCGGTAACAGATCGGCTTGCTTCATATGCAAGATATGCTGCCTGCGATACCTCCTGCCCGCCTTCCATCTGCTCTGTTACTGCCCCGGCTGCAAGTGCTCCAGTTCTTCCTGCAATGTGAAGATTGGTATTCTTGGTCTTAATTGAAGTATTGGATTCTCTATAGTTTCGCTCGAATCTTGATAGTCTCTTATTCTTCGACTCTGACTGATGAATGGTGCTCTTGCGATAAGACTTCTTTTTATCATCAGATACCTTTGCACCGATAGTCTTAGGACCTCTCTCTACTGTATAGATGTTGCTGCCTTTAATCTTGGCTCCCTTTGGTTCATGGGCATGAATCTTGGCTTTCTCCTTGGTGTGAATGACCATTGGCTTGTCATCCACCTTTTTAATTTTCATTTTCCTCACCTCCTATCGTGAAATAAAATAAGCCGCTAAGGAGCTTAATTACTCCTTAACGGCTATGTAAAATCATCCAATATTCAATTTTAAAAGCTCCGTAGAACTGAAATTTGTACTCGCATTACCATGTTCTATCATACCTATCAAAAACGTTCTTATTTCTTTACCTGAACTGATATGTACGCTTTTTATAATCAATTTGGATTGATAAATTAGCTTCGTCATCTCCTGAGGGGTTATCGATTGTATGAAGAACCTCTTTAAATTTTTTTCTCAATTTATCATGATGATTGCTATCACAATTTAATGTACCAGTTTTCTTACGGTTTGTGGAAATGATGGCGTACTTTCCTACGCTGGGCAAATTCTTTAGCTTGTCCAATTCCATACTTGAACAGTGATGTGGTACATGCATAATATCAATAGGATCTGTCAGCAAATTATTCATACACTTATAAGGCACATCACCAGCCAGTAGTACATGCAAGTATCTTCTCTTTTTATCTAAAATTTCCAGTGTCAATCCTTCTCGGTTTCTAGGTGTAATCTTATTACTGGTTCCGCTTCCTAACCATACTTTTATTTCTATATCATTTGCACAGGATATTTTTGCAATCAATTTATTCGTTTGTTCTCTATCCACAAGACAAAGATTGCCTAAGGCATTCAAATAATGTGCAAGACGAATCGAGTTAATTGATGCTTTTTTGTCTTTGCTTGACACCAAATAAGGTGCAATCCATTTCACATTGAATATATCTTGGCTCGCATACGCACATCCGATAATATGATCCATATCCCAATGGGACAAGACTACACAACTTGGTTGCAAATGTCGAAAAGCATTCACAGCTCTCAAATATTTGGAGTTATGACGCCTAGGAAAGGAACGATAGTTATACCCAATATCATACAATATTCTGTGTTTAGACCCTCTGATATAATCTGCATTTCCATGACCAACATTATAAATATCAATCTTATAAGGGAAATCACTCACCCATCGTGTTGTGCTGCAGTTCGTTTTTAGTTGCGTTCATATTCTTTTTCTCCCGTATTTATACAAGTAAGCATCCGCTTCTGCTCCCGTCAGCGGCACAACATAGTCATCGTCCGATGTTTCCACCCGCAGGAAATATCTGCCATCGCAGTTTTTGTATACAGACTGCACATACTGACGTGCGCCATCTGCAAACAGGTCAAGTATGTGTGTGACATCTGCCAGCCGCTCTGCGGTATCGGTATCATATACAATACCATTCAGTGTTGCTTTCATAGAATTTCCCTTTCGTCATTTAAACAAAGATTTCTGCTCATCTTGGATTACATAATCCGAGGGTAGTCCCTCCGGCTTGTACTCTATGCCCAATGAGCGGCAAAAATCCTTCAAATCGTCCTCGCTGTCATCGGTCACATCCGCATACATTGCTGCCACTGGATTAGGCCCGGAGCCAATCAGTGCATACTCCTGTGTTGCGGCACGGTATGCATAGATATCCATCGTATGGCGAGTCAGATGTATCAACTTTTTACAGCGTCGCTTAAGCTGTGCTATTGGCTCTTTGTTATCAGCAACGGCAGCGTAAAAATCGTCGATGGTAAGCACGCTTGTTATGATAATAAGCGATACCTCCAGCCAACGGTCATGATACCTTGCCGATACAGAGGACGCCGAGTTGTTGTCCAGCATTTTGAGTACATCGGACAGTGGCATAATCCCGGGACGAAAATCGTCCAGTATCAATGCATCCTGCCCGTTATAGTCCTGCACCGGGTCGCGGCTACTGCCGGATAGGCAATAGCTTAACCCTTTATCCTCGCATAGCTTTTTCGCAAGCGTTGTTTTGCCAGAGCCCGCATCACCCTCAATGTAGATGACGCTTATCTTGCGGTTGGTCTTATTTTTCAACGAGTTTTCGCGATACTCAAAAGCCCTTTCGTACTCAGTTTTGTTATCGATGTAGTTATCCATCGACACATAATCCGTCAAATTGTAGCGGCGAATTTTTCCTGCCTTGATACCCTCAATCGCTTTCTGAAATGATTTATTGGCCTCTTGTGCCTTTTCGCTTTTGGCCCGCTCTGCTATCCAGTCGTAGCCAGCTTTTGCGACAACTTGATCATCGCTGTACTGGTGCTTTTCCGGAGCATTGCGGTGCGTCAGATATAGCAGAGCGCCGCCTATATCTGCACGATAGGAGCGCCCTGCTTTGATTTTCTGCTTGATTGGTGATACATATTGCTGCGGCACACCAATAATATTGCCGATGGTGCTGGTGTTCAATGACTCATTGAGTCCGAGCACAAGATGGATATGTGGTGCAACTGGCTTACCATCCTCATCCACATCACTGTCATGAGGAATGTACGCCCATTTTTCCACGTTGGGGTGATTGTCCAGCTTATGTTCCATCTCTTGGCGCCAGTTGTCTGGATAGCCCGGCAGATACTGTATCTGCTGCACAATTTCACATTTGCGGAGATTTATATTTCACATCCCCTCTCTCGATAGCCTTACCACAAACCTACCACAATATAGCCTGTTGACACCCCATCAGGACAAGCCCTCCTGATGGGGTAAAATCCCATTGGTTAGGGCTTTTTCCAGCCTATGCGATTGATTTGTGAGCGCTACCACAATCGGTGTGGTGTTGCCTCAATCGTCCATGGGACGGATGCTGGCAATCTTACCATAGCGGTTGTAATAGACATTGACATCCTTGCCGCACAGCTCCGGCAGAGAGATGCCCTCGCGGTCAATCTTGCTCTGCGTCAGATACTGGCGTTCAGCTTCCATACCGCCGCCACGGCGAGGATCAATCTCATTGCCGAGATAAATCATGTAACCCTTGATTTCCTCACCCTTGCCATTGTCCGGGCGAAAATTAGCCTCGCGATAACCAATCAGTTTCATAGTTGTTCTCCTTTTCATTATGCGGTTTTTGCCGCTGTTTCGTTTTCGGCGGCGCTCTCTGTGGACTCTGCCCGCAGTGCTTCCATTACGCTGGAGTAGATGCATGCCGCAAACAATCTGTTTTGCTCATGCGAGTACACCACTGCATCATCCATTCGCTCGCCGCCCTTCTTGTAGACTTGTTTTTGTTATTTATTTTTTGTCTACACTTATATTACACCAAGAAAGGAGCAATATTGCAGCGCCCACATTTTAGCGCTATTTTTATGTTTTATTTTGTGTCCACCTATTGATTATAAAAAGCCTCTATTATATAATGTATATAGAGCGATTATGTGCCAACTATGCTGGGAGTGATATAAATATGATTTTGCAATCTAACGGCCTGCACATTACCTTAATTGCAGACGATATGCACCCACTGGATACCACTATTGATGCGATTTTTACGGAAATCTGTACGGCATACCAAGACCAGATGCCTATACTTGCAGCTACGATTAAGCAGGTACTGAAAAAAAATCCTGTAGCCAATACGGTATCTGCATCCCTCCCGGGTACTGTAACTGGCGAACTACTCGTTGCGGATTCTATCAATGTACTTGACACCTTTTCGGATTTAGGTGACAAAATCAGATATCTTGCATCTTGCTACAAGTCAGACCTGACAATGCGTCACTCTTCCTGTCAAGAAAATTTTAAAAAAATTTTGGGCAGCCTTTCTTTTATAAAGTTTTTCCCGGAACTGAAAGAACTCTCAGAAGACGATTACCAATACTTTCTATCTTTTGTAGACGATATTTTTTACACCTACTGGGTATTACAACTTCATAGAGCCTTTGAGATTCCGGTCAAATATGAAGAAATTCCTTATCTGCATGGTAGCCCCAAAAGCAATCAAGGTGTTGCAAAATTCAAAAATCTGCTTATTACTAACCTTTCTGATTTTGGCACAAGACAGTTCGCATTTAGCTTTTCACCAATTGATCTTTCTTTTCAATACGAAATAAACTATTTTGACGATTTTATCTATCTACTCCTTGTACTGTACTTAAAAAATGCAGACAAAAGCAATCTTTTGATTTGCCCGGTTTGCGGAAAATTCACAACAAGAAGCAGAAAAGATGCCATCTGCTGCTGCAGCGAACACGCAACGCAGTTCAAAAAATTACGTGATACCATTCTATTAGGCGACAAAGACACCTTATTAAGAGTATGGACACGTGCCCGAAAACGCAACAATAAAATGGCCAATGAATACGATTGGCCAACTGCTTATGATAACTGGTATAGCAACGCAAGAGCAATTTATGCAACCGCCAAAACAGCCACTTGGAAGCCAGCTGTCCTTGACCAAAAATTAAACGAGCTCTGGGAAAATCAAACGAAAGGATTGCCCAAAAAATGAATGTCGTTATATATGCACGCTACTCCTATCAAGGCCAACGAGAAACATCCATTGAGGGGCAATTAGAAGTTTGCCGTCGTTATGCCGAACAAAACAATCTGCAAATTATTAACGAATACATTGACCGTGCTATCAGCGGCCGCACCGATCAACGGCCGTCGTTCCAGCGGATGATTGCCGACAGCGCTAAGCGAACCTTTTCCGGCGTTCTTGTGTACCAGCTTGACCGTTTTGCTCGTGATCGGTATGACAGTGCAATATACAAGGAGCGCTTAAAGCGTAACGGTGTGAAAGTCATCTCCGCTATGGAGCCAATATCGGACGATGCCAGCGGCGTGTTGATGGAAGCCGTACTAGAAGGTATGGCAGAATATTACAGCCGAGAATTAGCTCAAAAAATCCGTCGCGGTCAAAAAATCTGTATCGAAAACGGTACAACGCTCGGCGGTCAAACTCCACTCGGTTATAAAATCGTAGACAAAAAATATGTTATCAATGAGGATACTGCCCCCATTGTGCGCAGAATCTACGCGATGTACGCTGCAAATGCTACAATGGCCGATATCATCCGTTATCTTAACCAACAGGGTATTAAGACACAAAAGGGAAACGAATACAACAAAAACAGCATCCGGCGCATCTTAACCAACCGCAAATATATCGGCATTGCCCACTACCACGGTCAAGATTATCGCGGCATTGTTCCCGCAATCATAGACGATGAGCTTTTTGAACAGGCACAAATAATGATGCAGAAAAACAAAAAGGCCCCGGCTCGCGCCAAGGCTACAGACGAACAGTATATCCTAACAACCAAGTTATATTGCGGCGAGTGCCGTGCCCCTATGACGGGTATTAGCGGGTACTCTCACACAGGTGTTCCCTATCAATATTATTCTTGTGTCAACGCCCGAAAGAAAGGGAATGTTTGCCACAAAAGTAACGTGCGAAAAGATTTGATTGAAAACGCTGTTGTTAAAGTAATTCGCAGTACGATGAACGATACCACCATTGCTGACATTGCCAAAGAAATTGTTGCGCAGGATAAAAAATCGAATTCATCTTCCAATCTTGCTGCACTACAAAAAAGATTAAAAGAAGTGAAAAAAGCGCAGGAAAACTTGCTTCATGCCATAGAGCAAGGACAAGCTATCGAGGTGCTCACCGCGCAGCTTGCCAAGCGCCAAGCAGAGGAACAGCAGATTGAAGCCAGTATTGCACACGAAAAGCTGCAAAGTGGCAAAAGCGTCACCATAGAAGATGTAATTAACTACCTGACACGCATCCGCAATGGCAGCGAAGATAATATCCTATACCGCCAAAGCCTTGTTAATATCTATGTTGACTCAATATATTTATATGATACGCCAGACGGCAAAAACAAAAAAATCTCCGTCCTGCTTAAAACGCAAAACGGAGTAAAAGAAATTCCCATAGACGATCTCGAAAGTTCGTCTATGGGACAGATGGTGCACCATCGGGGACTCGAACCCAGGACCCACTGATTAAGAGATATGGTATCCTTGTTCCCTATCTTTCCACAACTTTGCAAATCGTTGATTTTACGCGATTTTAATAGGATAATTTAGGGCTTTGCTCCCCCTCGTGCCTTAATTTGCCCTATCTTTCCGCGTCATACTTGAGCAGAACTTGAGCAAGATTCCTTGAGCATATTCTCCAAACTTGCTTGTACTCGTCCAATCGCTTCCATCTGGGTGCTATCAAATACCTTGGCATAGATGTTCAGCGTTGTCGAAACATTCGCATGGCGCAGAATCGTCTGCACCGTTTTGGGGTCTGCGTGTGTCCGAATCAACAGCGTTGCACACAGGTGCCGCAGCGAGTGTACCGTGACATGCGGCAAGCCGTTGCGTTCCGTCAGCTTATCCAGCCATTCATTGATTGTGCTCGGATTTAGCGGCGTGCCATCATCTCCAACGAACAGACATTCCCACTCGCCGCGCCATGCGTCACCATACATTGCCTTGTGCTCGTTCCACCACTGGCGGTATTCCGCAAGAACTTCTGCCAGCATAGGCGACAACGGCAAGTCCGCTTTGCTTTCCTTGGTTTTCAGTTTGCCAAGAATAAGCCCCTCGCCACTCTTTTCTTTGAGCTGCTGCGCCACATGTACAATGCCCTTGCCTAAATCCACGCTGCTCCACGTCAAGCCACACAGTTCACCCTTACGCAATCCCAGATAAATCAGAATCAGCAGCGCCGTTTTGACGCGAATATCCTTCTCGCGCATGACGGCGCGAATGAAACGAGCGCTTTCTTCCTCGGAAAACACATAGATTTCCGCGTCAATTTTCGGCGCACGAACGGCGTCAATCGGGTTATCGGTCAGCAGCTTGTGCTTTTCCGCGTAGTGGCAGACCGCGCGCAAAAAGCGATGCACGCCATTGATGGTCGTGCTGGAATAGGGTGATTTCCGCACTTCCAGCTTGAACGCTTTATCCACAGCGCATTGCAGCACCTTTGCCATTTTATCCGCACTTTCCAGCGATACGCGGCAGCCCTTGCAGGCAATCTGCACCGTGTCAATGCACAAGCCCGCCTTTTCCGCAAGTACCTTGTAGGTCATGCCCTTTTCTTTGCGGATTTTATCAAGCTCCGTTGCCGTCACACAGTACGTCCGCTTGGCGTCCGGTTCCCGCATGTCGGCATAGATACGCTCGATTTGATAGGCTTTCAGTGCCAAAATCGGCATATTGCCGATATCGTCCTCCACAACGCGCAGCATATACTCGTACCACTCTTTTGTCTTGTACTCCATTTCCGTGTTGCGAATATACTCGCGCGCCACATCGGACAGCTTCGTTCTGGCATCAAGCGCAGCGCGTCCCTGCTTCACTTCGTTTTCAAAAATTACCGCCTGCCGTTTTGCTTCTTTTTCAGCGGCCTTTGCGGTCATCCCTGCGGGCGGCTGCCACGTTTTGGAGCGTGTCCGCTGTTTTCCATCGGCGCTCTGGCTCAAGAACACCCGGAACTGGTATACCGTTGTTCCTTCGCTTTTCGTGCGTTTTGTAATATTCATGTTATTCTCCTAATAATAAGCGCCCGTCCTGACACCAGAACGGGCGCTGCGTAAATTATGCGCTGACAGTCAGATAGTCCATCAGATTCTGCCAAGATACCAAAATTTTACGCCCGGTGCGGACGGCAGGGAGCTTCTGCTCCTCTACCCAACGGCGCAGGGTCTTTTCCCCCACGGGAATGCCCTCCTCCCGGCAGCGCGCGGCAGTGTTGCGGATGGTTGCAATATCAGCGTATTTCTTGTTGGTGTTTTTCATGGTAGATACCTCCTAATATAGATAGTGAGATACCACCACATCGCAGCGGCTGTGCCCCATCTGCTGGGATACCGCCAGTAAGATACCTTTATCGTAGGCTTGCCCTTTGCGTTCCGCTCTGCAATAGTACATGTTCCCCGTTGTTGTACCCCGTTCCGCAAAATAGCGGTACAGGTCTTGCGCGTACTGTGCTCGCAGATAATGCAGCGGCATATCCTTGGGCAGCGCCGTCAGCGGCAGCAGGTATTTGCTATTGCTGGGCTTTGCACTGTACTTGGCGAAGATTTTCCGCACACGGTCTGCATAGTCGGGCAGTACAAGCGCGTCGCGCTCTTTTCCACCCTTCTCACGCAGGTGCACACGCAGGTTTCCTTCCGTATCTGTTCGCAAACCGTCCGCCGTCAAGCCCCGCAAGCCGCCCCGCCGGGCACCACAAGCACGCGCCAATAAGCGGGCGTCCTCGTGGTGTTCGGCGTGGTAGCGGTCATTGCTTGCGCTTAGTGTTCGCCCCCGCGTTATATCGGCGCGGTGGCGTATCGGCAGGCTTTCGACCCCGAACAGTTCTTGATAAGGCTGCGCGTACACGGCGCACAGTGCATAAACCCTCGTGCGTATCGTCCACGCTGACAGGTTCCGTGCTATCATGTCCGCGTAATAGGCTGGCAAATGCTCCTTGCATTCGGCAAGGTTGCGGCAGCCGTATTGCTCGGCAATCCAGCACAGCGCTGTCTTGGCTTGTCTTGCATAGGTCGTTAGCGATGTGGTAGCGTATAGCCCCGTGATGGTCTTGTACGCGGTATGGTTATCCTGCGCTGCTTTGCGCGCGGCCTGTTTGTCTTTGTGCTTGCTCTGGCCGCGTTTATCACGCAGTGCCAGTGCCTCGTGCACCTCATGGGTCAGGCGCTTTTGCACACGATGGGAAATCATACCGGGTACACCTCATTTTTCGCGGGGGCTAAGGCTACCCACCACTCTTGACCGTATCACCCCACGGCACGGGCCTGTAAGGTTTAGGACAAGCCAAGGACGATTGCACGCTCGTCCAAGGAAAGCGCGCCCGAACCGTTCGGGCAAGGATGCTGTATCTGCTGCCTTAATGCAGATACTGCGATACATAAAATTGCGTCAATGCGTTACAATGTACTTACCAGCAGTGCGTACTGCCGGGCTGTCGGGCTGCAATATTTCTTGCGGGTCGCCACGCACCGTGCCAACGTACTGGCGGCGGCGCTGTGGGCAGACCCGATTGCAAGCTCCAATGTTACGGGGTACGGTATCGCCGCAAGGCGGTGCCGTATTTCTGTGATTTTGCGCCTGCTGCCCTTGGGCGGGCATTCCTGCCGTAAAGCTGCAAGCGCTGTCGGGCTATCCATACATAACATGGCTTCATCCATGCCGTGCAGGTAGCACAACCCCTGCACGGCCAGTTTGACCGCCTGCAAGGATAACCCCTTGTTTGTTTTTACTTTCTGGGCCATGGCTTTCACCAACCGCCCGTTTTCATCTATCACCACATATGCGGTTGCTGCTGCCCCCGTTATGCGGTCCTGATATTCACCAACGTACACCCGGCAGGTCATGCTTTTGCCACCGCCTGCCGCTTATAATTTTTTCGCTGGACGTTTTGTTTGCGCGCCAGTATTTCATCTGCTTCTTGCTCCGCTGCCGCCGCAGCAGCTCTGACTACGGCAAGCATTGTTGTTACTTCCTGTTCCGTTAATTCCATCTGCTCAATGTGGTAATATTCGCCGCAGGAGCAGATATGCCCTTCTGCATCCCGTTCCCCTAAAGTGCAAGTAATCGAGAACATCGCTCGATGCTCCGCCGTTGGTGTTACCAACAGCGTCCGCACATAGCCATAACCATCTTTGCGGTATCCCTTTTCCGCACACTTTTCAGGGCTGATAATATCTACCGCGGTCAGTGTTACATTTCCTTGTGGTACATCCTGTTCCATTGCCATCAATCGGTCATTTTTAACTTTGCAGCATAATTTTTTAACCTTATCTCCATCTGCAATATGCTGCAATCTAATCATCACCGCCCCTGCAAGATAGGCAGGCAGCACATATAGTGTGCTATCATTGCGGCTGACAGTAAAGATGGGCTTTGCGTGGGGTGCGGCCTGTGACTGTTTGTAGTTCGTTTTCATTGTTTTTGCTCCTTACGTTTGTTATTATTTTTATGAAATAAAAAAGCGCAAGCCAAACAGACGCACATTTCGGTGCGTTTATTCAGCCTGCGCTTTTATACCGCAGGGTACACCTTGCACAGAGTATGGCAAGGCATAGTTGTATCAATAAATTTGGTGGTTATGCCTTTACAGCATAATTGTTAATCGTTCGGCTTGCGCCGTTTATGTTATCTATCTACATTTTTTATTGTATGCTGTTCGCACAGCCCGTCAAGGATAATATCAAAAAAATTTTATTTTTTTATCCATTATTTTTTCATCCTATCATCGCAGTAAATCAAAAAATGGCTGTCTGATATCAGACAGCCACTTCACTTTTTTCAAAAAATTCCAGCTATATTTTAACTGATAATAATTCCTATACAGCAACGAAGAGTTAGAGGCAATCGCCTTCAGGAGGGCAACTGTTGTCAGCTCGACCAGGGATAACTGTTCCCCACCAGTCAGTATCACCACCGCTATTGCCAGAATCACCAGAGCCACCATTGTCCCCGTTGCTCGGCTGTTCGGGCTGAGGGTCAGGTGCTGGGGCGGGGGCAGGCTCACTCGGCTGAGCAGGTGCCGGATTACTCGGAGCAGTTACTGCTCCGCTGTTCGAGCTGTTGCCTGCGTTTGAGGAGCTACCAGCGTATCCAGAGTTACTCTTGCTGGAGGTCTTGGTGCTTGCGGGAGCGACTACCTTTTTAGCCTGCACAGTTACTGCATACGTTGCATTTGCATCGGGATTGCTGTCGCTTACAGCAGTGATTGTTGCAGTGCCAGGAGCAACGGCCGTAATCTTACCTTCAGAGTCAACAGTTGCAATTGCCTCATCGCTGGAGGACCAAGTCACAGAGGCGTTGGTTGCCGTATCAGGAGTAACAGTTGCGGTGACAGTCACAGTATTACCTACCGTGAGCACGCCCTCTGTCTTATCGAGAGTAATACTCTCCACGTTCGTGGTAACTGTAACTTTGGTCTCGGCTTTCAGGTCCTCAGGAACAACGCCGAACGCAGAATCCATTGCTGCCAGGTCTTCAGGCATCGTGGCCACGCTGTCGTCAGTTTCTTCAGAATCTGCTGCTTCAACCACAACAGCACTCAGCTCAGAGGCTTCAGCGTCTTCGGCTTTCGCAGTGACATAGGTTGTGATGGTGCATTCGCCGTTGGCCACCGCAGTCACCTTACCGGTTTCATCGACGGTAGCAACAGATTCGTCACTGGACTCGTATGCGAGCTTGACATCAGTTGCGTCTGCGGGAACCAGCTTAGCGTCCAAGTCCTTGGTGTTCTCGCCATTAGTGACGAGGTCAATAGACTCAGGTGCCGCGACACCGGTGGGAGTGACGACAACTTTGATGTGAGTGCTCGCGGCGATGTCGGCGTCCTTTACGGAAGCCGTAACATTCGCCTCACCAGCTGCCACTGCAGTAACAGTACCGGTCTCATCAACCGTTGCAACACTCTCATCGGAGGAGGTCCACTCAATGGTGAGCTTTTCGGCAGCCTTGGCTACCTTCTCATCCATTTCAGCGCTTTCACCGGTTGCAGCAGTCTCAGGAGTTACGGCCGGAGCATCGTCGGTGCCGAAAGCGACCGGCAAAACCACCGCCTCGCCTTTCTCGACAGTAACTGCGTCAGGAACCGCGATGTTCGTGATTTTCACGCCGCACCCTACCAGGGCAATCGCCATCGCAGCGGCTGCTACCACCGCTAAAATGATAGTCTTACGTTTCATATTCAATTCTCCTTTACATCCCGGCGTCTAGTGCCGGGGCCACATTATACTAATAGGTTCGACGTCAGCCCTACGCAGCTTTGGATTTCGTCATCGACGATGCTGTGGACTCTTTTGCCGCCTATCCTTCTGTACAATTGCATAATACCATCTATGTGGTAATCACACAATACGAACCCCGAAAAGTTCACAGATTGTTAATGCGGTCTAATTTTTGTCGTTTCGACACCGCGCTATTGATGCGCGGTGTCTTTGATATCTATTTTCGGGGACGGGGGAGATCGCTGCGCGACTCACCGTCCCCTATTTTTCACCCAACCGCTAGATAATCCCGCAAAGAGGCTGCAACCCCTTGCTGCGTAGCATCATCCCAAGCGGCATATTTATTTTTCGGGTATCCTGCTGCAAATATAGCAGCGTCAGAAAGCTGCCATTTGGAAACAGGCTTCCCCTCTACTACCTTGATAATAGTTGGCGCACCGATGCGCTTCTCTCCAACATCAATGCTATTTTTGTTTTGGTCGGTGACGGTGTACTCGGCCAGATAGCCGTCCAGCCATGTCAGCAGTTCGGCGTACCCTTCCCCTGCTGGTCTGGTCTGCACTGGCGCAGCAGCATCCACACTGTAGGCGTATATGTCCCGGTAGAGGTCTATCTGGCAATAGTCCATCCTGACCCCTTCGCTTTCCGCAACGGTGGCAAGCACCGGCAGCAGATTGCGGCAGTAGGGGCAACGGGGATAGCCGAACAAAATATATCCGTCTTTTTTTGCACGCGCTTCAACGGCTGTCACTGGAGATAACGGAACCGAAAATGGCAGATTAACGTTCTGATAGGTATATTCAGGGGAGCTGGGCACCGGGCACCCGTTATACGCTTGATAACTGCGGGCAATTACTGCCCCCGGCGAGCTGCCAAGGAGCAGCAGCACAGCCATTCCAGCAGTTGCCACAGCATAGGCTATATAGGGTGCTGCGCGGGATAGCTTATGCATTGGTTTATCACCTTCTTTTTATATTATAGCACATTGGCACGTAAGAGCAAGGTTTATATCGTCTCTATGTAGACGACTTTTCCTTTTTTAAATCGGTACAATAAATATACTTTTATTGTACACGGTGGTGAGGGCAAATGCTGCTACAGGAGGCAATTAAGCTGCGCATTTTGGAGCTTGCTGCAGAGCGCGGCTACAGCGTCAACAAGCTGGCCGAGCGTTCCGGCATTGCACCATCCGCACTCAAAAAAACTGTTAAGCCTTATGCAACAGTTAAAAATACTTCAACTGAGCTGATTGCCCGGATATGTGTGGGACTGGAAATTCCGTTCAAAAAATTTTGGGACAGCCCCTTGTTTGACGACATTGAGACAAAACAACAAAAAGAGGATGAGAGCCAGTAACGGCTATTATCCTCTTTTTGCTTATTTTTTATTTGATTGTTGTTAAGCTGTTAAAACGGCAGATTTTCTTCTTCATCCTCATCATACACTGCATCAAATTCATCGTCGCCGTAATGGCGCGCGTCTGTATAAATATTATCGTGCTGATCAGGGGGAGTGGTCAAGTTCATACTTGCCTGCTTGTTGCCATCGTCGTAGGCACATTCCACTACCAATTCCAGCCGCATCTTTCCGCCCTCCATTTTAAGGGTCGCATGTAAATCATACATATATGATATATTCCTTTCTTTTATAACAATTATAACAATCGGCGGCGGATGTCTCCGCGCGCCAAACCAGTCAGTCGAGCGAGCTGCGAAATGCCTGCGCCCTCCTGTTCAACAAGCCGACGAAGCAGCGGGGTTGTAATCGTCTCTGGATACAGCGGAATTTCATGGCACTCCATTCCGGCAGTCATTCTTATAAAACTGCGCAATTCTGTATCCGTGAAGGCAGGCAGCGGAGAATCTTCCAGCATACCACGGGTGTTCAGTTCCGGCCGCTGGTGATAGCTCCGCAGCCATTCCAAGCCATGCAATGCAAGCGCATAACTGGTATCTACCTGACAAAGTACCTTTTTTCTGCTGCCAAAGTAATCAAGATAACTGCTCCAAGGGTAGTCCTGCATTTCCTGCACGATTCCGGCAGCAACCGGGTTGCGATGGATATAACGCAACACACGCAAAAAATATCCTTTTGTTGTAACAGGTTGGGAGTTATACCGCCCGCGAAAAAGAGGTCCATCCCGCTGATAACGCCTGTTAAAATAGGCCACATAGCGGATGCCCACAGCCTTCATAACATGCTGTAAAACGTCAGCATCTGCTTTTGCAAGCAGGTGAAAGTGGTTGCCCATCAGGCAATACGCAAAAATTGTAAAATCTTCGTCCGCACAAAAATCCAGGATATGTAAAAAATTCATGTTGTCGGCATCATCGTTGTAAATTGCTGCATGGTTGATACCGCGCCCCATAATATGGTAGCACCCGGTAGCAGACCGTTCACGCGCTTTACGTGGCATCGTCCTGCACCTCCTGGGCTTGCTCTTGTGCGTCCTGCTCTTTGGGGGCGTACGCCAAAAGCTGAATCACGCGGGAAGCATCCCCGCGGGTCATCTTTTTGGTGTCAATTTTATAATCGGGGGCCAGTTTGTGGATAAGCGAAATTTGCTCACTGGTGATGGGCTGCCGGTCCCATTTGTAACGCTGCTTTTTGTCCCATATATGCTGTTGTTGCGGATGGTTTTGCTTGAGGTCCTGATAAACATAATCCAGCACAAATTGCAGTGGAACGGCACATCTGGAGCACTTTTTATTTTTGCGCAGATACACCATACCGTTTGGCAGCGGCTTGCTAATGCGGTACACTACATTGGGCAGAGGGAGGATACGACCTCCACCTTTCACATCAAGCCACGCTACATCATGTGTGGTATAGCCTTCTCCAAGCGCCATAACGTTCACCTCCTTCTGATTTTTAATCCAAGAATCGGGGATTTCATTTCCTTCCAGCACTTTAATCGGGTCTTGCTCTTCCGGTAATTTTTCCGTAGGCTCTTTTTCGGGTTTTGGAGCTGGAACGTCTTTGCCGATCAAGGTTGCTGCTGTACAGATAGGCATATTGGATACGCCGACATAGTCAATCACTTTGCAAGAGGCTTTGCCGGGATAAAGACGCAAGCCGCGGCCCACCATCTGTGCATATAAGCCAACATTTGTCCGCGCGATTGGGCGAGCCAACACAACGGTCTCCGTCATTGGCAAATCAACGCCTTCTGTCAGCACTGCGTAGCATACCAGCACTTTAATCAGGCCCAGGCGGTAGGCTTCCAAGAAGTGCCCCCGATTTTGGGTGGTGCCATCAATAAAGGCTGCTGTACTGGCTCCATGTTGAGAATTGAGCAATGCTGTTACGTTTTTACCCTCTTCGATTGAAGGCGCAAAAATGATGGTCTGACCACGGGCATTTTTGGTGTAGGCCTCTGCAATTCCGGCTGCTGTGCCAGACATAACACGTGCGATATCTGCGGCGTCATAATCGCCGGTATCCTCACGGTACTGTACTGTCCCCAGGTCAAATTTGAGGTTAACCTGACAAGCATCTATTGGGCTAAGGTAGCCGTGTTCGATACCATACAGGGTGTTGAACTCACATAGAATCTCTTTAAAAACCACAGCCAGACCGACGCCATCCCCGCGAACTGAGGTCGCAGTAAAGCCAAAACGAACTGCATTTTTAAAATATTCAAAAATTTTGCGGTAAGTCGGTGCAGCACTGTGGTGGGCCTCGTCAATGATAATGGTGTCGATACTGTAAGGATTATACTCGCTGAGCCGCCCCACGAGACTTTGCACCGAAGCACTGATAATGGGTTCACCGTCTGCATGCAGAGGTCCCAGTTCAATGCCGCAGGGTAAGTCTTTAAGGTATTCCAGCGGCTGCCTCACAAGTTCCTCCCGATGCGATAAAATCAGCACGTGGTGGTCATTTTCTGAGACATCCCAGCGGATATACTCGGTGTAGATGCGAGTTTTGCCAAGGCCCGTCGCAATATTACATAAGGCAGCTTGGCCGTCATAGTCTTTCATGAGCTGAAGAGTTTTGGCCTGATAATCCCTTAACGGGGGAGCCCTTTTGCCGTTTGTACTTGCGGACTGCAAAATTTTTTGCATCTGTAATGCCTCCTATCAATTTTTTATAAAAATCGTGCTGACATGGCTTTCCAATTCCCAGTCGGTACGGAGACGCAGATAGTGTGCCAATTCCTTTTTGTTCACCAAAAAAGTGTAGTAGCTTCCCTCATCATCCTTATCCACCATGCCACCAACGAGATAACGTGACGCATGTTTATTGGTATAAATCGATTCGTGAGAAACAGTATCGAATCCGTCATTCCAAGCATATTCCCACGCCGACACAAAGATTTCTGGATAATCGGCCCAATTAGCGTCCTCACGCAAATATTTCGCAATGCACCAATCGCGGTACAGAAAAAATGCCTTTTTTGCAGTAGTCATAATAATGCACCTATTGTTTGTTAACATTCAAAAATATTACTTGTGATAGTAGTAGGCCTGCACAATGTCATCCGTCTCACTACCATTGCGGATGATGAAGCGTCCAGGAATGGCAGGAAGATTCGCAGCGCTACCATCATCCAGGATAACAATAGAGCTCTGTGCGTCAGCGGTATGGCCACAGATACGGCCATCAAGCTGTGCTTTAAGACTTCCGGGAACAGACCCTACGTCGGGGCGCTGGGTTGCCACAAGCAGATGGATGCCAAGCGCACGGCCCAGACGGCCAATGGCAAGGAGCTTGTTTGTAATCACAGAAATTGCGGCCTTACCTTCTTTATCACGACCAGTTGTATCAAGAATCATCGAGGTTTCATCCAGGATAACGACGATTCGATGCAGGTCATCTCCAGTCGTCCGGACATATTCCTCAAGATTTGCACAGCCAGCGATAGAAAACTCTGTACGACGGCGGTTCAGTTCGCGTACAACACTGTCGAGCATCTGCTCGAGATCAGCGTCATTATCTGCATAATGGCCCGGTTTGCGGTATTCGGAGCCAAAGTCCACACCTTTATAGTCAGCGAGGTAGATGACGTAGCCTTTTTGCGTCAGTTGATGCAAAATCAACAATACCAGCTGCGTTTTACCCATGCCGGTGGCGGCAGCCAAAAGCCAATGAGGCAACTGGCCAAAATCGATGCAGACGGGAATGCCTGCCGCATTGATGCCCAAGACAATTTTTGTATCACTATCGTCCATATATGTATCTGCCCACGGGATTAATCGCCCCATAAGATTGCACCCAGCAACAACACGAAGTTCAAAGAGCTGGTTGTTACTTCCCTGAGTGATAGACAGGATGGTTACATTAAGTGCAGATTCGATTCTTGTGCGGTTATCTTCCCAACATTCGAGAGGATAGCCCTTAATATAATAGGTAAGCTGTTGGATGTTACCGTCTCTGCTGGCCTTAATCAATAACGGCGCTTCGCGTGCTTGGTTATAGATGCCCGCGCGCGTAAAATCGTCATAATATGCCCAACTATGAGGCAGATAGCCAAATACGAAAATAACTCCGATACACTCTGCCAACCATGCAATGGCATAGACAGCATAGATAATAGGACGAAACACAACCGAAAGCACATCATTTCCAGAACTGCCAGAAGCAAAAAACAAGGCAACAACCGCAAGCGCAAGGCACAGGAAAACAAACTTTTGTGCGACCTTGGAATCGTCTTGAATACACCTAAGACCATTACGAAATGTATCCAAAACATATTTTTTCTTGGTTTGCAACTGCAAACGTTCATAATCATCATTCATGGTAATAACTCCTTTCTGATAAAACGCCCGTATAGCCTGATAGCACAGCTTTTGTCAACGCTTAAAACGGACAATCATCATCCGAAAAATCAACTAATTCATATTCCGATTTAACACACTCCCGGAAATAATCGTCGGTGGAATAATCTTTATGGCTTCCATCAGCGGCAAAAATCCGCACAGTGTTAATGCGTCGCAGGAAGGCGGCCCACGTTTCAGGCTTCTCGTCCTGCAGTGCACGGTACTGCCTTTCTAACGGCAAATTCGAGACAAGGTATACTTCTGTATAACAGGCTTGCTTGTTAGCATACCGACACGGCAACTCCAACGGATAGCCGTCAAGATATTGCAGCATATTGACGAGAGGGAGACTGTTGTGGAACTCATCAAACAAGATTGCTGCTTGACCCCTGTACCCGTCAAAGGGATGTTTATAGTCGGATACGCTGTAACAATTTGCGTATCCACATCCTTCTCGTACCGAACGAGTTTTGCCAACCCCTGTCGGACCGGATATATATGTGACATTCATTCGCCGGAAAACATTTCGATATTTTTCTTCCAAAATGGTTTGTCGCGTCCGATCAATATGAGAGATATCACGCAAATACTCTGGATGCTCACCAAGGATTTGAGCATTGTCTTCCCCGGAGGCAATCAGTTTGTATAGCATTCGCAAATCATTTCTATCTCCCTGCTTTGCGTCAGGCGGCAAATCGCCACTTTCCTCGAAAGTATCAGAGAAATTTGTGCCTACATGTACCTTTCCTTGGGCATCCGTATACTCATAATGGCCGTTTGCATCCTTATGATACTTTGTGCCTTCTTTACGAATATACGCATAGTTTTCGGAGTTGGTGCCCCATTGCGGTACTTCGATGTGTGCTGTCGGAAATTTGTTCTTTAGAGTTTTGAACATCACCGCGTTGTAAAAGACCAGGTACAAATGCGTATGGTAAGTTTCTTCCTTACCCTCTTCATCGCACATGCACCAATATAACAATTTCGCGCCTTTTGCTAGAATAGCCTTAATTGTATCGTGGTCATAACCATGCTCTTTCGGATTGTTGATTGTCAGCTGGTAGCGTCTTGTCGCAAATTCTTTTGCCATTTGATACACCATACACAGCGGACACAACCCATCTGTGTACGCTACAAAGCTTATATCTGTCAGCTTTGTGGACTGTACACGGATGTGAGAGGGTAATACTATCCTCTCACATCCGTGTTGATTTAGTCCGCGGCGTATACTTGCTGTCGAGTCTGTAACACGATCTGCCATTGAAATGTTAACCGCAAAAATGAGACAAGCCCCATTTTTGCGGCAAGGTCGCTATCGCTCCCTTTTTGCGTCAGGTGCCGGGGAAACTCTTAATCGAGCAGAACAATGCTTTCAGGCTTACGGAACTCGTTATAGTAAATCTTAACTTCGCGCCCCATCAAGTCATGGAGGTTGATTTTAAGTCCCGCCATTTTGGCATCGGAAAGATACATATCCTTGACTATAACACCTTCGCCCTTTCCGGCGTCAACCTCCGTTGCAAGATAGATGCGACAACCAGTGATAGGCCGACCTTCCTTGCTGACAAAATCATTACGACTATAACCGATAATTTTCATAATTATTGTTTTCCTTTCTATTATATATTGTTTTTTCAAGGTACTTCTGAACCGCGTCAACGAGGTCATGATTTGACTTGTCGATGACTACTGAGCCGGGGTCAGCAGCGTGGATTTCAGCCGCCGCCCCGGCTATCGTGCAAATTTTCATGGTCTATCACCTCCCAAGCCAAAAAAATGAAGTTCCAACGAGTTTTATAGACTTCCTATTGGCTATATCTTCATTATCTGCAACTCGCAAGCAGCGTCAAGCACAGTATTTATATATTTGGGTTTATAATCTTTTTGTGTGATGCTTGTTAAATATTGCAAAACCCATGTTACTGTCTTATGTAGAAGAGATGCCGTGACTACTGAGCCGGGGTCAGCAGCGTGGATTTAAGCCACCGCCCCGGCTAACCTGCGGATTTTCATATCTTGTCACCTCCCAAGCCGAAAATTTGAAGTTTCAACGAGTCTTTCTACTTCCTTACGGGCTATATTTTCATTATCTGCGACTCGCAAGCAGCGTCAAGCACAGTATTTATGTATTTGGGTTTATTAATCTTTTGTGTGATGCTTGTTAACTAATTACAAAATGGTCTATAATAAAAATGACGAATAACTTTCGCAATATGCGAAGCTATTCGTCTAGACTTAATGTTGAAATGTTTTAAAATTTATACAGCAGATTGATTTTGAAGCAGTTTACGTTTAGCCCTACCAAGTGCAAGTCTCTCATCTAACAGAGAGTCAAGACATGCGGGAACGTTGTCCATATCTCCGTCCATAGGATGCATATACACTCCATTAACACCAGGGTGAGTGTGCCCCACAAGTTCTTCATAGACCCAATTACTTAAGACGTTTTTATAGATTGAAGAAAAGGTATGACGCAATTCGTATGGTGTAATATAAGGTATACCATTATAATTGCAATATATGCCCCAACGCTTACGATAACAGAGTTGCCCGGTAGGCCCAAAAACACGCTCGTGGGGGTCCAGAGGGTTAACGCGGTAGACTTTCTGACTATCTAAAAGCATGTGTGTATATCTCGTTTGGGGAAAGTCACGTGCGGCAAATTCATTTTTACCGCTGGTCGTGATACCTTTGGCATTAATGGCACGTCGTATATGTATATAATTATCGTCAATATCGCCCCATTCAAGGCCCATCAGCTCGCCAGTACGCATGCCGGTGACCACGTTAAAACGATATGCGTAGATAAGACTGTCCTGACAAACGGTGCCGTTATAGGGGGCTTGCGATTCTGAAAACAAAATATCAAGAGAAACAACATCAAGGGCTTGCTTTTTCCCTTTTTTGGCAGTGGACGGTATCCTTATATTGTTTGTGCGAAGGTCGTTCCGAATATCTGATAAATCCAGATAGTTGCAAAAACCGGACAAATCACCACGTATATTTTTGAGGCTTTTTTGACTCAAATCGCATTTTCGATATGCAGTATAGATAACGCGTTTCAAATCCTGCTTAGTCAATAGCATAACAGGTATTTTACCAATTATAGGCTTGATATGATTGTTATATCTGTTGCGAATAGTATAGATATTTGTAGTTTCAAGCTCTTTGTCCTTCAGATAGCGTTCAAATACAGTCTCAACGGTTGTATGATCGCTGACAGCAAATGGACAGGAACCAGACAACCAAGATGCTGCATTTTGAGCACAAATCTTACGTCCTTTATCACCAGGGGTGGAAGAGTAGAAAGATTTTCTAATTCCATTTTTTTGAATATTGATTTTCCAAATTTTTTTCTTCTCGAGCCAAATGGTACGAGAAACCAATTTGCTTTGCATAGTAGGCATGTGGACTCCTTGGAGAGCCAAGATTTTTAGGTAAGCGGCTCAATGAAAATAGTGTAGTAGTCGTTTTTTGGAATGTTTAAAACTTTTCCGATGCGTGCAATTTCTTTTGCCGTAAAGAGCGAATAACCATTCATTTTATGCGACAGGGCTTGTGGGGAAATTCCGATTGCACTCGCAAGATTAGAGCAGGTAAAACCTGCACGGATAATCGCAGAATGTAATTCTCTGTAACTACCTTTCATGTTAGTAATTCTCCTTAGAAAAAATATTTCTTATTGAAGTGTTACTATCATAATATGTAGTTCGCACACTATCGCAAGGGGGATATCACCATCTTTTTTACTTATTCTTGCAAACCGGTTTTGTACCACACTTTTTATTGATGCCGTACCACACTTTGTACCACACATGAATTAAAAAATCCTTTAATGAAATCCATACACATGATAAAAATATCGTTGATATGTATTTCGTTAAAGGAATATATAAGAATATTATAAGTTCGATTCCCGTACGGGTCACCAAAAAGCCTTAGCGTTAGCTAAGGCTTTTTTCTTTTGTATTTTAGCCCTCGTACCACACATTATACCACATCTTTGGCGGTTGGAATATATAAAGTAAAGGCAACACCGCACAATTCCCGCCTGACGGCTTAAGCACCGCTCCGGCGGCTGCGGCACGGCATCTGCGTTGCCAAAATGCTCGATAATGTCGGGTTGCGGTACCCGCATCGTGCTTCGGGGGCAAAAGCCCCTCGCACTCTGCGACCGCTGCCCCTGCTTCGGTTCGCTGTTTCCGCCACTGGCGGCGCTCACCTTTGCAGCATCCAGTATTATCTGCGCTTTTGGCTTGGCATCTGCCGCACCTCGCTCGCCGTATCGGCACTTAGAATTATGCGGCATTGCCCTTGATTTTGTTTGTAGGGGCAGATGCTTGTCATCAGCCCGCAGCAACCTTGCGGAATTGGCAGGTATAGTTTGGTGAGCGGCAACAGCCCGATGCGAGCATCGGATCCTACAAATCATTTGCAGTGCTTGCTACAGTCGATAAAGGTTTCTCCACGGCGGGATGAGGGCATCCCGCCCTACAGATTGCTTGCATTGCCTGCTGCCTATTATAAAAAGCTCTGTAGGGAACGGCTTATTCCGGTTCAAGAGCCGAATCAGCGGTCTGGTTGGCCTCTGAAGTTCGACTGCGGGCGCAGGGACCTGCCGTACATTTTCCGAATAACGCTGCCGGCCAAAAATCTCTCGCCATTTTATCCCATTCGCCCTGAAAAATATGTTGACAAACCGCGTTTCATCTGGTATATTATACAAGCAATCTTTTGCGGTCATGGCCCGTTGGTCAAGCGGTTAAGACAGCGGCCTCTCACGCCGTTAACGTGGGTTCGATTCCCGCACGGGTCACCAAAAAACACTCCAGCTTATGCTGGAGTGTTTTTTCGTGTATCCCGTGCGAGGAATCGAACAGGGCAGTGCGCCGCAGCGCACAAAAAACAGTCCAGTGGACTGTTTTTTAGCCCGCGGGAGATTCCCGCGTGTGTCATCAGAAACACTCCAGCTTATGCTGGAGTGTTTTTTTGTGTATCCCGAGCGAGGAATCGAACCAGACGGTGCGCAGGTGCTTTTCTGCGCGATAATGGAACGCTGTGTTTTTGGTTGTATCCTTGACATGAAAATACCCCCAGAGCTTTCAGAGTTTTTTCTCTGTCTACTCTAGGGGTAGCATATCAAAGAAGCGCCGGGCTTCATATTTTTTATTTTGCCTGCCTATTGGCGGCGTGGCGCTTGGGCAGGGGGATGGAGCATACGATGGCAATGCCAAGGGCCAGGGCAACGGCAACTTTTAAGGTTTCAATGCCTTTGCTGGTGCACAGGGCGCGGTCGTTGCGCAAAAAATAGTAAGCCGTGTAATAAATGCCCGCGCCGGGCACCAGGGGAAAAATGCCGGTCAGCAGAAATACCGTGATGGGGGCCTTGTGCCGGATGGCAAAAAAGCGGGAAAGCGCGGCCAGCGGCAGTGTGGCAATCAGTGTGGCCATGGGGGCGGTCATACCGCCAAGGGTAGTGCAGGCAATGTAGATCGTCCAGCCAACGGCCCCCACAAAACCGCAGGTCCAGTAATGGCGGCGGCCCACCTGAAAGGTGATGCCGAACGAGATGGTTGCAACCATGGCAACAACAAACTGAACCAGCATGCTAAACCAGACAGGAGCAGCACTCACCATACCACCCCCGTTACTGTGCTTAATAAGGTATACCCCAGAGTGACGCCGACAGCCAGGCATCCCGCAACCAGCAGGGCATCCACAAGCCGGATGGTGCCGGAAAGATAATCGCTGTTGATGATATCACGGATGCCCATAGTTAAGGCAACGCCGGGGGTCAGCACCATCAACGCGCCGATGATGGCAAAGTTGACCTGCAGGGCCGGGTAGACCAGCTGGGCAATCAAAGCGGTCAGCGTGCCGGCAATGGCGGAAAGCATATCGCGGAAAATGCGGCTGATATGGTGCTTGCTGAGCGCGCAGGAACTGGCGGAGGCCAGCAGCCCGCCCAGCGCACCCACCAGCATTTCCGGCAGGCCGCCGCCAAACAGCATGGCAAAGCAGCCGGCCCCCATGGTGCCTGCTGCACAGTTGTACAGTGGGGAGAGGGTGGGCATCCGCTTCATCCGCTCAAATTCCAGCTGGGCGCTGTTCAGGTCCAGTTCGCCATCCGCCACACGGCGGGAAATGGCGTTGATGGCCTCCACATGGCCCAGGTTGGTGGAAACCACCGGAACATGCCGCACGGCGCTGACCGTTCCGTTTTGGGCGGAAGCAAAAATGCCGTTGGTCAGCACATAAACATGGAAATCCACAATGCCGAAGCTGCGGGCCATGATCTCCATGGTGTCCTGCGCGCGGAACACCTCGCCGCCATTGGCCAGCATAGCTTGGCCGCAGTCCATGATCAGATTGAACGCCAGGTCAGTCACGAATGTTCTCCTGCACAGCGGCAAACTTCGGGTAATGGGCATACAGGTGCTGGGCAATGGCTTCCATCAACAGGTAGTCGTGCTCCGAGTCGATATCAATAATTCCGGTATCCATCATCACGCTGATGCCGATCTTGCCGCGCCACAGCATGCCGTCCGTGTTGGTGGCGAGGAAATCCCGCTTGAAGACATAGATGGAAGCGTTTACATCATACACATCCGGAGCCTGCTGGCGGCCGGTGAACTCACTTTTGCAGACCTGTTCAACATGGTCGTCCACAGTTTTGACCATATTGAACCAGGGATTGCGGCGGGCTTCGCACACGCTGAACACCAGATCCAGATCATCGCGGCTCTGTTTTTTGGCGAAGGCGTTTTCGATGTCCGATTCGGTGCGCAGGGGGCTGGTGATGTCCAGGTCCATGTACCAGTCATACGGCTGGCCGGTGCGTTCCTCCATGCGGTGCAGACTGTCCTGATAGACAGCCATCTTAGGCACGCGGTCGCCGCCCAGTTCCTCGCCGCGCGGCAGGAAGATGACTTCCGGGTACTTGGCGGTAACCAATTCGGCCAGCTCCGGGCTGTCGGTGTTTAGGGCAATGTCAATGTGCAGTTCGGGATGCTTTTTGATAAACAGCTCGGCGGCGCTGAGCGAATAATACACCAGCGGGTGGCCGCAGAAGGTTTTGAGGTTTTTGTTCTTAAAGCCCTTGCTGCCTGCACGGCCGCAGATGGTGATCAACAGACGGTTCATTGTTGTTCCCCCAATGTCAGTTTTAATACTTGCAGTGCCGTGGCGGGCGGGTTCAGGCTCTCGGTTTCCTCCCCGGCGGCATAGTCAAGGAAATAATTCATCTCGCGCAGGTAGCGCTCGTTGACGTCCTCCTCATAGTGTTCCACCGCACCGTTGGGCAGGGTCAGCGTTCCGGCGCCAAAATCCGCCACGCAGCTGCCATCCTTGCAGAACAGCTCAATGGAGCGGCGGTAGGTGCGGCCAAAGTAATCCAGGTGCACTTCCGCCAGCAGGGTGGGATATTGGGCAATATAGATGGAAAGGTCGTCAGAATCGATTTCCAAATCGGAATATTTTCCGCGTATATTACAAATTGTTTCCGGCACGCCGAAGAGATCGACCAGGTAATCCCATTCATGGATCAGGTCGATGGTCACGCCGCCGCCCAGGGCCTTGTGGGCACTGTACACCGTGCGGTAATCCACCCCCGGCCGCCAGTCCGGCAGGTAGGAGGAACAGATCACCCGCGCACTGTAGGGGCGCAGGCCGGGCAGGTGATTTTTCAGCGCCAGCATGGTGCCGCACCAGCGCATGGGTGCAGCCACATAGGCTTTCTGCCCGGCGGGCAGCAGGGTGGCAAGGTCTATATTCGTCTGCTCGGCGGAAACAATGGGCTTTTCGATAAACAGCGCGTCTGCCAGGCCGCGAATTTCCTCCAATGCCTGCGCGTGCAGGCTGGTGGGGTTGGTGATAAACGCCAAATCGTAGTGCGGCAAGGCGGCGGAATCCTGCAAGGTGGTGAACTGGCTGTGCAGCAGTTCTGCCGCGCCGGGGCGCAGCGGGCGGGCTAAATCACTGCGCAGCGCATCCGCCCGCAGCGCCAGCCCGCGCTGTGCGCAGATCGCCGTCAGATTTTTCAAATGCCGGGTCCCGATGGATCCCAGACCGATAAACAGGGCAGTAAGCATGGTGACCCCCTTTTAAGTTAGGAGTTAGGAATGAGGAGTTATTGGTGTGCGCATCCGCGCATATTTTGAATATCAGGTTTTGCCTTATTTCAAAAACGCGGCGCAAGCCGCACATTCAACTCCTAACTTCTACCTCCTAACTGATTTTCAGGTTTTATCCATAATGCGGATGGCGGCCAAATCTTGTTCAAAGCTCCAGCGGGACGTTTCTTCGCCGCGCAGGCAGGCAAAAAAGTTGGTCAGCTCATCCACATAGGCGTTCTCTACAATGTTGTCGCTGTAGCGGTTGTCATGCTCAAAGCTGGTGTAGGTGTCCACAAACTGTTTGTCACCGTTCTTGAACTCATACAGCGCTTTGGGGTTGCCCTCCCAGAACAGGTGCAGACCATCGCCAAAGCATTCAAAGTTGCGCACCGCCTTGGGGCTTACCACATCTGCTGCCAGCACACCCTGCGCGCCGGAAGCATGGCGCAGCAGCAGGGTAACGCAATCAGGATAGGGCAGCCCAAGGTCGCTGATGCTGTCCTCCTGCACGGTCACATGGGTCACATCGCCAAAGGCATCCAGCAGCCAGGGCAGGTCAATGCCAAAAATCTCGCGCACGCCGCCGGTGCGGGCGTTGCCCACAAAAAAGTTTTTGTAGTTTTCCCACGGGTGCCAATCCGGCAGGTACTGGCCAATATGGTAAATATAATGCACCGGCTTGCCGAATGCAGCTACCTGCTGCTTGATGTACTGAGTTTCGCGCCGGTAAAGCATGGTGGAAGAAAGAAACAGCAGCACGCCTTTTTCTTTCGCTTTTGCCATGTTTTCCTCATAGCCGTCAGCAACCAGATTCAGCTCGGTAAATACCGGCAGGCTGTTGTCCAGCAGCTCGCTGATGATGGCCGCGTGGGTCAGGGGAGCGGTGCAAACAAGGGCGGCGTCCGGGGCTTCGGCGGCAACGGCTTCAGCGATGCTGGGGTAAGCGGCGTCGATCAGGCCAAGGTCGGTGGCTTCCGCCCGGCGGGATTCCGCCGTATCGACACCCGCAATGCGGATGCTGGAATCAATGCCTTTGGTCAGGCGGGCACGGCGCTTGCCCATGCTGCCCAGACCAACGATCAGAATTTTCATAGGGAGATGCTCCTTTTGGGGTTAAATTCCGGCACGGGGCCGTCATAAAACGTTTTGGGTTTGGCAAAGTCAAATTGGGCCAGAACCCGGCAGATCTTGCCGCTGGTATCACCGCCGTTATAGGGGCTTTGTGCGGCGTGGGCCACGGCGGAAAATTCCGGGGTCAGGGCACGGCGCAGGGCGGCCTCGATTACGGGGGCAGCGGCAGCACAGCACAGCACGTTCTGGCAGATGATGCGCCCGGCCTGGCGGCTGCCGATGTTGACGGTCGGCACACCGAACGTGGGCGTTTCCACCACGCCGGAACTGGAATTGCCCACCACCAGCGCAGCGCACTGCATGGCGGAAAGATACCGCTTGAGCCCCAGGCTGTTGATGAACCCGGCACGCTGCGGGTGGGCGGCGGCAAACGCCTGCATTTTGGCAGTGCACACAGCGCCGCCGGCATCCGCGTTGGAACCGGTGATCAGCCAGAACACGCCGGGAACCGCTTCCATTGCGGCGCACAGGGCATCCGCCTGCGCGGCAGGATCGCCCGCCGCGGCGGAAGTTTCGGGGTGGTAGGTCACGATGGCAAAAGGCTGCATCAGGTCAAAGCCGGTGGAAGCGCACAATTCCTGCCGCGTCATTTTGGGCAGGGTGCGGATGTTTTCATCGCCCAGGCCGCCCACGCAGAACACGGTTTCGGGGGCTTCGCCCATGCGCACCAGCCGGGCCGCGCTTTCGGCACAGCTGGGGAAGTGCAGCGCCGCCATTTTGGTGATGCAGTGGCGGTAGTATTCATCCGCCGCGCCAAGGGTTACATCCCCGCCGGAAATATGCGCAATGGGGATATGCCGTGCCGCAGCCGCTGTAGCCACCGCAAAAATTTCAAAGCGGTCGCCCAGAAGCAGCACCGCATCCGGGCGGTGGGCGGCAAAATAGCCGTCAAATACCGTGATGGTGCGTGCAATGGTAAGAGCCACCGGTTCGTTGGGGTTCTCTTCTTTAAAAATCGGCAGGCGGGCCGCAATGGGCAGGCCGTCAGCCTCAATTTCCTGCACCGTATTGCCAAACCGGGCACAGAGATGTGCCCCGGTAACAACCAGCTGTAATTGCAGGTCCTGTGCCGCCGCAACCTTTTGGATAACCGGCCGCAGCAGCCCATATTCCGCACGGGTGGAGGTGATGATGGTGATGTTTTTCATAATAGTTAGAAGTTAGGAGGGAGGAGTTAAGGCAATACCGCATAATTCTAAGTGCCGATACGGCGAGCGAGGTGCGGCA
>OLOI01000869.1_pt1 | contig 28441 bp, 28 predicted proteins | sample 1672131 | NCBI WGS metagenome assembly OLOI01 (sample SAMEA3136651, study PRJEB25190) | human gut metagenome
AAAATTACATAATCCCCCTAATATTTAATACGTTTCAAATAGTGCAAAAAGTTGCAAATAATTTTGCTTTTTTAACTTTATAGGAAATTGCTCGGAAACAGTCGGGCATAGAAGTTAAATTTTATATGGTGCTGTCTGCCCGGATAAGTGCAGACCACCGGCTGCTTTTTAATATTAACAATTCAGCAGTGAATATTATCACATACAGATGTTTACAAGTTGTATCAGTATGTTGTATAATCAGATTAAAATATCGAAAGAAGGATGATAATATGTCAGATTCAATAAAGCGTTGCCCGTTTTGTGAGGAGCCGCTTGTTATTGTGAGTGATGACAAGAATAACGGAGAGCCGTATTTTGAATGTGCAACCTGCGGACTTCGTTTTAAGATTGAGGGCTTTGAAGAGAGTCCTGTTGAAATCAGGGAGTAAGAAATGAAAAAATGTCTTATAGTCGTTGACTATCAGGTCGACTTTGTGACGGGGGCTCTCGGTTTTGAAAAGGCGGTTGAGTTGGAAGAGATTATCAGTCAGAAGATTATTGATTACCGTAAAAACGGTGACGAGATTATATTTACTTTTGATACGCATAAAGCCGATTATGCAGAAACCTACGAGGGCAGACATCTGCCTGTTGCACACTGTATTGAGGAAACAGAGGGGCACGGACTTTACGGCAGAGTTTCAAAGCTTTGCAAAGACAGCGACAAGTGTTTTTATAAGTCTTCATTTGGTTCAGCAGAGCTTTTCGAGTACCTAAGGCAAAATGAATATGAAAGCATAGAGCTTTGCGGTGTGGTTACAAATATATGTGTAATTTCAAATGCAGTGCTTGCAAAAACTGCTCAGCCCGAAATTGACATTATAGTTGACAGCAAGGCTGTTGCATCAAATGACGAGAGCCTGAATAAAAAGGCACTTGAAGTTATGAAAAGTTTTCAGATTATTGTAAAATAGAAAGCAGCCTACCGGCTGCTTTATGATTGTAATACAAATAAAAACCAATGCAAATCAGCGCAGACAGTAACGAGCCGATGGGGGCTGCAAGTCCCATAGGGTAAAGGGTATCGGGGAACCAAAGGCTTGCAAAATATGCTCCGGGTACTCGAATGACGATTATTGAAATTATATTGTGCAGGAATGAAATTCCCGATTTCTGACTTCCGCAGAAATATCCACTGAAGCAAAAATGAATTGCCGCAAACAGACAGTCAAACGCATAAGCTCGCAAATAGTCACATCCTGCTATTACAACGGCATTGTCTTTTGTGAAAAGCCCTACAAGTGTCTGAGGCAGGAATTGATTATAAACAACACAGATAATTCCCCACACAACAGTTATTAACAGACCATAACGCAGTGCCTGCTTTGCACGGCTTTTTTTGCCTGCACCAAGGTTCTGAGCAGTAATTGCCGAGATTGCCGACAAAAATGCAGACGGCACCAGAAACATAAAGCCTATCAGCTTTTCTACAATTCCGACGCTTGTTGCCATAATAAGCCCTCTGCTGTTTGCAATTACAGTAATAACAATGAACGCAATCTGAATAAGACCGTCCTGCAAGGCAATGGGAACGCCGACCTTGATAATATCTGTAAGAATGCTTTTGTGAATACGGAAATCGCTCTTGGCAATTTGCAGTCCCAAGCCTTTTTTGAACAAAACAAAAAGTGCCGCAAATACGCTTACCGCCTGACCGCAAACAGTGCCGAGCGCCGCACCTGCTGCACCAAGTCTGAATGTGCCGATAAACAGAAAGTCAAGCACAATGTTTGTTATGCAGGCGACAGCCACAAAGTACATCGGCTGTTTTGAGTTGCCTGTTCCTCTGAAAATACTGCTTATTACATTATAGGCCACAATAAACGGGATTCCTGCAAAGCATATAAGCAAATATATTGCCGTTTCATCAAAGGCTTCATAGGGGGTCATCATAATATTTGTGATTGGTCTTGTAAGCAGAGTGAGAATTATTGTAATTGCTGCTGCAAAAAATATAAAGAAAATAACTGTTGTGCCTATTGTTTTTTTAGCCGAGTGCTCATCCTTTGCTCCGACCGCCCGACCTATTTTTACGGTTGAACCCATTGCAAGACCGACAATTATTACAGTCAGCATATGTGTTACCTGACTGCCGATTGATACCGCTGTTGTAGTTTCAGAACCGTTGTAAAGCCCGACCACAAACAAATCTACCATTCCGTAAAAAGTCTGCATAAAGCACGACAGTAGATAGGGCAGAGCAAACAAAATTACGGTTTTGCTTACACTGCCTGTTGTAAGGTCATTTTTATTATTCATAGCAAATTTTCCTGTCAAATTTATTTACAATAATTTTATCATAATCCGACAAAAGAGTAAATATTTAGCGGGAGGTAAATGCAAAAAAGCAGGCAGTGGCCTGCATCTAATCGTGCAGACAGCACCATATAAAAATTAACTTCTATGCCCGAGCGCAACCGAGCAATTTCCTATACAGAAATAAATCATCCGATAAAATCAATCGGATGATTTCAAAATTATTGCTTACAGCTTTTCTCCTCGTTCATCAAACTCGTGATACATATTTTCAAGGGTTGACAACTTGTCAATATACGGTGTTTCAACTGCACCCTCGAATTTTGTTTCCTTTTTACTTTTAAGAACTTCCATTGCAGACTTTTGCGGAACATTAATTGTTCCTGCGCCTGCAACGCATCCTCCCGGACATGCCATACCCTCAAGAAGATAGCCGTTGTACTTTCCTGCCTTTGCAAGTCTTAAAAGCTTTGCACACTCGTCAAGTCCTTGTGCGCTTGCAACCTTTACCTCACGCTCAGGGTCAAGCTTGGAAATTGCATTGACAACTGCCTTTGCAACACCTCCGCTAACGGCAAAGCCTCTGCCGTCGGCACTTGAATTTGTAACAGGATTTTCGTCAACCTCAAGTGCACTAAAGTCAACTCCCTTTGCTTCAAACATTCCTGCAACCTCTTCAAAGGTCAGCACAAAGTCGATATCACTTCGGATGCTTCGACGGCTCGCTTCAAGTTTTTTGGCGGCACAAGGACCAATGAATGCTACCTTGCATCCGGGATTTGTCTGCTTTGTGAGTCTGCCTGTAAGTACCATCGGGGTGAGTGCCATTGATATGTTCTTGGCAATATCGGGGAATTGCTTTTTAGCCATAACGCTCCAAGCAGGACAACAGGATGTAGCCATAAATGGTTGCTTTTCAGGAACTTCCTCCATAAAGTCCTTTGCCTCTTCAACAGTGCAAAGGTCAGCGCCCACTGCAACCTCAACAACATCTTTAAAACCCAGAGCCTTAAAGGCATTTCGTACTTTATTTGAAGGCAATCCTTTAAACTGTCCTGCAACAGCAGGCGCAAGTGCGGCATAAACAGGGACATCGCTGTTTATTGCCATTATTGTCTGGAAAATTTGGCTTTTGTCAACAATTGCGCCAAACGGACAGCTTACAAGGCACATACCGCAGGATACACATTTGTCATAGTCAATTTCGGCTCTGCCGTGCTCATCACTATGAATTGCATTCATACCGCAGGCAGCAGCACAAGGTCGCTCCTGTTTGATGATAGCATTGTAAGGACACGCATTCTGACACATTCCGCATTTTACACATTTGTCCTGATCAATAACTGATTTGCCGTTTACAACAGAAATTGCACCTTTTGGGCAAATCTCTGTGCAAGGATGTTCAAGACAGCCTTGACAGCCGTCGCTGACAAACACACGCTTTTCGGGGCATTTGTGGCAGGCGAATTTAATTATGTTTACAAGTGGCGGATCATATACCTTTTCGTCAATCATACTTTCCTCAACGCCCGTTGAAATTGGCGCTTGCTTGTCAACAGGCAAAAGCGGCAATCCCATTGCAACTCTCAGCCTTTCGCCAACGATGGCACGCTCAAGGAAAATGCTTTCACGATAGGTCGAAATCTCGCCCGGAATAATTTTGTATGGCAGATTTTCAAAATTTGAATAGTCGCCGCCTTCGTATGCAAGCCTTGCAACCTCAGTGAAAATCTGATGACGGATTTTAGTTTTTGATGTATATATACCTCTCAATCAAATCATCCTTTCGATTTGGTTTAGTGACAATTATTTATCTCATTATACTACAAAGAGCATATTATTTCAATTGTAAATGTAAGCATTTTTATTTTGTGTATGTTGACAAACCATTAAGTATCCTTTATTATTTTGATATAATCATAAGCGGGGTGATAAGATGAAATGTCAGAACTGCGGGTTTGACAGTGACGAAAAAATATGCAGAGTCTGCGGTGCTGAAATTGTTGAAGTGAAAGAGGAAAATCTTAAAACTGTTCAGAACATATCCGATAATGTAGATAATAAAGAGTCGGACGATTCCAAGCCTGAAAAGCAAAAAGTAAAATTCGGAAAACTTTTAATGATTATTCTGATTATCATTTTATCAACAGCTGTTGTGTCTGCGTCATCTATAGCAGTTTTTTATTTTGTAACCTATGACAATATGACAAGCTTCTCTAAAATAAATCAGACTGTAAACTGCGGTGATTTCAGCGTAAAGCTTAAAGAGGTTAAAACTCCTGAAATATCATTAGAATATTATCCTCAGATAGTATATGACCTTGTGTTTGAGTTTCATAACAACACAGGCAATACGCTGACCATTAAAAGCCCTGCAATAAACGGTATAATTAAGGGTGAGGGTGAAGGCGACGGATATTTATTATGTGATAACGATATTTATAAATTGAACGGAAAAAGAAATTTATCAGTCAGTTTTGAAATTTCTGCGTGGTCCGATATTGAAATAATTTTCCGGATTCGTTATGAAGATTACGCAGATGATATTATATTATATGAATATGGCGGAGATCCATTGGCTTCAAGCGTTATCAGCGGTGCAGACGAAACTGATGACGGTAATAATTCTTCGGAAGATAATGAGGACGATGAAAATGAAGAAAGCATTGCAGGTTCATATGATGAAGTAATAGAGATTGATAGAAGAAAAATCAAATATAAAAAGGAAAGTTTACAGAGATATAAAGAAACCTCACCTGAAAATTTTTATCTGATTTTGTCAAGTGGAAAATTTAATTTGGACGACGAAGAACAGTATGCCCGATTTTTTGTTGAACCTGACAAGGAAGCAATAACTATTCCCGAGGGTGAAAATATTGAATAAAACAAAAACAGCTGTTAGTGTGTACAGTTATACGAAGGTTAAACGATAATAACTTTCGGATACCGCATCACAAGGACGGCTGTCTTTGTTTTTATAAGAGGGTTGTTATTATAAATTTTACGCTATTCAAAGGAAACATCTGACAGCATACTGTCAATGCTTGTATCAAAAAATGCCGACAGCATTTTCAGTTTTGGGATATCGGGAAGACTTTTGTTTGTCTCCCATTTTGTAACTGTTTGCCTTGAAATATAAAGTTTGTATGCCAGCTCCTGTTGTGACAAACCCTTCTCAAGCCTGAGAGTTTTGATTTTTTTACCAAATTTCATAAAAGCACCTTGATATTATGCGTGATTAGTCTTTTTCGTCAATGTTGTCAGCGTCAGTCTGAGCAGCTGCAGCTTCTTTGCTTTCATTCTTTTTCTGCTCGGCTTTTGCTTGCTCACTGCGATTTTCATTTGCAGGCTGAATACTGATTGAGCCGCTGACGGAGTTTAATTCCATTTCTGTGCTGCCGTCGCCATAAACATAATTGTCATCAATATAATTTCCTTTAAATCCACTTTCTATATTACCTGAAACGCTTGAATTATATACATTGAATCCGCTGTTTTTTGGAAGTGTGATGGTTGTATCGCCGCTTACAGTGTTTATTGAGATTAAATTTGTGCTGAGCGAATAGGTTGAATAGTCAAGGTCGCCTGAAACACTGTTAAGATAAATTGTGTCAATGTTTCCTTCTACCTCAGCATCCCCCGAAACACAGTTCAGTTCAAACTGATCGGATGTAATATTGCTGAGCTTACTTTTACCGCTGACATTGTTGACAGATATATATGATGACTTGACTGTGTCTATGTTTGCGTTGCCCGAGAACGAATTAATTGTTAAAGTATCGGTATTGATATTGTCAAATTCTATATCTGCACCGGCAGTATTAATACTGATATAGTTTGTAACTGCATTTCTCGGTATTTCTACTACGATAGTTTTGCTCTTAACGGATTTAAAGATGTCATTAAACATAAGTGTGAAATCAGATGATGAGAAATCCTTATCTCTGAGGTCAAAATCTGCTTTATTTCCGCATATTTGCAGAACTCCGTCTTCATTTGTGTAATAAAAGCCTTCTGAATTAATTGCTTCATCTGATGAAGAATCTTTAATCTGTGAAATTTTAATATTATCTGAGTCGCTTTCCTTAAATATGACTTTGCCCGTACTTAAGTATATATCAATCCGTGCAATTTCATCATAGCTATATGAGAGAGAGTCTGCTGTATAGGCTGACATTTCATATAATGCTTCGTCTTCTGTGTCATATGTGTCAATTGAATATTCATAAGTGCCATATCTTCTTTGATTAATGCTTGGAAATCCCCAAGTTGCGCTGAAAATAAATCCTGCAATAAGTACAATAATCAGAGCTACGCTGACGGTTGACCAGATGATTATTCTGTTTTGTGCTGACTTTTTCATTTGCTCGCCTCCACATAATCAAATATTGCTTTAATCAGCTGCTGAAGCGCAATGCCGACAATAAAGACTATCCAGCTTATTACGCCGACAGCAATGCTGATTGTCTTCATTCCTATTGCGGTTATGATTATATATGTGATTGAGATTGTTATCCAAAGTATTGCTACGAGAATTTTGTATACAGTTGATGACTGCTTTTTGCGGCTGTTGAATTCCTTGAAATTTTCAACCATCGTATCGTCTGCCTTGACATAGGTATCAAAGTTTTTGCTCAATATAAGCAGAGCTGTTGCGGCTGCGATGAAGAAAAACAAACCTAAAGCACCTATGCCGCCATTAAGGTAAAGCATATGCGAAAGAATCGCAGGAACAGGGCAGGAAATGTAAAGCCCGATTGCCACTGATCTCATAATTGACCTTATCTTTGTGTTTCTTATTACAGTAGGGTTATTTTCAAGCAGTAATGATTTTGTGCTGCGGTTATATATAAGAAGTCCTGTTGCGCCGCTTATCATTAAGAACATTAAAATTGTTCCGAATTCTCCGCAGCCGAGCGCACCGAAGAAAAACAAAGGGGTAACGCACAGAATATAGAGTCCGACTGAAATAGAATTAAAAATTGTATTTCGGCTTTTTATTTGTGCAAGCTGTTCCTCGGTGCAATTTGTTTCATCAACGGATTTTTCACCGAGTACTTCAAGAAGCTCGTTAATGTCGCCGATACCTGCTATTGCAAGGTTATAAGCCTCGCCCTCAGCCTTGCCTTCGGCAACAAGGTCGTGATAACGTTCAATAGTGTTGCGAATGATTTCTTCCTTTAGTTCGTATGCCTGCTTTGTGCGCGGAGCATTTGAGAAAAGGTATTCTATGTAATCTCTGAGTTTCGGTTCCATATTATGCCTCCGTTCCGAGCAATGTGTCAATGAGCATTTTTGCCTCAAGCCACTCGCTGATTTTTTGCTGATAAATTTGTCGTCCGTAATTTGTGATAGTGTAGTACTTCCGGCGTGCGCCTGTGCTTTGGTCGCCCCAATAAGATGAGATACAGCCTGAGTCCTCAAGCCTTTTGAAGGCTGTATAGAGTGTTGCTTCCTTCAGCTCATACTTTTGATTTGACGCCTTATGTACCGCTTTGTTGATTTCGTAGCCGTAGCTGTCTTTTTCAATAAGCTTTGCAAGAATAATTGTGTCTGTATGACCTCGTATGAGATCTGCTGTAATTGACATTGTTTCACCCCATAACTAAACTTATTATTGATTTTATAAATGAAATTATAATTTCATACAGATTAATATCAAAGAGAGAAAAGCCTTTAATGACTAAATCTAATAAGTCCATTTAAAATCACCGTCCCGCATTAACTCAAACATCTGTAAAGTGCCAACAGCATACAGCAGATAATAATGCAAATTACAGTTGTAGCTGTCATAACTTCACATCCCTTTGTGTTTGACTGTTTTGTAAGTATATAATAACACGCAGTACCTCACCTGTCAAGGTATATTTTAAAATAAAGTAACTTAATTTTATAAATATTTAATTTTGTCAAGATAACTCAGTTTATAAATTAATGTTTAGCAGTTTAATAAACACCGTAGGGAATACTTATGTTCAACTTTAAAAAGTGAGTTATGATGTTTACCGTACTAACGAAGTATACCTTCGGGTCAGGGCTGTTACATTTTAACGCAAACTTATGAAGCGGCTGAAAAAACTATAATTTGTCTTTTATTAGTGCGTTATGATGTTTATAAGTAAGCCAAAGTTAATCTTCGGGTTGGAAAGGTTACAATTTAAGGAAAACTTATGAAGTGTCTAAAAAACTTCGGGTCAATATGGTCACATACTAAACAAAACTTATAAAGCGTCCAAAAAAACAAAGAGGGCGCATTACTGCGCCCTCAATTAGAAATTACATATATTCTTTTTGATTAGTAATGAAATGAGAGAATATCTAAAATTACTTAGATGCTTTCTTTCTTCTAACTACTACGAAGAGTACGCCTGCACAAGCGATGAGTGAAAGACCAACGATTGTGAAAATCATTGTACCCATACCACCTGTCTGTGGAACAGTTACAGCATAGTTTGGAACACCTGCTTCACCGTTAACAAATGTGTAACCATCAGTTGCTGTAGCACTTGCAGTAACTGAGAATACAGTGCTGTTAAGGTTGTAACCAGTTGGAGCCGTAAGCTCTTTTACATAGTAAGTCTTTGCTGTGTCACCAATCTTGTACTCAACATCGCCAGCCATAAACTTAACGCCGTTTGATGTAGCATCAGTAGTAGCAGTTACTGCTGTACCGTTTACTTTTACAGCTGTTGCACAAGCTTCATCCTCGTACAAGCCAAATACTGCACCTGCAAGATACTTAGTAGCATTGTTACCGTCAACCTTTACTACCTTTAAGCCTAAAGTCTTAACATTTACTGTCTGACCAGGCTTGTATGTTAAGTTGCCTGTATTACCATAAACAAGACCGTCTGAGTTAGGCATCTGTGTATTAACAACAGCAGAATCCTTAACCTTTGCAGTAAAAGTAACTGTGATATTAGCAGCATTGTAGAAATCTGTTCCGCTGAGATAATCATCAGTAAGAACTACAGCAAATGTTGCTGTTGCATCAGCAGTACCATTGTTATAAACATAATTTGTTTCAATTGTATAATCATTCTCTTTTTCAAGTGGTGTTTCATCAGCCTTTACTACTACTGAAGCCTCAACAAATTCAAGGTTAGCATCCATTGTATCAACGATTGCATATGTGTTGATTTTTTCGTCTGCTGAACCTGCTGTTGATGCAGTAAGTGTGTAGTTAACATCCTTGTCATAACCAGCTAATGTTGTATCAGCTGTCTTAGTAACTGTTACAGCAGCTGTTGAAACCTTGTTGATTTCTGCTGTATAAGCCTGTGTACCATCTAATACAAACAAAGAATTTGTTACGCTCTTAACAGTACCCGGCTTAGAAGTAAGGTATGTATAGTAGATACCGTCAGCCAAAACCACAGATGTATCTGTAGCAGCAGCACCGTTAATATTGAATGAAAGAGTATCAACAGCTGTGCCAAGACCCTGACCCTTTAAGCCATTGAGTATATTGATAATGCTCTGTGCCTTAGTATCAGTATTTTCAGAATTGATAGCATCCTGAAGACCGGCAGCTGAAATAACAGCTGTGTACTGACCTGTTGTTGCATTAAAGTCTGCAACCTTGTAGATACCCATTGTATAAGCACCGTCAGCAGTACCTGATTCATTAGCATCATCACCTGCATATGGGTTCAAAGTAATTGTAATGGTGTTGTTATCTGCAGCACTTGCTGTGATTGGGATCATCATAACGATCATCATTACAGCGAGAAGTGCAGCAAAAATTTTCTTTGAAGTTTTCATTTTAACATTTCTCCTTTTTGTTTTTTTATATATGTAATTTATTCTAACCGAATAGGTTATACAAATTTATGATCTCTCTATTCAGAGAGGGGTTCTGCCGCCTGCCGTATGGACAGACAGCAGAAACGTTATTAACTTATCAGCTTATCTTATGTTAGCCTCAGCTCTTGCCATACGGCGCTTGCGGTTGATTTGGTTATAACCAAAGTATAATGCCGTAAGCACTCCTGCACCGGCAATAATCATAAGACCAAGCTTTATCCAACCAAACATACCGTCGCCGCTTGCATCAGGTACAACAACAGGATAGTTAGTGTAATTAAACGTCTGTGTAAACACATATGCATCAGTTGCAGTTTCTCTTACATAACCATCGCTGTCTTTATAGTAGCCCTCTGCAAGTTGTTCATTGCCGGCTTTAACAGGGAAGGTCACATAATACGGTGTAGAGTTAAGATTGTAACCCGAAGTTGCCTTGTACTCTACAACACAATAAATCTGAGGAAGAGCTTCGCCGTTAAGGTAATTTTCACCATCATCTATACCACCATTGCCGATATTATAAATCTCACTGCCATCTTGATAGATTGGCAAATTATCAAACTCAATCTTACCGCCTGATGTTTTGCCCGAAGCTGCAACAACATAATTTTTGGTAGTATTATCTGACATAATTGTCTTAACCATATCAGCAGTCATTCCGCTATCTTTATTAACTCTGATTACTGCAAACTCTGCATCAATTGAACCACTGGCAGGGTTCTTTTTGTTAATAACAATCTGTGCCTTTTCAGTTGTGTTCTTAAAGGTAATATCGTTAATCTCAGTTGTGAAATTCACATCACTGTAATACTTTGTAGAATCGATTACAAGGTTTTGATCTGAACCGGCTTTAACATCCAACTCAATATAATATGTATTGCTGTCGCCATTGTATCCGATAAGAGCTGAATCAATCGGATTTTCCTTTACAGAGAATCTGTATTTACCAACCTGAGAGAACTTTACACTGAATGTTACATCGCCATTTTCTACATTACTATTTTCAGATGTAATAGTGCTTGCGTCAACATAGCCTTCTCCGGCAGATTCAAGTCCCTGAAGTTCAAAACTAAACTGAGAACCTGTGTAATTCTTGCCGTCCAAAGTTTTACTTACAGTTATTGTACCCTCGCCATCGCTCTGAGTATTTGTAAATGTTACAGATGCATCTGATGTTGCAGATATCACACCGGTCTGACCGTTTAGCGCACAAGTGTAACCGTCAGGAACATTTTCAGTGATTTTATAAGTTGTACCGACAGGCAAACCTGTGATACTAACCGTATAATCAGGTGAGAACGAAATAGTTCCGTCACTTGTATAGTAGCTGTTACCATTTACTGTATAATTAAGCGGATATGCTTGGTAGTTTTCTCCACCGTTTACGTCAAGCAGAACCTGATAAGAGAAGTCCTGATCAACACTAATCGTATTATTGTCTTTGTCCTTTACGTTTTTTGCTATATTAAGACCACCGGTTTTGAGAGTATTAGTGTAGGACAATTCAAGACTGACATTCTTATTCTCTTCGCCCTCAAGAGCGAATACAGCCATCGCTTTGTCGCCTGATGCTTTTTGATTACCTGCATCATCATACAACTTCCAACTGGTTGCATATCTGTCACTTAACTTTGTGTCGTTCTGCATATTGGAAACACCAGACTCATTTACGGTCATCTGACTTCCGGTTTTAAACTGGCTGACAAAATATGCACTCTCATCGTCTTTCAAATAAAATGAACCGTTGCTGCCGAGTTTAAGTGACTCAGCATCTCCTGACTGTTTTGTGTATGTATAGGCCTTACCTGTTACATCTTCCTGCATATTAGATGATGTGTAACTGAAGGTATCGTTATCATAAACCGCCTTTGCGATTGTACTGTTGTTGATATCATCACCAATCTCAACAGTCTTGTCAACAAGAAGATCATTTGTGATAGGAGTCATTGTGAAGCTGACCTTAAGGTTTGACTCGATAAGACCGCGTTCCATATAGAATACTGTCATATGATAGGTCTTGTTCGGGTCAAGGTGCTGACCACCAAAGAATGTACTTGTTACTTTTCCCGGCAGACTTGTGCTTCCGCTGTTAATATGTGTATATGAAACAGCACTTGCTCGGTCGGTACTAGGCTCATTAATCTGTAATGCCTGTCCTGATGCAGTTGTTTTGTTCATATATACGGTGCAAAGCTCACCTACAGATGATGACAATTCATCAGACTTCTGATTATTTATCGTAAATACCGTTGCATCACCAAGAGCCGAAACATTGAACACATAGAACTCTTCTGTTTTACCGTCCTTAAAAGTATATGATACGGTACCGTTATGATGGATATATACATCTTTATTGTTTCCGTATTCATCAAACTGGTTCCATGTTTTCAGATACATATCACTGTAACTATCTTTTTTTACCCAAAGCTGACCGCTCGGTACAGCTGGCTGTTCAGATGTATCTGTGTTGTAGTTGGCGTACACTTTTTCTGCGGTAGATGTCATTGTGTTAAAGTTAATGCTGCCGCTTGAGAATTTGTGGTCGCCGCCAAGGTCAAGAACAAGTTCTGAGTGACCAGAGTCATCAGATATATATACCCACAGGTCGTCATCTCCCGAGTAATCAAAGGTTACAGGTTTACCGCTTCCGCTTCCTCCGGTTGTACTTGAATCGCCGCCAATCATACCGTTTTCAGGCACACGAAAGTCCATATCCATACGAATACCAAAGCCGTAATCTAAAGCATTGCTGCCTGTACGTGTATATGAATCTACGGTCTGTATTTCCAAGGATGTTGTGTTATCACTAAATCCGCCGGCATTATTCGTATAATATATTTTACCAAAATTGCTATATTCATAATTAACCTGCGCTGACCAATTCTCATCTTTTGCAAATTTAAATTTTAAATTATTACCTGTAGGAAACTGGTCTCTATAAAAATAGTATTTATTACCATCTATTTTTACAGGGTTAATCCATCCGCCGCCGGCACCATCAACCCACGCCCAACAACAAACATTGCCCCAGCCAGTATGGTCCTCAACGCAAATCACATCACTTGCAGGTATTGTTTTTGTTGTTACATTGCCGCCCGGTTTTGGAATCGACATTGTTTTGCTTGTACTGTTGAATGGAAAAATACCATAACCGGTACCCGATACACTAAACTCTCCCGTTCCATCGCTTACAGCATACTCTTCACCATATCCATAATTGACAGCAACAGGCGTTGTACCGTCCCATGTAAAGTAAACGTTATCTGAATTTGATTTTTGACCGCCGCCGGAGGAGTCAAACGAATACGTTGTGACGCCGGTTGCATCGTCAGTTGTGCTTACAAACGGGAAATATGAATCAAATACTTTTGCGAGTTCTTTGTTAGTTCCGTTTACACTGCCATCGGTAAGCCATGATGCATCAAACAGAGGCGACTGTGCAGCATTGCCGCTGCTTGTAGTCGGAACATAAAGCTGGTTGTTCACAAGTGTATTCCAAGCCAAGCCCTGAACCGCACGACCACGGGCATCATCATTATCACCGCCCAAATGGTTTGAGTTATTGGGCACATTGTCCCAATTATAACCACTTGTAAATTCATGACTGCCATCATAAAAGTTACCAAAATATAACGGCTTTTTTATATTATTTGTTCTTGAGTAATTTGAAATTGCAGTATTCAGATACGAATCAAACGGCTGATCCACTCTGCCTGACTTTCTGTTAAGATATCCGGATGTTATTTCATTATCTGACATATAGTCAAAATATGTAGCCGTTATACCGTAGATATTCTTTCCTGATTCATTAGATGCAAAGTTATTCGGAATTCTGGTTGAATCTGTAGGCAAATTATCAATTGACGTCCAGTATTTCTGTGCATCCATTATATACAGCGTTGTGCTGTCGCCCGGATATGTAAGATTTGGAGAAGCACTTGCAGTACTCGACTGTCTTGGCTGAAATCTGAAAGTTGAAATTTCAGGAACCTGACATTCAAAATACGATACTCCGTCTGAGCTCGTTTTCTTAGTCATATTTAATGTAACCCGATAAGCATCACTAAGGTCATAGGTTACATATGCACTCTGCCAGCTCGGAGCGTAAAGCTGAACGGTTTTCATTGTGGCACTGATGCCCGAACCATCATAAGTATATTTACTGACAGAAACAGAATTATCGCTGTTCATAATAAATAAGTTACGGTTTCTTTCCAGGTTTGAAACACTTACCGAAGTACTCTGCAAAGCAGCAAAGCCCGCACCGTCATAATACGCAACATTACCATTATAGTTAATGCTTAAATCAGCCGACTTGGAGCTTTCGTTACCTACATTGAATATGCACTTCTCAAAATTCTTATCAAGGTCAATATAGTAGTAATTACCTGATTCAGTCATCTTCTGGCCCGGCCAGTCTTGGTTTTTGCTGCCACTGCTGTTCCATGCATAGCAATAATTTCTGGAAGCAATTTTTTTGGTAATAATCCTGTACTTATTGGACGGAACATTATTTGCAAGATCTGTAGGATAATCTGACGGATATACAGTAAGCGTCATTTTATTCGCATCCGAAACACCTGACGGAATTACAGCCGACATAATGTTTCCCGAGCCGGTGAATCTTGCAGTTGCTGTCACGCCGTTATCAAAACCGGCAACAATTGTTTTTCCGCCCCAGTTACTATTATCGGAAACATCAAGATACACCGTTCCCGATATGCCTGTTGACGCAAATACCGTAAGTGAAAGCCCCGAAACAAGGACAGTTGACATCATAATCATCATTGCAAGAATCAATGCAAGATTACGTTTGAAAAAAGTTCTCTTTCTCTTCACTGCATGCTTCATTACATTTCACCCTCCTTAAAAAAACAATGGGCTTTATTAGTATATGCCTTCATTGGTTTCTCTCCCTTATTTTAGATTTCGGCACTTGATACTTGTCAAAAAAGTCGTTAAGGTTTTAATTACATACTCTTTTTTGCCAATTTTTTATCATATTTTTATTTTTAATTGTCTTTGTATGCTCTTTGTCTTAGATAATTATATAATATTTTGCCCACTAATAACATTGGCATTTTCAACAAGCATTTTTTTATTTTTTGTGTAGTTTTTACAAACAATGGAAAATATTTCACATATGCAACGATTTTTAACTACAAATTTAGCTATATTTTATAATTTATGCAAATAAAATGTCACTTTACCGTGATAATTCTGACACAATCCATAGTAACAAAAAACAAAGTCTTATCATTAGTGAAATGTTGCTAATATTTGTATTCTATATATTTATTGTGTTTATGTAAGCTTTTCTTCCTTTTCGCAATTATAATGCGATTATCAGGCTGTATCAAAAAATAATTTTCCTGAACGCATAAAAGGGTGTGCTGTCTGCACACCCTTTTATAAAATATTTATACCAAGATTTAACAATAATTCAGCATTTTATAACAATCACAAGCTTATAGTTTTTTAAGCATCCTGACAACTGTATCAAAATTCATTGAATGAGAAGCCTTTACAAGTACCGTATCTCCATCGTGAACCAGAGTTTTTATCATTTTTTCGGCATTCTCTATTGTATCATACCAGATGCCGTTTGCTCCCTTGGCAAGCTCCTTTGCAAGCGGTCCTATTGCAATTACAAGGTCAACATCCTTTTGCTTTGCATATATGCCTGTTTCCCTGTGAAGCTCAAGCTCGTTTGCTCCAAGCTCTTTCATATCGCCGAGAATGGCAACCTTTCTGCCGCTAAAATTCATAAGCGTGTCAAGAGACGCTCTGACCGAAGTCGGATTTGCATTGTAGCAATCGTCAATAATACGAATTTTCCCTGTATTAATCACATTTGCACGACTTCCGACAGTTTTGTATGACTGAACACCTTTGATAAGCTGTTCATCGGAAAGTCCAAGCAATCTGCCTGCCGCAACAGCTGCAAGAGCATTGCTGACCATATAGCTTCCTATAGCAGGAATTGTAACCGGAAGTCTTTTATCCTCAAAACAAAGAGTACATTCAATACCGCTTTCGACGTTATTTTCAATATCCTCTGCGTGATAATCGTTATCTGTAGCAAATCCGAAGAAAACAGGCTTTTTACCGTTGACATTTTCAACAGTGAAGAGCTTATCATCGTCGCCGTTTAAAATATATTCGGCATTTTCTGCGGCAAAGTCGAACATTTCGGTTTTTGCTTTTAAAACACCGTCACGGTCACCGAGATTTTCAAGATGACATTCGCCTATTATCGTAAGCACACAAATTGTCGGCTGAACCATCTGTGAAAGTCTGCTCATCTCGCCGAAATCGGAGATCCCCATTTCTATTACGGCGCACTCGGTGTCCTCCGGCATAGAAAGCAAGGTCAGCGGTACACCAAGCTCATTATTGAGGTTGCCCTGCGTTTTGTGGGTTTTATACTTTTGTGAAAGCACGGCATAAAGCATTTCTTTTGTTGAGGTTTTTCCTACACTGCCCGATACTCCCACAACCGGAATATCAAACTTATTCCTGTAAGTCCTTGCAATCAGCTTGACTGCTTCGAGGGTGGAATCGACAAGAATATAAGGCTTTGTCGGATTTTCAGGAGCCTTTTCGCACAAAGCGCAGACTGCGCCCGAAGCATAGCATTTCTCAATAAAATCGTGACCGTCCGCACGCTCGCCCTTTATAGCAAGAAACAGCGAGCCCTCTTTTATCTGACGGCTGTCACGTTCAACAGAAGTGATTGTACTTTGAGCTAAAGCCTCATCGCCCACATATTTACCGCCGCAGGCGGAGGCAATCTCTGCAAGAGTAAATTTTTTCATAATAACTCCATATTATTCAAAACTGCTTTTCTTTTCGTTGTTGTACTTCTTAAGTGAAAGTTCAATAATTTTTTCGCAAAGCTCGGGATAGTCAAGTCCCTCAACAGCCGCCTCCTGAGGAAGCAGACTTGTAGGCGTCATACCCGGCAACGTGTTTGCCTCAAGACAATATTCAACGCCGTTTTCGTCAAGCAAAAAGTCAATTCGTGCGTAGCTTTCAAGATGAAGCGCACGGTAAGCAGCTTCTGCTGCTCTTCTAAGCTTGTTGTCGGTTTCTTCATCAATATCCGCAGGACAAGTTTCAACAGTTGCTCCTGCCTGATACTTTGAAGTATAGTCATAAAAACCTGACTTCGGAGCAATTTCAATCGGCGGAAGTGCCTTGCCTCCAAGCAAGCCGACAGAAAATTCTCTGCCTGCTACAAACTGCTCAACAACAACTTCTTTCTCATAGCTGAAAGCGTCTTTAACCGCCTCAATATATGCCTCTCTGTTGTCAGCCTTTGCAATGCCCACACTTGAGCCGCCACAGCAGGGCTTGACAACGCATGGGAATATATTCCAATTCATCGCATCATCAGCACTTTTGAAAATCTCGCCCTTCGGTGTACTGATTTTATTCTGAACAAACACGCCCTTTGTTATGCCCTTGTGCATAGCAAGAGCAGAACCGAGATAGCCTGAGCCTGTATATTTTATACCAAACAAATCGAGCGTAGCCTGAATCTGACCGTTTTCTCCCTCTCCGCCGTGAAGAGCAAGAAATGTAATGTCGGCTTCACTGCAAATCTCAATTACATTTGTACCTATGTATCTGTCAGACTTATTAAGGCGGTTTTCGATTACCTCGCTTATATCAGAGCGGGTTTCTCCAACCTTAAAACTGTCGGTAAAGCTGTAATTTTGCTTGAACAGTGCGTCAATGTCGCAGATGATTTCTTCGTATCCCGTAAACACATCAAGCAAAACAACCTGATGACCTTTTTTGCGAAGAGCCTCGGCAACAAGAAATCCTGACGAAATTGAAACATCACGCTCGGTACTGAGCCCGCCTGCAAGAACCACAATTCTCATAAATTAGTCCCTCTTTTTTATATCGCTTCATAAGTTTAATTTAATATGTAACCGTCGTATCCCGAAGATGTACTTCGGTTGCTTTATAAAATTCATAACTCACTATCCGTTGTCCCCATTAATTTATATCCAAAAAATCACAATCAACACTCTTTGCAAATATTAAAGTGCAAAACGGCTATACATAGAATATCTATGTATTTATAATACCTCGCAAATCTATGCTTGTCAAGTTTTTTTAGACGCTTCACAAGTTTTTATAATATGCAACCGTTCCGACCCGAAGGTGAACTTCTGTTTATTGGTAAGCATCATAATTCTCCGTGAAAGCTTGGATAGAAATTATGAATTTTTCAAAACAGTCGAAGTACATCTTCGGGCCATTGTATTTTGATTTATGTAAAGGCTATGAAGCGTCTAAAAAAACAAAAACTTCTGAATCGTTATAAAAAGGGGTTGAATTTTTTCTGCATTTATGCTATTATAACTGTCGGACACTTTTATGCATTAATATTACAAAATTTAATATGCTGATATAGCTCAGGAGGTAGAGTGCGTCCTTGGTAAGGACGAGGTCACGGGTTCAAATCCCGTTATCAGCTCCAAGCAAAAACCGCATTGGAAAGCTATTTTAAAGCATTTCCACTGTGGTTTTTCTATTTCTAAAAAAGAATTATAAAGCATTTTGCTGTTTATTTGCTGTTTATTGCCGCTGAAATTTACTTTGATTTACTACAAATTACAAAAAGATTAAGGCTATACACTTCTATTTTCCAAGAGGTGCATAGCCTTATTATTTTGCGTTTTTACGCTCTTTTTCGGTTGGTATTCAATAGCGTTTCAAAGGTGTTTGCGGCTTCCTTTTCGGCTTGCTCGACTGCGTGTACATAACGGTTCGTGGTCTTTAATTGTGCGTGTCCGAGCCTTGAAGCTACATTCTTTATGTTTGTTCCGTTACTCAACAAGAGAGTTGCCGAGGTATGCCTTAAAGCGTGAAATTTCTTATGTTCCAAGCCATTACGCTTTAGGAATTTATTAAACCATTGTGTGGGCGTTGTCGGGTACATAGGCTTTCCGTTTGCCTGTGTAAATATCCAATTATCGCCCTGCCAACAGTCACCAAGTAATAATTGATGTTGTGCTTGCTCTACTCTGAATTGTTTTAGCATTGTCAGCATATAAGGCGGTAACATTATAGTCCTGCTTTTACCCGTCTTTGTGGCTTTGCTCTTTATCTCTGTATCTCCTGTCAGCTTGTAATTACTGCGGCTAACGGTCAAAATACCCGTCTTATAATCTATATCGCCCCACTTCAAGCCCACAAGCTCACCACGGCGACAACCTGTGTTTAATGCAAGGTGTATAAATAATTTGTATTGTAACGGTTCACCCTCTAAACATTCAAGCAGTTCTGCAAGCTCTTCATCTGTGAATATTTCCGTTGTCTGTTCCTCAACCTTTGGCAAGGTTATTCGGTCGCTGTCGGCAGGATTTACGCCGATTAAGCCGAGTTTATAGGCACTGTGTAGGACTGATTGCACCATTGTATAATATCGGCGCACTGTTGAGCCTGACAGCTTGCCGCCTGTTCCGTCAAGGTGTGTATCTCGTTCTTCAAGTGCATTGACAAACTTTTGTATGTGTATAGGCTTGATGTCCTTTAATTTCATATGGCCAAGCATTGGAATAATGCAGATGTCAAGCATTCGACTGTACTTCTCATAAACAACGGGTGAGAGTCGGTGCTTTGCGTTTTCAAGGTATATAGGCACAAAGTCGGCTAATTTCATTCTGCCATCAGCGGCAACAGTACCATTATTACATTGCTCCTCAAACAACACCGCTTGCCGCTGTACTTCCTTTTCTATCTGCTTTGCGGTCATATTCGGGTCGGGTTTATAAGTCATTGTACGGCGTATCTGCTTTCCGTTTATGTCATAGCCGCAAGATACCGATATTTCATAGCTGTTGTTGCGTTTACGGATTGTTGACATAATCACTCACCACCTTAAAAGGGTAAATCATCATCTGCAGGCATATCGTACCAATCATAGTGTTTAAAAATTTCTTCTATATTATCACCTGACTTTTTTATGTATTTTTCAATTACACCATTTATTAAGTTATGCTTCATTTCATCGTTCAAAATATCTAATTGCAAAGCTTTTTTAAGTTTTTGGCAATCTTCAATAAACGCAAATGCGTGACACCCATAATCAACGCTGATGTCATAGATGTATTGTGTTATTCCATTGTAGCTAATAGGTGATTCTGTAACATTATTATTTTTTACAATGTAATAAAGGGATAGTAACAGCATTCTTGTTGTCAGTTTTTCCCCCGTATTATCAATAGTTGTATTTTCTGTCAATCCACACAACCAATCCATAGAAACGCCTAACGCCGTTGCAATAGCATAAATGTTATTCAAAGCAGGATTTTTGCCTGAATTTGTGTTACTGCGTTCATATGCAGAAATCATAACAGTAGAAACGCCTGATTTTTCAGATAATTCCTTTTGGGTCATATTCTTGTCTGTGCGTGCCTCTTTAAGTCTTTTGCTAAACAAAGTCATATTCAATTCATATGCCATATACAATGCACCTCTTAATTAAAATAAATTATTATTGTTATTAACATAATACAACATATAAATTTATAAGTCAAGAAAATTTTAATATTATTATTGACAAATCAATGCTATAACTTTATAATATTAAATATAGTTAATAATAAATAACTACGAAAATAATTTATTAAAGGAGTTGAATTTAATTGACTACAACAAACGCAGAGATAAAAAAAGCGGCGAAGTCAAAAAGGGTTCATCTTTATGAAATTGCTGACAAACTGGGCATTTTTGATAGTGCATTCAGCCGCAAGCTCAGAAAAGAACTTCCGACAGCGGAAAAGCAGGAAATATTCAAGATTATTGACGATATTGCCGCAGAAAAAGAAAACGCCGCTCGCAGTGCTACCAACACAACGAACGGCTAAGACTGAAACAACCCTAAAAAAGTTTACAGCCCTACGGATATTATACCATTTTCTGTGGAGCTGTAAACACTTAATTTCACAGAAAGGACTTTTAAAAATGAATAATGATTTCGATTTACCAAAGTTGAATACAGACAAAATAAAATTCCCACATATGCGTACCATTCCCGAGGCTGCAAAAGAACTAAAAAAAATGGACGAGCATACCGCAGTCACAGAATACCACATCAGACAGCTTGCATTATCTGGCGTATTGCCGAGGGTAAAGGCAGGGCGAAAACTGCTTATAAACCTTGATACGCTCATTGAATACCTCACAGACCCCACAGCAGAAAAATTCAATGTACATAACGCCGCTGTAAATAACAGCAACGGTATAAGACGAATTGTGTAAGGCGGTGGGATTTTGGGAAGTCATAGAATGTTTACAAATGATATTACGGACAGCGATTTATTTATCGAAATGCCATTATCAGCTCAGGCACTTTATTTTCATTTAGGTTTACACGCTGATGATGAAGGTTTTTTAAGCAGTCCTAAACGCATTTTAAGAGCCGTAGGGTGCAATGAAGATGATTTGAAACTACTTATTGCAAAAGGTTTTGTAATTTGTTTTGACAGCGGAATTATTGTTATTACGCATTGGAATTTACATAACAATATACGAAAAGACCGTAAAAAACACACACTTTTTGAAAGCGAAAAAGCACTTTTATCACTAAAAAACGGTGTATATTCAGAGATTGACAACCAAATGACAACCATTTGTCAACCAAGTGTCAACCAAATGTCCGCACAAGATAAGATAAGAGAAGATAAGTTAAGTAAAGATAAGTTAATAGATACTTTGTCAACTTCCGTTGACGGTCGAACCGCTTTTGATTATCAATCCGTTATTAATTCTTTCAATTCTATCTGTATAAGTCTGCCAAAGGTGCAGAAATTAACCGACACAAGAAAAAAGAAAATCAAGAACACTTCAAAGCTGTTAGGAGAAATGACCTTTGAAGATGTATTTTGCAAGGTTGAAAGCTCTGACTTTCTGTCAGGGCGTAACGGCAAATGGACGGCGTGTTGTTTTGACTGGATATTAAATCCTACTAACCTAACTAAAATCATTGAGGGCAATTACGATAACAAACAAAGTTCAACTGCAAACACACAACGCAATTATGAGGGGGATTTTTGGGATGAATGATATTATTATGGCAATAGCCGAAAAAAACAAAAATAATGCAAAAGAGGGAGATTATGTCAAAGACGGAATTTTACATTGCGGAAAGTGTAATCAGCCGAAGCAGTGTATAAAGGAATTTCCGACAGGCAGCGGCAAAATGCGGAAATTTTCGATTGTATGCCAATGCGACATTGACGAGGAAAACGCCTTTCAGGAGCGAATGCGCCGTCAGGAATGGGACGATTATATTAAACGGCTTTATAAGCAAGGTTTGACAGATAAAGCATACTTGAAAAACAATTTTGAAAATGATGATAATCGCAACCCTGCAATTACATATTTCTGCAAAAAGTATGTTGCAAGCTGGGACAAGCAAAAAGGTCATAATAACGGCGTGTTATTTTACGGTGATACTGGCGGCGGCAAGAGCTTTTATGCGTGTTGCATTGCCAACGCTTTATTAAGAAACGGCGTCAGGGTGTTTGTAAGCCGATTGTCTGACCTCGTTAAAAACCAGATAAAAAACGATACACCCGAAGTCAATCTGAATTCATTTGATTTAATTATTCTTGACGATTTAGGCGTTGAAAAAGCAACGCAGACAGCATACAACATTGTTGATGATATTTACAGAAGTGGCATTCCGCTGATTGTCACAACAAATTTAATGCCTGCGGAATTGAAAAATCCCGACAGTTTAGAAAAAGAGCGAATATACAGCCGAGTTCTTGAAATGTGCTGTATTGTGCAAAATGTAGATGTTAAAATCAGCCGCTTTCAGATTGCAAAATCAAAGAATAAACAAGCATTGAACGATTTGAATATATAAAACAAAAAGCCGCTCCCAAAATGCAGGAACAGCCCGAATAATTTATTAATATTTTACAGTATTTTGGGGGCGGTTGTCAATGACAAATGAAGATTTAGCAATACAAATCCAGTTAGGGCATACGGAACATTACGGCGAGTTGTGGGATAAGGTCAAGCGGCTTATGCACAAGATACTTTATGCTAAGCTGTCAAAAATAAACTTGCCGAATCATATTGCCGCTGAGGATTTAGAGCAAGAACTGTATTTTGCCCTCTGCAACGCTGTACAAGCCTATGATGATACAAAGCCGTATAAATTCACCTCTTATCTTGAATATCAAATTATGAACGCCATACGCTCTGCATTGCCACGCAAGCCGCTGAATGAGTATTCATATAATCAGACGGCAGGAGATGACGAGGACACCGAGTTATTGGAGTTTATAGAGGACGAAACAGCAGAACTTAAAATGCAAGATGTTGAGCTGACCGACATTCAAACACAGGTCAGGCAAGCTGTTGCAGAACTGCCAAAGCGTGAAAGGTCAGTTGTCAGCTTATATTACTTTGACAGTCAGAGCCTTGCACAAATAGCCGAGAAATTGAGTGTATCGCTTGAAATGGTGCGAAGTATAAAGAATAAAGGCTTACGGATATTAAGGCGAAACAAGGCTATAAAGGGTATTTATGACGAATTTCAGCGGCATTATACAAGCACTGAATGGGAATATGAACGCTTTGCTTATCGGTGGGAATATTCAAATGAACGGCGTTGCCTTATGTCAGAGCTTCAGCAAAGACAACACAACGGCGAGTATTTAACCTATGGACAGTTGCAAAGCATTTTATGTGTTGCCAAGCAAAGGTATATAAAAACGCAGTCGGAAAATGTAAGGAGCTGTAAGCGTGTGTGCGGTATGAGTTGAACTCCGAGCGAACTCCGAGAATTTGCAACGAACAGAGAGTGAACAGAGAGAAAAAGCCTGTTGAACCACGAGCGAACCACGAAAAATTGTAGCGAACAGAGAGGGAACAGCGAGAAACCCTTTAAAAATTTTTAACAAAGCGAGGTGATACAATGCTTAAACCAAAACAGAAAAAGTGCATTGAAATGCTTGTTTGCGGTGCATACAGTCAAGTACAGATTGCAAGGGAGCTTAAAATCAGTGAGCAGACCATTTGTAATTGGAAAAAAGATGATGAATTTGCAAAAGAGCTTCAAGAGCAAATGCGTATATGTGTGCAGACACTTGCACCAAAGGCGATTAAGACAATGGAAAGTCTGTTGAACTCCGATAGCGACAATGTGAGGTTCTCAGCGGCAAAGGATATTCTTGACCGTACAGGCTTTAAGCCGCAAGAAAAGATTGAAATATCAAAGTCTATTGATGAAAGCATTAGGGAGATGGAAGATTATTTGAATGAGCTAAAATGTTAGAATTTGTTAGAGTTGTAAATCTTAGGTTTTCTTAGGTTTTACAAGTCATCTTAAAGATGATTTGTTGTGAAATGTGGACTTTTATCTTGCTCACTGAACGAATCGTTCACCAAGGTAGTAACCGAAAGTTACACCCATATTGGTACTTGTCAAAACTTGTATTTTAAACTGAATTGTAATATGCCGCTGATGAAGTTTACATAAAATATTGGAATTTGTGGGAGTTTCCAAAACGGCAACCCCTATATTATGCACTAAAAAAAGCCCTACAAGCCCCATACAGCGTATTTTATATTCAGATGTAAAATTACTCTGCCATATCAATAAAAACTCTAAAACCCTATTGTAGCTTGCGATTTTCAACAAAGAAAGCGCAGTTAAAAGATTTACTTACAATCAACATAGCAAAGGAAGTGTTAAAATGAAAATACTAACCCCTGTAAAAGCCATTCGGGCTAAATGCCTTGATTGCTGTTGTGGCAATAAAGCAGAAGTAAGAAGCTGTACAATTGTTAATTGCTCTTTATATCCTTACCGATTAGGACACAGACCAAAGAAAGAATTAACAGCAGACAACGCCAATTCAGGCGAAGAGCAAGGCTAATAAAAATTACCCCTACCAAACACAAAAAGCCCCACACAAGCCAAATCTCGGCAAGTGTGGGGTGTTTCTGTTTGATATGTTAGTATTTGTTAAGGTTACAGCGGAATTATTCCGTTGAGTTGTCACGCTCCATAGCTTCATCAATGGCGCGATTTACAAAGCCGTTTATGCTTTCGCCTTTGCTTTCGGCGTGAGCCTTTATTATATCCTTGTTGCCTTTCTTAACAACTATTCTTAGACTGTCATAAGCCTTTGCGTTATATTTATTTTTCGCCCTTGTTTGTGGCGTTCCCTTTGTTTCTTCCACTATATCACCGCCTTGTATTCTGACAGCGGTATGCTATCAACATAACAGGTATCAGGGCAAAGGTCAACTTTGTTATTCCAAACAACATTACTGTCAACATTCGGGTCAATATCCCACGCTATATCGTGGCAATCGTCTACATATACACGCTTGAAATTTTCATAATCTCTGAATGGGGCAAAAACACCACCTTGTGTAAGTGTGGGGTTCATATCAAATACACGCTTTTCTCCGTTCTCATAGGTCAATAGAAGTGTAAAATCGTGTTGCGGAGCAACGGCAACAAGCTTCTTCCTACCTCCTGCAAAGTATTCAGCTATAGGACGGTCAAAGCCTTTTGAAAGATAATATTCAACTGTATTCGGCATAATATCCCTCCTTTATTTTAAAGGCTCAATAGAAAATAATTCTTGTTGGTCAGCGGCAAGTTCCCAATTTTCTTTTAATTCCTCTTGGTGAAAAGCCGCCCAACCTAAAAGCATTTTAAGCTGTTTATTCGGCATTGTTCCCTCTAATACTTCAATATCGTTTATTGAAACTATTACCTCTCTGTCACCATACTTTGCGTGAAAGTGCGGCGGCATATGGTCACGCCAATTTATATAGATTTTTATTCCTCTGAACATACATATTGTCGGCATAAATATATTCCCCTCTTTCTTTAATTATATTATAGCATAAGTCTTTATGTTGTACAAGTATAAATATATACAAAAATACTTGTACAAGTTTGTATATTATACCTATTGAAATATAGTTGTACAAGTATTATAATATAGTTACAGAGTTAAGGAAAGGGGCGTTACAAATGAAACGCACAGCACACAGCAAGGTTATGACAATAGCAAACCAACTTGTAAAGCGGGGTTACAACAGAGCCAATGCAATGGTAAAAGCGTGGGTACTTGTTAAAATGCAGAGCGTATCAACTAAGGTGTCAGGCGTGACTTACGGCAAACGCCAACAGGCTATTGAACATCTGACACACTATCGCCCCGAAGATATAAGAATAAGCCTTTACCGTGACAGTACAAATGCTTATGACAGCAATGCAGTAGCCGTTATAGCAACAGTCAGAAACAAAGGTGCTTATACTATGGGGTATCTTCCAAAGGCTCTGGCGGCTTTCATAGCTCCGTTGATTGACAGCGGCAAGATGATTGCAAGCCGTTTCCGTGAAATTAAAGGAATGTATCAGCCCTTTATGAATTACGGATTAGAGATTGAATTAAGGGTGTAAATCAACACCGAGCGAAAGGAAGTGAAACAATGTACACGCTTACACTTAATGCCGCTGAAACAGCAACGCTTTTAATGCTCAATGCCGCTGTATTGGATGTAATCAGTGGCGATATATCCGAGGACACCATAACAGAGTTAAAGGCAACACAAGCCGATTTAGAGCATATTTTGTTCAAAGAAGAAAAGCCCTGATATAACCAACCACAGCCAATATCAGAGCCAACCGCAACACATATCGGAGCGGATAAGTTAATTATAGTCTATCTGCTCCGAAAATGCAAGTAAAATGTAAATAAGGAGTTGTAAAAAATGGGATTTTCACCCGTAAATTATAGCAGTATGTTTGATAACATCAATGAATTAACAAGCAAAAAGGACATTGTAAGAGCACTTAAACGCTCAACAGGCAAAAGAAAGAAGTATCTTGAAGCACTTTTCGACTTACATAAAATCCACAATGATAAAATTGTTTGGTTCATAGATGATTTAGAAGAGTTTTTCAATATGCCGCTTAATGTTATGCCGTTTTTTCGCCCCGAGTTTTTCATAGGCGGTTGGGACTACAACGCAACAAAGATAAACGAGCAGATGATTACATATGTGTCCGCTTGTGGCTTAAAAAAGATGTTGCTTATTCTTATGTTAGGTGAACGGATTGAATAAAACTATTTCAGCGGCATTATTGTCGCTGTTTTCTTTTTAGGGGCTTACTTTTGTTGCCTTGTACCTTTTAGGGTGTCCGAATAGTTGCTGTTCACTTGCCGTTTATTTGCCGTTTGTTTTCACCGTAAACAGCAAAAGTTTACTTTGAATTACCAAAAGTAAACAGGGAATAGACCGCATAAACAAGCCGTTTATTACGGTTTGCAAAAAGATACAAAAAGATAAAGTACCGTTTGGTAAGGACGAGGTCACGGGTTCAAATCCCGTTATCAGCTCCAAGCAAACGCCTCGATATGCAAATTGCATATCGAGGCGTTGTCGTTTTTTTAGATTAAAATTTAATCAGGTACAATACACCGAAATAGCCTTGCTGACAAACTCAGCAGTTCCGTCACCGCCTTCGTTGTCAATATTTTTTCTGAAGCGTTCATCACCTGCATACATCTTTCCCAAGCTGTTGAGAATCGGTTTTGTACATTCATAAAAGTTGTCAGTGATAAACTTTTGCAAATCAGCGATTTTTTTCTGTACTGCTTCGTCGGCAGGCGGCATATGTCTGAGCTCACCGATTTCGGAAAATATTTTCATAAGCTGAATATCGGTTTTCTTTGCCTCAATGCTATTTTTCTCAGCCGCCTTTTGTTCGTATTCCTGATATGCCTTAGTATCACCCCATTTTTTCTTAGCTTCTGCCTTATACTGTTCAATTTCACTGTTACTGAAAACATTAAAATCCATTGCATTTACTCCCTTTTTCTGAATTTCACGGGCAAAGGAAATAAGCTCTCCAATACGTTTACGCTGCAATTCCAGAAGTTCAATCTGCTGCATTATCGCTTTTGACAAATCAAAGTTCGGACTTTCAAGAATTGTCTTGATTTCTTTTAAGGAAAACTTTAATTCACGAAACAGTAAAATATTCTGCAAACGGATGAGCGAAGTATCGTCATACATTCGATATCCAGCTTCGGTCACCTTTGCAGGTTTTAAAAGACCGATTGCATCATAGTAGTGCAGTGTGCGCACACTGACACCTGTTAGTTTACTTACTTCTTTAACTGTTCGCATATTATAATCCTCCCGTGCAAAATTATTATAATCTATGACGTAACGTAAGAGTCAATAACTTATACAATAAAAATCCACCGGCTTAGCCGGTGGTATTTCAGATGCGCCTGAAAGGCTCTGTTACTAGCAGCGCCTCAAG
>OLOI01000884.1_pt1 | contig 28120 bp, 35 predicted proteins | sample 1672131 | NCBI WGS metagenome assembly OLOI01 (sample SAMEA3136651, study PRJEB25190) | human gut metagenome
GCCCGAGCGCAACCGAGCAATTTCCTATAAAGTAAAAAACAACTCGCAGGTATATATATTACCTGCGAGTTGTATTACTATAAAATAAATTATGAACTTCTTTACACTGCGCTATAAGCTAAATAAAACTTATAATACAGTGAAAAATGTACTTTACCTGCAAATTGAAGTCTGAACTCCGTGATACCGCATTATATGTTAAATAAAACTTATATAGCGGTGAAAAAAGTTATTTGTTCTGAATGTACTCGTCGATTGCAGCAGCCGCAGTTTTGCCTGCACCCATTGCAAGAATAACCGTTGCCGCACCTGTTACTGCGTCACCGCCTGCATAAACACCCTCACGTGAAGTAAGACCGTTTTCATCTGCAATGATTCCGCCCCACTTCTGTGTATCAAGGCCCTTTGTTGTAGCCTTGATAAGCGGATTCGGTGAAGTACCGATTGAAATAACAACTGCATCAACATCAAGAACAAACTCACTGCCCTCAACTGCAACAGGTCTGCGTCTGCCGCTTGCGTCAGGCTCGCCAAGCTCCATCTTGATACACTTCATACCTGTTACGAACTCGTCCTCGTTGCCGAGAATTTCAACAGGGTTGTTAAGGAGCTTGAAGATAATTCCCTCTTCCTTAGCGTGCTCAACCTCTTCCTTACGAGCAGGAAGCTCCTCTTCACTTCTTCTGTATACTATGTAAACCTCTTCTGCACCAAGTCGCTTTGCACATCTTGCCGCATCCATTGCTACGTTACCGCCGCCGACAATTGCAACCTTCTTTGCGTGCATAATAGGTGTTGTAGAATCGTCTTTATATGCCTTCATAAGGTTTGTTCTTGTGAGGAATTCGTTTGCAGAATAAACACCGCAGAGATTCTCGCCCGGAATACCCATAAAGCGTGGAAGTCCTGCGCCTGAGCCGATGAACACTGACTCAAAGCCGTACTCGTCCATAAGCTCGTCAATAGAAATTACTCTGCCGATAACCATATTGGTTTCAACCTTAACGCCTAAAGCCTTGAGAGTATCAACCTCTTTCTGAACGATAGACTTCGGAAGTCTGAACTCAGGAATACCGTAAACAAGCACGCCGCCTGCGAGGTGAAGTGCCTCGAATACTGTTACATCATAACCCTTTTTAGCAAGGTCGCCTGCGCAGGTAAGACCGGCAGGACCTGAACCTATAATTGCAACCTTATGACCGTTTGGCTCAGGCTTTTTAACCTCAACATCTGTCTGAGCATTGTGCCAGTCGGCAACAAATCTTTCAAGTCTGCCTATTCCGACAGGCTCTGTCTTAATGCCTCTTACGCATTTTGACTCACACTGTGTTTCCTGCGGACAAACACGACCGCAGACAGCAGGAAGTGAGCTTGACTCTGAAATCACGTCATAAGCGCCTGCAAAGTTGCGGTTTGCAACCTCTTTGATAAAGCTTGGAATATCAATGTGAACAGGACAGCCCGACACGCACGGCTTGTTCTTGCAGTTAAGGCAACGCTGTGCCTCTTCAACAGCTACCTCTTCGGTATAGCCGGTAGTTACCTCAAAAAAATTCTTATTGCGGACATTCGGGTCCTGAGCAGGCATCGGAGCCTTTTTAGGTGACATATTAGGCATATTACTCAACCTCCTTCTTGAATAGGTTACAGGTTTCTTCGTGAGCCTTGCGCTCAAACGGCTTATACATTGCGCCGCGCTTCATAGCCTCGTCAAAGTCAACCTTAAATCCGTCAAAGTCAGGGCCGTCAACACAGGCAAACTTTGTTTCTCCGTCAACAGTAAGACGACAGCCGCCGCACATACCTGTGCCGTCAATCATAATAGGATTCATAGATACAGTAGTCGGAATATTGTAAGGCTTTGTTGTTTTTACAACAAACTTCATCATAATAAGCGGACCGATTGTAATAACCAGATCGTAGTTCTCGCCTGCTTTAATGAGTTCTTCAAGAGGAGCAGTAACAACACCCTTATCGCCGTAAGAACCGTCATCTGTCATCATAACAAATTTATCGGAGCAAGCCCTGAATTCATCTTCAAGAATAACGAGGTCTTTGTTTCTGAAACCAACAATTGAATGAACCTCACAGCCGATTTCGTGGAGCTTTTCAGCAACAGGAAGTGCAATTGCGCAGCCAACGCCGCCGCCGACAACACAAACCTTTTTAAGACCGTCTGTGTGGGTCGGAACACCGAGCGGACCTACAAAGTCATGAATAAAGTCACCCTCTTCAAGATGATTGAGCTTTTCTGTTGTAGCTCCTACTACCTGGAAAATAATGCGAACTGTGCCTGCTTCTCTGTCATAACCTGCAACTGTAAGCGGAATACGCTCGCCGTCCTCGTCAACCCTGAGAATGATGAACTGACCCGGCTCAGCCTTTTTGGCAATGAGCGGAGCATCAATTTCCATTAATGTAACAGTTGGGTTAAGAGATTTTTTCTTAACTATTTTGTACATTTTCCCTTTTCCTTTCGTTTATAAAATCACAATAGCAGCCGGTGGGCTGCACCTGTCCGGGCAGATAACAACATATGAAAATACTCTTCTATGCCCGAGTGCTACCGTGCAGTTTCCTGTAAAGTAAAAAACAGATTTATAAAAGCTAAAAGTTCCGCAAATCGACTGCACAACAAATACGTACACACCTCTGCTTATTTCACTTAATTTTAGCACAAAAAGCAAATAGTTTCAAGGTTATTCTGCGAGTTTTTAAATATAAGATTTACCATTTTTTAATGTTTCGTCGATTTGCACGAATTAAAAAAGTATTTATTGTTGTGATATTCTAAATTATGTGTTATTATGCAAAGAAAATCATAAAATCAGCTTTTAAAAATAACGAATAAACTTTCACAAATTGCAAATGATACACAGGTATTAATATTTTGAAAGGATGATTTTATGGGCAAACAAAAAAAAGTTGTGCTTATCGGTACAGGTATGGTCGGTATGAGCTTTGCATATGCCGCTCTCAATCAAAATCTTTGTGATGAACTTGTTCTTATTGACGTGAATGAAAAGCGTGCTGAGGGTGAAGCAATGGATCTTAATCACGGACTGGCTTTTTCACACTCAAGTATGAGAATTTACAACGGCACATATCAGGATTGCAGCGATGCAAGCGTGGTTCTTATTTGTGCAGGCGTCAACCAAAAGCCGGGAGAAAGCAGACTTGAGCTTCTCAAGAGAAATGCAGATGTATTTAAAGCTATTGTTCCGGAGGTTGTACAGAGCGGATTTGACGGAATTTTCGTTGTTGCAACAAATCCGGTTGACATTATGACACGCATTACCTATGAGCTTTCAGGCTTTAACCCAGCCAAGGTAATCGGCACAGGAACAACGCTTGACACAGCAAGACTCAGATACCTTCTGGGCGAATATTTTGAGGTTGACCCGCGCAATATTCACGCATATGTAATAGGCGAACACGGTGACAGTGAGTTTGTACCGTGGAGTCAGGCATTAATCGCCGCAAAGCCGATTATTAATGTGCTTGAGGACAATCCCGGGACATTTTATATGGAAGAACTGGACCGCATTGCGGGTGATGTACGTGACGCCGCTCAAAAAATCATTGAAGCTAAAGGTGCAACCTATTATGGCATAGGAATGGCAATGGTAAGAGTCATCAGAGCAATTCTGAATAACGAAAATTCCGTTCTGACGGTTTCCGTAAGATTAAGAGGCGAATACGGAGGAAAAAAGGATGTATTTATCGGCAACCCGTGCATTTTAAATTCAGGTGGTGCAAAAAGACTTATTGAATTGAGACTTACAAAAGAAGAGCTTGATAAACTCGACAACTGCTGTCAGATTCTGAACGACAGTTTCAAATCGTCATTTATATAAGCAGAAGGCAGGCTGTACCTGTCCGGAAAACTTCCTGTTAAATAAAAAATCGTACAGTTATAATACTCATTACGGCAGCGGTAAAATCGGCTATCAGAGCGGCAACAAGGGTATGGCGGATTTTTTTGACCTTTATGCTTCCAAAATACATCGCAACAGCATAAAAAGTAGTTTCGCTTGAACCCGCAAGCACCGACGCAACCTGACCGGCAAAGCTGTCAGGACCGCAATCCTGATAAAGCGATGTCAGCAGTGCCGTTGAACCGCTGCCTGACACGGGGCGCAAAAGCACCATAGGCACTATTTCCTTTGGGAATCCCAAAAAATCCGCCGCAGGCTCCACAAAATTGCAAATCACATTAATTGCTCCGCTTGAACGCAGCAAATCTACTGCAAACACAAGTCCCATTATCGTCGGTGCAATATTATAAAGCAGCAGCATTCCTTCTTTTGCGCCTTTTAAAAAAATGTCAAACACAGGCACTCGTTTTACTAACCCGAAAATCACCACAATTCCTGCAAAAACAGGCATTACAAATTCCATAATATCATCTCTTTTTCTGATTAAATATACACGCTATTGTAAGAGCTGCCGTAAGGGCACAGGCTGAGCTTATCCAGACAGGAACAATAATTTCAAACGGCGCAATACTGCCGTATGACTGCCGCAAAGTGGCGACAGTTGTCGGCAAAAGCTGAAGAGACGCCGTATTCATCACAACAAAAATTACCATTTCGTTACTTGCTGTATCATTTTTGTTATTAAGTGTGTGCAGCTGCTCCATTGCCTTTAATCCAAAAGGAGTTGCGGCATTTCCCAACCCCAGAATGTTGGCGCTTATATTCATTGTAATACTTCTGAATGCCGGACTGTCCTTTTTCAGATTAGGAAAAAGCGGTCGCAGAAGCGGTGAAAAAAACTTAGCAATTACCGCTGTAAAACCGCTTTCCTCCGCAATTTTCATAATTCCCGACCAAAGACACATTATGCCTGCCATTTTCAGCAAAAGCTCAATAGATGATGCGCCGCTGTCAAGCAATGCCGTTGAAAGCTCATTTGTGTTTCCAAGCAACGCAGCACATAAAATACTTATTATAACTAAACCGCTCCATATGTAATTAAGCATAATTTCTCCTTTGATTATTCAGTAATTTTACAAACTCACAAAAAATATTACAAAATTTTCACCCAATATCTCGTGGTATTTATTGACAAATATGCCAAAAAAAGGTAAAATATAGTTAAAAATAAGGAAGTAGAGTGATTTTAATGATTTATACAAACTTTAGAGAAATTGACAAGGCAGGTCGCCTTGTGATTTCAAAAGACATCAGAAACCATCTTAATATCAACCCCGGAGATACTCTGCACATAGAAGCAGACGATGATAAAATTATCATCTGCAAGGCAGAGAACAAATGCGTATTTTGCAATTCAACTCAAAATCTTGTTTCGTTTAAGGGAAAGCACATTTGCAAAGAGTGTTTTGACGCTATAAAGTAATACTAATAAAATATATCGTACAAGACAAATTTTTATGAATTAAATTTGTTGTATAATCAATAAAATTATGATTAAACTTTACATTGCAATAATTAATGACATTGACCTTAAACGAGTATGCGAAGTTGACGCAGACAGAGCCTGCAAAGTAAGCAGGCTTAAGCTCAGCGACGACAAAAAGCGTTGTATCGCAGGCGGACTTTTCATAAAGAAATTTTTGCCGTCTTCTAAAATTACTGTCAATGAATTCGGCAAGCCCGAAGCTGACAACGGACTTCATTTTAATATTTCTCATAGCGGAGAATATGTGCTGTTTGCCTTATCGGATAAAAAAATCGGATGCGACATTGAAAAATTCCGTAATGTTAATCCTGAAAAGCTCGGCAAAATTGTTTTTTGCGACAATGAAATGGCTCTTATCAAAAATTCCGCTGACAAACAGCAGTGCTTTTTTGACTTATGGACACGCAAGGAAAGTTTCCTTAAATGTATAGGAAAGGGATTCCATCAAAACAGCAAAAGTGTTGATGTAAGTCAGAATATTTGCCAAATTGCAAAAAATACTTATCATTTTAAAATGTGGCATATGGACGGCTATACAGTTTCGGTATGCTCTGAATACGAAACTATGCCGGAAAACATAGAATTTATCAGACTGTGAGGAATATTTATGAGCAGCCTTAAAGACTTTGCGGTCAAGGGTGACAAAAAAATTAAGCTAAAGCAGTTTGCCACAGCTCCTGATGACAGTATCAGCAAGGAAAAAATCATCAGAAAAACTCAGGAAAATCTTGAGAAAATGGAGCGATTTCAGGACAGACTTTACTCCGAGGGTAAAGAGGGCTTGGTGCTTATATTTCAGGCAATGGATGCCGCCGGCAAGGACAGCACCATAAAAAATGTTATGCGTGGACTTAATCCGCAGGGCATTGACGTGTATTCCTTTAAACAGCCGAGCGGCGAAGAAGCGGCACACAGCTTTTTGTGGCGAGCAATCAAGTGCTTTCCGACAAGAGGGAAAATGGCAATTTTTAACCGTTCATATTATGAAGACGTGCTTGTCGTAAAGGTACACAAACTGTATGAAACGGCAAAAATGCCGAACCGCTGCAAACAGGGAAATGTAATTGAACGCCGTTACACTGACATTAAAAACTTTGAAGAATACGAATACAACAACGGTTACCGCATTATCAAGTTTTTCCTTAATGTTTCAAAAGATGAGCAGAAAAAGCGTTTTCTTGAACGCATTGATCTGAAAATCAAGAACTGGAAGTTTTCCTCCTCCGACCTTAAAGAGCGTGCTCACTGGGACGAATATATGAAAGCTTATGAAGCTGCAATCAATGCAACAGCAACAAAGCACAGTCCGTGGTACGTACTGCCGGCAGATAAGAAGTGGTACACACGATACCTTGTATCCGAGGCTGTCTTGGACGTATTCAAGAAAATAGCACCGCAATATCCTGAGCTTGAAGAAGATGCTCAACAGCGTTTGCAGGCTGACAGAGAATGCCTGATAGCTGAGGATAACTCCCGATAAAATGGAGATGAAAAATAAATGAAAAATATAGTGCGAGTTGCAGACGGACTATTTTTTGCGCTTTTGGCTTGCAGTTGTATGTTTTTGGCAAATCACTCACTTTTGATTGCCTTTGTTCCTATGACTATTATATTTTTAGCAATTAATATTTTTCCGTCAGTCTGCAATGCCAAAATCAAATCATTTCGCAATCGGGTATGTGCAGAAGGCGCAGACCTTCTGACATCATTTTTGATTGCCACAACCTTAACAATAATATTCTATATTGCAAATCTTATTTACGCAGGCATTTCAGTTTTGTGGTGGATTTCAGTAGGACTTGCCGTACTTGAACTTGCAATCGTATTCTGGAACGGCATTATCCGTGTATATTGCACATCTGTTCAGCTTGGAATAACCAACCGTATAATTGGTATTTTGTGCGGACCTATTCCCATACTTCACATTTGGGCATTGTGGAAGATAATCCGAATTACAAGCAAAGAAGCATGGTTTGAGCACGATAAATATATTTTGAACAAACAACGTGAAATTCATCAGATTTGCAAAACAAAATATCCTCTGCTTATGGTTCACGGTGTGTTTTTCAGAGATTATAAATATGTCAACTACTGGGGCAGAATACCGAATGAACTGCGCAAAAACGGAGCAACCGTATATTTTGGCAATCATCAGTCAGCGTTGCCCGTCAACCTGAGCGGAGCAGAGCTTGCACAAAGAATACAAGCTATTTGTAAGCAGACAGGATGCGAAAAAGTCAATATTATTGCACACTCAAAAGGCGGACTTGACGCACGCTATGCAGTAAGCCTGTGCGGTGCAGACAAATATGTTGCCTCAGTCACTACAATCAGCACGCCGAACAGGGGCTGCGTATTTGTAGACTGGCTACTTGAGAAAATCTCCAAGCCTGTGCAAAACGGAATTGCAGCAACATATAATTCAGCACTGCGTAAGCTCGGCGAAACACCTGACTTTATTTCAGCGGTACAAGACCTTACATACGAACGCTGCGCCGAACTAAACATTCAGATGCCTGATTCAGATTCGGTATTTTATCAGAGCGTAGGCTCAAAGCTGAACAAAGCAGTCAGCGGAAAATTTCCGATGAATATGTCTTATCACTTTGTAAAGCATTTCAGCGGTGACAATGACGGACTTGTATCAACAGACTCATTTGCCCACGGCAAATACACGTATTTAACGGTAAAGGGCAAAAGGGGTATTTCACATGCCGATGTTGTTGATATGAACCGAGAAAACATCGACGGATTTGATGTGCGTGAATTTTATGTTCAGCTTGTTGCAGAACTAAAACAAAAAGGATTTTAAATATGCAAAATAAAAGCCGCTCAGCGTTTAAGTTGAGCGGCTTATTAAATAAGTATTTATTATTACTGATACAGTAAAGCATAAAACTGTTGTCTGATTTTTAGTGGGAGAATTTTATATATGCCATATCCTAAGTAAGTTCCGATTACATTTAAAATAATATCGTCAATGTCAACCGTACGGTACATATTGTTTATTGCCAGTCCGATAATCATCTGTGATAATTCAATTCCTACAGTAAGCAATAATGCAAATAACAGCATCTTCCACCATTTTGGATTACGCAAAAACAGCATTACAAAAACTCCAAAAGGAACTGACATAAGAATATTTCCTAATATTTGAGCTATTGCAGTAGTGGTTATCCCATACTGTAAGGTTTGTGTAATCGTTTTAAAAGGTATAATATTATACCACGTTGAATTGCCAAAATATTCAACCTTTTCGTCAATTATAATCGGAAACAAGGTTATAACAGCTACTGCGGTAAGATACGCAATGAATATACAGGATATTATTATCTTTTTGGGCTTGACTTTTAAAAATAAAGAAATTAACACATATAAAGTTATACTAACTATTCCTATTATTATTGCTAATTCATATGTAATCATTAATACTCCTTTTTTCATTATTGTCAGGACAAATAATTTCACCCTCAGATTTTTCAAATTCTCTTATACATTTTCTTATTAAGTAAAGAATCTGACCGTTTGCCGAGCGTCCCTCATACTTTGCAATGTAGTGCAATTTATAGTGGAGTTCAGGCTCTACCTCAATTCCCAAATGTTTATTTTTAGGATTTCTCATTTTACACCTCAAAAAATCTTTATTTAAGTATATTTTAAGATTTTTCAGCTGTAATGTAAATAGTTATATTTATTTTTTCACAGTTTTTCTATATCTATATTTTCGCAGATAGAACCCCAACTGCATTCTTGACAAACACTTGGCAATTTATTCTCTGCTTTAATTTTTGAAACAACCTTTTCCGTTAAATCATTCCAAAGAATCTCATCACCGATTTTGTAGCCATACTCCTCCATACACTCGCTGTCGTGTTGCATTACATCCTCCTCGTTTTCACACATACCGCCCATATTTTTAGGACAGCAAGAGCAAATATCGTCACAATGTTCAACGAATCTCACTTTTAAGTTTTGTGAATTAAGCTTATCAAGCACATTTGTCATATTTTCAACAAATTCATCGCTGTAACCGTTCCCCACAAAAAACTGAGAACACAAACCGTGATGCGGTCTTATTAAAATTATTTCTGACATATTATCCCCTTTATATTTTTACAATTTTACTGAGCCTGTTTACAAGTATTGCCGCAACTGCGATTTTTGCTATATCAGGAATAATAAAAGGAATAACACACCATGACAATGCAAGTCCTAAGTCTATGTATTGACCGGTCACATTATAAACAACCATAAACCATATTGTACCGACAACATAACAAAGAAAAATTCCGATTACCATTGAAATAATCAAGGGTACCATCTTATTGCCAAAAAACTTTGTGCTCAGACCTACAACAACAGCAGTTAAAATAAAACCTATAATATAACCGAATGCAGGTGTTACAACCGATGAAAAACCACCTGAAAAGCCTGCAAAAACAGGAACACCTACCAATCCGATTAATAAATACACCAACACACTTATTGTACCACGTTTCCATCCGAGCATTGCAGCCGTAATGCAGACTGCCATTGTCTGAAGCGTAAACGGAACAGGTCCAAGCGGAATTGATATTTGTGAACAAACCGCAATTAACGCTGTAAACATTGAAATAAACACAAGGTCAAGCAACGCTGTTTTTCCCTTACTGCTTTTTTTGTTATCCATAAAAATGCCTCCATAATTGTCAATCAATGTCATTTTTTTAGTTGACAATATTATAAAACATATCTTTTGCATTGTCAACCGTTATATTTAAAATAGTTTACAATACATTTTTTCGTTTTTAAACGACATTTTGCTTTACAAGCCTATGGTCAACGTGCTATAATAACTTTGAGAAATTTGTATGATTTACACAAAGTATTTTAATGCATATTATATATCAGGGATTTAAAATGGATAATCAATTAAAAAATCAAAGGTTTACCCACTACACCGCAAGTATGATAGGCGGATTTATGGGCGGTTATGCAATAATAAATTTTTATGAACTTTTTGCAAATGCTCAGACTGCAAATATGATTCACCTTGTCGAAAAACTGGTAGGGCACGATTATGCAGGTCTTGTCTATATTTTCGCAGCACTGCTAACATATATGTCAGGCAATGCGTTTTGTGTTCTTTACCGCAAATTCATCGGCAAAAATCTTCGTGCAGTAAGTCTTATACTTGATTTGTCTGCAATTACCGCTGTAGGTGTTATCACAAAATTTACGAGCATTAACTTTGTTCTTTTGCCAATAGTTTTTGCTATGCCTATCCAGTGGAACGCATTTAATGATGACGCAGGATATGTAAGCTCTACAATTTTTTCTACAAATAACCTTCGTCAGGCTACAATGTCACTTACGCAGTACTTTACAGATAAGGACAAAGCACAGTTTGACAAAACAAAATTCTATTGGACTACACTTCTGTGTTTTCACATCGGAGTTGCAGTAGTATGTATTGCAAGTGTGTTATTTGGGGTACACAGCATATGGTTTGGATATATCCCCGTTGTCCTTACAGGTGCTGCATATTTCCGCCAATGCGAACTGCTGACAAAGCTCCGAACAAAAAAGCACAGTCATAAAAATGACACTTTTAAATCAATGCTTTAACTTCAAGATACTAAGTTTGATATAAATGCGTTTTATATAACGGATAAAGCGCCCACCGGCACTAAAAAAGAGCACCTATCGGTTTATTCCGATAAGTGCTTTTTCTTATAGAGTTTTTATTCAAACTCAATTAGAAAGTAAAAACCAAATTGTCGGACTTTTGTTTTATATACTTGATTCTAATAGGTTTATTAAATTGCAATGTGTACTTTATCATTGATTGTGTGCCTTTGCTTTTACCGTCCCAAAAACAAATAACATAATCGGCAGCCTTAGCCATTTCCTTATTTCTGTTCGGACCTGCTGATTTGCCGAATTCCGACCAATCAGCAGTGTATCTTTCAACTTTAAATCCATTCTCTTCTGCGTATCGTTCTCCCAGAGCGTCCGCACCTCTGCAAGCACCCGAAACAAAAACAAGTGTATATTCTTTTTTTATCCGACTTATACATAAATCAATATATGATTTTGCCTCTTGATAATCACTATAATCTCTGCTGCCTGCAACTACTATTCTTTTAATCATAACATCACTCAATTATACAATGATTTAATTCTATATAATATGATTATATAATCGTTGAAAAGAATTGTCAAGTAACTATATCTCTAATAAAATATAGTTAGAGGTGTATAATAAAATTATGATAAAACTAACAATTGATAAAGCTTTGGAAAACTTGAATATAACAAGATATGAATTGTCAAAACGCACCGGAATCTTCTATCAGATTATAGACAATTATTATAAAAATAAAGTTGTGAGATATGACAGTTATATTCTCGACAAAATCTGCACTGCACTTAACTGCGATATTTCGGATATAATCGAATACAGTAATGAAGCAGCCGATGAACGGCACTTGTCCGAGTAGCCAGCACCATTACCCGACTGCAAAGTACAAGTAATTTTCTATAACAAGAAAGCACTTATCGATTTCTATGAATCGGTAAGTGCTTTTTGGTTTCAAAAAAATTAGGTTCAATGTAAATAGTTGGAGGAAAAATAAAAAGTAACCATTTTATGGAAGTTATCTTTTGTAGGGGACGGCATCCTTGACGTCCCGCCTGATTGCCGTTGGCAATCAGGAAAAACGACATCTTATGACAAGGTTTTGGGACGTCTGGAAGCCGTCCCCTACGCAGAATTTTTTAAAGGCTACGTTTGTTGTCACCCAACATTTATTATAGAACCAAAAAATTTATTCCAAACCTTTAAATTCTTCAAGTTCTTTTTTTCCTACTTTAATATAGCCGTCCTTCAACAGCTTGCACTGTTTAACCGTGAAGGTCTTTGGCGCAACATCCTCGGGGGCATTATTAAGCTTAACCTTAAGCGTTCCGGCAATAAGATTGTTTTCCACAACCAAGCCTTTTCCCTCGGGAGTATTTACAATTGCACCGATCTTTGGCGTATGCTTTAAAAGGTCGGTGTATGCCTCCTGCTCATACTTAAGACAGCACATAAGACGTCCGCAGGTACCCGAAATTTTCACAGGAGAAAGCGATAATCCCTGCTCTTTTGCCATTTTGATTGACACAGGCTGAAATTCTCCCATAAATGTTGCACAACAAAACGGCTTGCCGCACATTCCGAGACCGCCGAGCATTTTTGCTTCGTCACGCACACCAATCTGGCGAAGTTCAATTCTTGTCCTGAACACTGATGCCAAATCCTTGACAAGAGCTCTGAAATCCACTCTGCCGTCAGCTGTAAAGTAAAATAAAATTTTGCTGTTATCAAAGGTGTATTCCACATTGACCAGCTTCATTTCAAGCTTGTGCTGGGCAATTTTCTGCTCGCAGATTTTATAAGCCTCCGCTTCTTTTTCTTTGTTTTCGGCAAGTCTCTGCAAATCCTTTTCTGTAGCTATTCGCACAATAGGTTTGAGCGGATGCGTAATCTCGCTGTCGTCAACAATTTTGTTCGGCATAGCAATTTCGCCGCACTCAAAACCTCGTGCCGTTTCGACAATTACCATATCACCGCAATTTAATTTATTATCAACAGGATTAAAATAATATACCTTACCGACTTCTTTAAATCTTACTCCGACTACCTCTGCCATGAAATCCTCCTGTATTCACCGCACAACCATGTTGTAAGCAGGTTAATATTTATATATTGAGCTATTTTAGTCTTTGAACTCTCAGTAACCTCAATAAGCTCCATTATTTTTCGTTTGTTAAAGCTCAGACTTAATTGTCTGCCAAGCTCTGCATCTGTTTTCGGCTTACCGCCCGAAAGAAGCATAAGTCCGTCACGCAAAATAAGCGTAACAACCGACAAAACATCGTCCGCCTTGTCCTTTTTTGAAAGAACCGTCAGACTTTTGAGCAGGTCATATTCCTTTGATGACAGCATTCCCTCTATAATTTTTCTTGCAAAACTGCATACATCTTCATCAAAGCTATGCTCGTTTCTGAGCCGTATAACCGTACATCTTGAGCGAATGGTGATAAGAAAATTACGGCTGTTCTCGCAGGTAAATATGAACACAACATTTTTAGGCGGTTCCTCAATCAGCTTTAAAAGGGCATTCTGCTGAACTGCGCTCAGGCGATTTTCGGCATCCGCAAGAATATACACCTTTGCGTCAGCCTCATTTGGCTTTATATAAGCGTCATCAATAATTTTCCTGAGCTGTTTGATTGAATAGCCGCCCGACTTACCCTCGGGCTGAGCATAATATATATCTGCGTGAGCGGCGTTCATAGCCTTGTGACACTGATTGCATACTGCACAGGGCTTTTGCTCTGATGTGCATACAGCGTACATTGACAAAAACTTTGCGGCTGCAAGTGTTTTTTCTCTGTCGCTGCCCTCAATTATTATTGCGTGAGGTATTCTTCCGTTTGTTTCAAGAGAACTTAACACACTTACAGTACGGCTGTCAAAATCAAATACATCCGTGTTCACCGAAACTCACCTCACAAAATAGATTATAGCACAAAACTTATGATTTTTCACTATTATTTTTATTATTTTAATTTAACAATATTTGTAAGCACATCGCCGTTCTCGGTAATTTCAATAATACCGTAGCTTGCCATATATCCGCTGCACGAACCGGGATTCATCATATAAAGTCCGTCCTCGTACGTATTCATTGCAATATGCGTGTGACCGTACAGCAAAATATCCGCGCCCTCCTCACGAGCCGCACACATAATGTTATAAAGTCCGAATTTGGCATTATACAAGTGACCGTGCGAAATAAAAATCTTTTTTCCGAGAATGCTAAGGGTTTCCTTTGACGGCAAAAAGCTGTTCCAGTCGCAGTTGCCTCGAACGCCTACAATCATTTTGTCCTTATAGGTATCTTTTAAAAGCTGAACCTGCTCGTCGCCGTCACCGCAGTGAACGATTACCTCAGCATCCGGCTGAGCTTTTACCGCACGCAAAAGCGAATTAAAGTCGCCGTGCGTATCTGAAACTACTAAAATTTTCATAATAAAACTCCGTTCTATTTTCAAAACTTCTGCATAATATATGTTGAGGTGTTAATATGGGTAATAATAACAATGCAAATAAAATGCTCGAGGAACTCTCACGCCGTCTGGGAGTTTCTCAGCAGTCTATAAAAGAAGCCGCACAAAGCGGAAATGTAAACGATTTGCTGAAAAATGCCGACAGCGAAAGCTCAGAGCAAATAAAAGCCGTGCTGAACGACCCTCAAAAGGCGCAAAAAATACTGAACAGTCCGCAGGCACAGGCAATTATAAAAATGTTGAACGGTGAATGATATGCCCGATTTACAGGAACAGCTAAACCAGATTTTAAGTAATCCCGAGGCTTTAAAGCAGGTGCAGAGCCTGGGAGCACAGCTTGGACTCGGGGGAAATAATAATCCCCCGAAGTCCAGAGAGCCCGACCCTCCGCCAAAACCGCAAAACAGCCTGCAAAATAATATGATGAGCGGCGATATGCTGAAAATGTTTTCAAAAATCGCACCGCTTATGAGTTCATTCAAATCCGATGACGAAACAACCGTACTTCTACATTCATTAAGACCGTTCTTAAGTCCCGAACGCCAGGAAAGACTTGAAAAGGCAGAAAAAATGCTTAAAGTTCTCAAGCTTTTGCCGCTGATACGGGAAAACGGTTTATTCTGATAACCGCTTGATACAAAGGGTGAGGATATGCCGAGCTTTGAAGAAGACGCATTTGCAAGAGCACAGCAGATGCACCGCAGACGACCGCAAAACCAATCTCAGTCAAATAAAACTTCACCGACAGTGAATACTTCCGCAAAGTCACAGGAGGTATCTTCTGCCGAACAAAAGGCAGATACAGACATTCAGACTGAGCCGACAGTACGCACTGCCGCTGCCAAAAATGACAGCTTTTTAAATGTGCTGTTTAAAGATAAGGATCAGAGCATTATCCTGCTCTTAATCGTTTTACTTATGGAAGAAAACTCAAATCCCACACTTTTACTCGCACTTATTTATTTGTTGATTTAAATTTTTTATCACGCAATATAAGTTAAATTATAGTTTTTTAGCCGCTTCATAAGTTTTCCATAAAATGTATCCGTTCTGACCCGAAGATGTACTTCGGGATACAATGGTTACATTTTCAAAAGAACTTATGGAGCGTCCAAAAAACTAACGGATTTGACCGTTGCCCTTAATGATAAACTTTGAGCTTACAAGCTCATTAAGTCCCATAGGTCCTCTTGCGTGGAGTTTTTGTGTTGAAATGCCAATCTCTGCGCCAAGACCAAATTCACCGCCGTCAGTAAAGCGTGTTGACGCATTTACATAGACAGCCGCAGAATCAACACAGGCAGTAAATTTTTCGGTGTTTGCATAGCTGCTTGTAATTATACATTCACTGTGACCTGTGCTGTATTTTGCAATGTGGTCAAGTGCGCCGTCCAGACCGTCAACCACCTTTACGGCAAGAATATAATCAAGGAATTCATTTGCATAATCCTCCTCGGTAGCTGTCACAACGCAGTCGCCGAGGATTTCTTTAGTCTTGTCGCAGCCACGGATTTCTACATTCTTTTTGTCAAGCTCTGCTTTAATCTGGGGCAGAGCTTTTTCTGCAATATCCTTGTGTACAAGCACGGTTTCTATAGCGTTGCACACTGACGGACGGGATGTTTTTGCATTGAATATAATGTTTTTAGCCATATCAATATCGGCGTTGTCATCAACATATATGTGACAGTTACCTACGCCTGTTTCAATTACAGGTACCTTTGCATTATTTACTACACTTTTGATAAGTCCTGCACCGCCACGGGGAATAAGCACATCAAGATAATCTGTAAGCTGCATAAGCTCTGTTGCACTGTCACGGGATGTATCCTCAACAAGAGCAACGCAGTCGGCAGGGAATCCTGCCTGCTCTATTGCATTTCGCATAACCTCGGCAATCGCCTTGTTTGAATTGATTGCCTCTTTGCCGCCACGCAAAATCACCGCACTGCCTGCCTTAAGGCACAAAGCGGCAGCATCGGATGTAACATTCGGACGAGCCTCATAGATTATTCCTATAACGCCCATAGGAACTGTGACTTTTTCGATTTTCAAGCCGTTTTTCAGAGTGCTTCCGTCAAGCACTCTGCCAACCGGGTCTTTGAGTGCGGCAACCTGCTCTACGCCGTCAGCCATACCCTCAATCCGTTCCTCCGTAAGTCTTAATCTGTCGAGCAAAGAATCGGTAAGCCCTGCCTTTTTGCCGTTCTCAATATCTGCATTATTTGCACTGATAATTTTATCAGAATTTTCACGAAGTGCCTTTGCTATTGCAAGAAGAGCAACATCCTTTTCTGAACCTACATTCATCAAAAAGCGGGCTGCCTTTTTAGCATTTGCACCCATAATCTCAAGCTGTGTCATATTATGTCCTCCATATTATCTGGCACAAAAAACAGTGCCTATGTTGTTTCCGTCAAAAATCTCATATAAATCCTCGGGATTTGAACCGTTTATAACATAAACCTCAGTACCTTTCTGAGTTGCATAATCAGCCGCCTGAAGCTTGGTAATCATACCGCCCGTACCTCGGTTTGAGCCTGTACCTGCCGCCATATTGAGAATTTCGGGAGTTATCTCGGTCACTGTATCAATTTTTCTGGCATCAGGGTTAGTTTTGGGATTTGAATCGTACAAGCCGTCAATATCCGTGAGAATTATAAGCCTGTCTGCTCTTACAAGTCTTGAAACAATAGCAGACAGCATATCGTTGTCGCCAAAATTATTGCCCTCAAGTTCATCAATAGCAACCGTATCATTCTCATTGATAACGGGGATAATGTTCATATTCAAAAGCTCTTCAATAGTGTTGATAACATTCTGTCTCTTTTGTATAGTTTCAACCGCATAGCGTGTAAGCAGAATCTGTGCTACGGAGTGATTATATTCACCGAAAAGCTTGTCATACATAAACATCAGCTCACACTGACCGATTGCCGCCAGAGCCTGTTTTTTTCTTGTCTCCTGCGGACGAGATTCAAGACCTACCTTGCCCATTCCGACACCTATTGCACCGGAGGAAACAAAAATTATCTGCTCTCCCCTGTTTTGCAGGTCAGATATAACCTTGCACAAAGATTCTATGCGGCGATAATTTATTTTGCCGTTTTCATATGTGAGGGTAGAAGTTCCCACCTTGATAACAGTTCGCTTATTTTCCATAAAAACCACCCTGATTCAAATCGTATAATTATTTTTATTATACCATACAACACAACACAATATCAACCGTTTTAGCAAACTAAAGTGACAATACGGACAATTTATACGTCTTATTTATGAATATGTTGATAATACAAATTAAAAGTAGTATAATAAATATACTTCAACCGCATAAATCATATAAATTTTGAATTTATTATATAAAAAACAGGAGAATAAGAAATGAACGAACTTTATAATCAGGCAAGGCAGGCAGCAGAAGAGCTTTGTGAAATTGCAAAGCTTAAGCAAGGCGATATTATGGTGGTCGGATGTTCGTCAAGCGAGGTTGCAGGCGGTGTGATAGGCAAAAATTCAAGTCTTGAAACTGCTCAGGCTGTATTCAGCGGAATTTATGATGTGCTTAAATCAAAGGGAATTTACCTTGCTGCGCAGTGCTGTGAACATCTGAACCGTGCAATAATCGTTGAAAAAGCAGCCGTACCGTTTGCCGAGATTGCTAATGTTGTACCTCAGCCAAAGGCAGGCGGCTCGTTTGCGACAACGGCATACAAAACATTTGAAAATCCCGTAGCACTTGAAAACATCAAGGCTGACGCAGGACTTGACATAGGCGGAACCCTTATCGGTATGCACCTCAAATCTGTTGCAGTACCTGTAAGACTGAGTCTTGACCATATAGGCAGTGCCATTCTGATTGCAGCACGCACAAGAGCAAAATATATCGGCGGCAGCCGTGCAATATATAATGACGAGATATAACTAATTTAAGTACAATTCACTGCTTGCTCTGAACAGCAAAGATTCCATTTTTGCTTTTTCGGAGAAATAAAAATTTAGTATAAAATTTATCAATTACTATAATTTATAGACTTGCATTCTGTTAAAAAAGGTGATATGATAATTTTGACAATTAAACACTCGGGAGCTTGTGTTACAGGCTGAGAGGAAAGTATAACTTTCGACCGACATACCTGATTTGGATAATGCCAACGTAGGAACAACTGATAGCATATGTATTATGGGAGTTACCTTAATTGGTAGCTCCCTATTTTATTTTAATCAGATAGCAGTATAAGTCAAAGGAGGCAGAGTTTTATGGTTAAAATCAACGGAAATGATTGTGATGTTTCAGGAATGACAATTTCCGAATATTTGGCAACAACAGATTATGACCCTAAAATTATAGCTGTTGAGTGTAATGAAGAAATTGTGCCTAAGGCTAAATACGACGAAACTGTCATTCAGAACGGTGATGTAATTGAAGTGGTCAGCTTTGTAGGAGGAGGTTAACAGATGGAATCAATTCCTACAAAGGAAGAAATGCTTCAGGCACTTGAAGAGCGGCACGGCAAAGAATTGCAGAGCAAATTCAATAATGCATCTGTAGCAATATGCGGTCTTGGAGGTCTTGGCTCAAATATTGCAATAGCGCTTGCACGTGCAGGAGTAGGAAAATTGTATCTTTTTGATTTTGATAAGGTCGATTTATCAAATTTAAACCGTCAGCAATATTCTGTTTCACAGCTTGGAATGTATAAAACAGATGCGCTGAAAGAAAACCTGCACCAAATCGCACCGTATGTTAATGTTGTTACACACACAGTTCGTATAACTGAAAATAACATTAAAGAACTGTTTGATGAAACCGATATAATTTGCGAAGCCTTTGACCGACCTGAAGAAAAAGCAATGCTTGTTAACGGCATAACAGAAAACTTTGCCGATAAATATTTAGTTGCAGGCTCGGGTATGGCAGGTATATCCTCAGCTAACAGTATAAAAACCCGCAAAGTTGCAAAACATTTTTATCTTTGCGGTGACGAAACAAGTGATGTATCAGACGGTATAGGACTTGTAGCATCTCGTGTAATGGTGTGTGCTGCACATCAGGCACATATGGTTTTAAGAATAATTGCAGAAGAATTTGAAGTTTAAGCAAGAAAGGATTAAGAATAATGGATGATAAACTTATAATCGGCGGACATGAATTTAATTCAAGGTTTATCCTGGGATCAGGTAAATACTCTTTGGAGCTTATTGAGTCGGCAGTTAAGGATGCAGGAGCAGAAATTATAACTCTTGCTGTTCGCCGTGCAAATACAAAGGATCAGGAAAACATACTTGATTATATTCCCAAAAATGTAACACTTTTGCCTAACACATCGGGTGCAAGAAATGCTCAGGAGGCAGTTCGTATTGCCCGTCTTGCAAGAGAGCTTGGCTGCGGCAATTTTGTAAAGGTTGAAATTATGCGTGATTCAAAATATCTTCTTCCTGATAATACAGAAACAATCAAGGCAACTGAAATCCTTGCAAATGACGGCTTTGTTGTAATGCCGTATATGTATCCTGATTTAAATGCCGCCAGAGATATGGTTAACGCAGGTGCCGCAAGCATAATGCCCCTTGCATCACCTATCGGCTCAAATAAAGGACTTGCAACCCGTGAATTTATACAAATTCTTATTGATGAAATTGATTTGCCTATTATTGTAGATGCAGGAATAGGCAGACCCTCACAAGCTTGTGAGGCTATGGAAATGGGTGCTGCTGCTATTATGGCAAATACCGCACTTGCTACAGCAGGAAATCTTCCTCTTATGGCATCTGCTTTTCGTGCCGCAATAGAAGCAGGCAGAAAAGCATATCTTGCAAAGCCCGGAAGAGTTCTCTCAAGAGGTGCTGCAGCGTCTGATCCGCTCACAGGATTTTTAAGAGATTAACGGGGGCAAAAAATATATGGACAACGAATTTTTTATTGATTCCGAGCATTTATCGCAAAAAGCACTTGAAAAAAAGCACAGGCTTGAAAATGATCCGTCATCAAGAAAAAATCATATGGAATATCTGCCGGGAATGGAGCAGATTGAATCAGATATTTGCAAAAAAGTAATAGGTCAGATGAATTCATATGATTATTCACAATACACAGCAAAAGATGTTAAAGCAGCGCTTGAGCATGAAATCTGTACTATTGAGGATTTCAAGGCTTTACTGTCACCTGCGGCAGAACCATTTTTAGAGCAGATGGCACAAAAGGCACGAACCGAAACAGGAAAGCATTTTGGTAATACGGTTTATATGTTTACACCGCTTTATATTGCCAATTACTGTGAAAACTATTGTGTTTACTGCGGCTTTAACTGCTATAACCATATCAAACGTATGAAGCTGTCTATGGAACAGATTGAACACGAAATGAAAATCATAGCAGATTCAGGAATGGAAGAAATACTTATTCTTACAGGAGAAAGCCGAGCACAAAGTGATGTTGACTATATAGGTGAAGCCTGCAAGCTTGCAAGCAAGTATTTCAGAATGGTCGGGCTTGAAATATATCCGGTAAATACTGATGAATACCGCTATCTTCACGAGTGCGGTGCGGATTATGTTACAGTATTTCAGGAAACATATAATTCCGATAAATATGAAACACTGCATCTTCTCGGTCATAAACGAGTATGGCCTTACCGTTTTGATGCTCAGGAAAGAGCGTTAATGGGCGGTATGCGTGGCGTTGCATTTTCAGCACTCCTTGGTCTTTCGGATTTTCGCAAGGATGCGCTTGCAAGTGCATTGCACGTCTACTATCTTCAAAGAAAATATCCTCACGCTGAAATGTCATTGTCTTGTCCCCGTTTAAGACCGATTATAAATAATGATAAAATCAATCCCCTTGATGTTCACGAAAAACAGCTTTGTCAGGTTATTTGCGCATATCGTATCTTTCTTCCGTTTGTTGGAATTACCGTATCATCACGTGAAAGCGCAAGCTTCAGAAACGGCATTGTAAAAATTGCCGCCACAAAGGTATCGGCGGGTGTTTCAACCGGTATAGGTGACCATGAAAGCAAATACACCGGAAAGGAGAGCGACAGCATAGAGGGCGACGAGCAGTTTGAAATTAATGACGACAGAAGTTTTGAAAAAATGTATAGAGATATTTCAGACGAAGGCTTGCAGCCTGTGCTGAATGATTATCTCTATGTCTGATATATTGTGCGTTACAAACCGTAAGCTTTGTCGGGATGATTTTTTATCAAGAATTGAAGAAATTGTTGAATGCTCACCATCAGCTATTATTCTGCGTGAAAAAGATTTATCAGAATTTGAATATGAAGAGCTTGCAGTTCAGGTAATGAATATATGCCGAAAATATAATATCCCATGTATTCTGCACAGTTTTGTAAAAACTGCAATAAAGCTTGGTGCTGATAAAATTCATCTGCCCTTATCAATATTGCGTAATATGACAGATGATGAAAAAAGATACTTCAAAGAAATCGGCGCTTCCTGCCATTCGGTTGACGATGCAATTGAGGCGAAAAAACTCGGTTGTACATATATATCGGCAGGACATATATTTGCTACAGACTGCAAAAAGGATTTACCTCCTCGTGGGTTGGAATTTTTAGAGGAAGTTTGCAGCAGTGTATCTGCTCCTGTTTATGCCATAGGCGGAATAGACAGCGATAATATAAATTCTGTTCTTAACGCAGGAGCAAAAGGAGTCTGCATTATGAGCGGTTTAATGTGCTGTAATAACGCAGAAGGATATATTCAACAACTAAGAAAGGCAGGTATCCGTAACGATGTTTAACCGTGAAAATTTACTTTTATATGCAGTAACAGACCGTTCATGGACAGAAAATCAAACCTTATATGAACAACTTGAAGATGCGCTTATAGGCGGAGTTACCTGTGTTCAGCTCAGAGAAAAAAATCTGAGTGAAGAAGACTTTATCCAAGAGGCTGTAGAAATAAGAGAATTATGCCGCAAATATAATGTTCCGCTTATTATCAACGATAACCTCAATGTTGCAATCAAAAGCAATGCAGACGGCATTCATGTCGGACAGGAGGATGTTTCCGCCGCAGAAATCAGAAAGCTTGTCGGTGATAATTTTATAATCGGTGTAACAGCTAAAACTGTTGAACAAGCAAAAAAGGCAGAGAATGACGGAGCTGACTATATAGGTGTAGGAGCTGTTTTTCCTTCACCTACAAAAACAAATGCTATCCGCATTACCAATGAGCAGTTAAATGAAATCTGCTCCTCCGTTTCAATACCTGCTGTAGCAATAGGCGGTATCAGTCTTGACAATATAACAGAGCTTTCAGGTTGCAAAATGAGCGGTGTTGCTGTTGTTTCTGCAATATTTGCAGCAGATGATATAAAAACTACAGTTCAGGAATTAAAAAGAACAGTACAAGACTTAATAAATTAATCTCAAAGGACTTAATTTGAAATTTCAGCGGCAGATCGGGGGCACCACCTTTTGTCGCTTAATAAAATTAATGCAAATAATTTAAGGAGAAAAGCAATGAAAACAGCATTAACAATCGCAGGAAGCGACTCCTGCGGAGGCGCCGGTATTCAAGCAGATATTAAAACTATGACTATGAATGGTGTGTATGCGACAAGTGCAGTAACTGCGCTTACCGCACAAAACACAACCGGCGTAACAGGAATTATGGAGGTAACTCCTGAATTTCTTAAGGAACAGATTGACGATATATTCAATGATATTCGTCCCGATGCAGTAAAAATCGGTATGGTATCATCAAGCGAACTGATTAAGGCAATAGCAGACAGATTAAAGTATTTTAATGCTGTCAATATTGTTGTTGATCCTGTAATGGTGGCAACAAGCGGTTCAAGGCTTATTAATGAAGATGCAATAGCAACGCTGAAAAGTGATTTACTGCCCATTGCGAAAATAATTACGCCGAATATTCCGGAGACAGAAGTGCTTTCAGGAATATCTGTTCAAACCGAAAATGATATGATAAAAGCTTCTGAAATAATAAGCGATACTTATAACTGCGCTGTCCTGTGCAAAGGCGGTCACAGTATTAACGATGCAAACGATTTGCTTTATGAAAACGGAGAATACAGATGGTTTGAAGGCAAGCGGATAGATAATCCGAATACACACGGAACAGGCTGTACTTTATCAAGTGCGATTGCGGCGAATCTTGCAAAAGGCTTTGATATGCAATCATCTGTACAAAGGGCAAAGGATTACATTTCAGGTGCTTTGTCCGATATGCTTGATTTAGGTCAAGGAAGCGGACCAATGAATCATATGTTTGATCTTAACAGCAGTTTTGCTGACTGATTTATTTAATATTTACTTGAAAGGAATTTAATTATGAGAAATTATACAACACAAATGGATGCAGCTAAGAAAGGAATTATTACTCCTGAAATGAAGGCAGTTGCAAAAAAAGAATACCGTTCAGAAGAGGAAATAAGAGCACTTGTTGCAGAAGGCAAGGTTGCCATCTGTGCAAATAAATTGCACAAGTGTATTGATCCTAACGGCGTCGGTTCAATGCTCAGAACAAAAATTAATGTTAATCTCGGTGTATCAAGGGACTGCAAGGATTATGATATTGAAATGCAAAAGGTGATGGCTGCCGTTGATATGGGTGCTGAGGCTATTATGGATCTTTCATCACACGGAAATACTCAGCCTTTCAGGAGAAAGCTGACAAGTGAATGCCCTGCAATGATTGGAACTGTTCCTGTCTATGACAGTGTTATCCATTATCAGAGAGATTTAGCTACGCTTACTGCTAAAGATTTCATTGATGTTATCCGCCTGCATGCTGAGGATGGTGTGGATTTTGTAACTCTTCATTGCGGAATTACAAGAAAGACTATTGAACAGATTAAAAAGCATAAGAGAAAAATGAATATTGTATCACGCGGCGGCTCTCTTGTGTTTGCATGGATGAGTATGACAGGCGAGGAAAATCCTTTTTATGAATATTATGATGAGATACTCGATATTTGCCGTGAATACGATGTAACAATTTCTCTCGGTGACGCTTGTCGTCCGGGTTGTCTTGCAGACGCAAGTGATGTTTGTCAGATTGAAGAGCTTGTTCGCCTTGGTGAACTTACCAAGCGTGCATGGGCAAAAGATGTTCAGGTTATGGTTGAAGGTCCGGGACATATGCCGCTTGACCAGATTGAAGCAAATATGAAAATACAGCAGACAATATGTATGGGTGCACCTTTCTATGTTCTCGGTCCATTAGTAACTGATATTGCTCCGGGTTATGACCATATTACATCTGCTATCGGCGGTGCTGTTGCAGCGGCTTCTGGTGCCGCATTCCTATGCTATGTTACCCCTGCGGAACATCTTGCACTCCCGAATGTTGATGATGTTAAGCAAGGTATTATCGCATCAAAAATTGCAGCTCACGCAGCAGATATTGCCAAACATATTCCTCACGCAAGAGATATTGATGATGCAATGTCTGATGCAAGAAGAAATTTTGACTGGGAAAAACAGTGGGAATGCTCTATTGACCCCGAAACAGCTAAAAAAATTCGTGACGACAGAAAGCCTGAAATAGAGGACAGTTGTTCAATGTGCGGAAAATTCTGTGCTGTAAGAAGTATGAATAAAGCACTTAGCGGAGAATATATTGATATATTATAATGCTAATCTGTTGATGTAAGCAGCCGGTGGGCTGCACCTACCCGGGCAGACAGCACCATATAAAATATACTTCTGTGCCCGACTGCAAAGTACGTGCAGTTTCCTATAAAGTAAAGCAGGATGTCGATAATCGACATCCTGTTCGTTTTTTAACTCAATCGGCTATTTCTCATAGATTTGTTAACATCTTTATGAAAAGCAGTCTTTATTTTTATATGCTGAAACTTTTTAATCAAGATAAGCCGCACCGATAATGCCTGCGTCATTTCCGAGTGAGCACTTACAAATAACAGTCTGCTTATCATTATGCTTTGTATAGCGTTCGCTCTCAACAATATTGCGAAGCGGAGCAAGCAGGTTTTCTCCCTGATTTGATACACCGCCGCCGATACAAAGTACATCAGGCTGGAAAATATTGATAATATTTACAATACCAGTTGCAAGGTAGCTTATATATTCCTCAACAACCTGCTTTGCAAGCGGATCGCCTTCTGCCATTGCGTCAAAAGCTGTTCTGCCTGAAACATTGCTTATATCATCATCACAAAGCTTGAGCATATAACTGAACTCAGGCTTTTCTGTTAAAATCTTTTCCTTTGTAAGATTGATAAGACCTGTTGCAGAAGCATAAGCCTCCCAGCATCCGTGACGGCCGCACGCACAGTCCTTGCCGCCCTTTACGATTACCATATGTCCAAGCTCTGCACCTGCATAGTTTGAACCGCTGTAAATTTTGCCGTCAATTATAATTCCGCCGCCTACGCCTGTTCCAAGAGTAATAGCAACTGCATTCTTCGCACCCTTTGCACTACCTGCAAGGTACTCGCCGAGTGCCGCCGCATTTGCGTCGTTTTCAATCTTTACCTTTGTATTCAACCTTTCCTCCATCATTTCAACAACACTCCAGTTGTGGAAAAAGAGGTTTGCAGAATATTCAATAATACCGGTTTCCGGATTTACCGCACCCGGAACACCTATACCTATGGACTCAACATCGTCAATAGTAATGTTTGCCTTTTTGATTGCCTCAAGTGCAACCTCAGCCATACTGTCGCAAATTTCCTTTTCGGGACGAGGAACGTCCGTTTTGCAGGAAGCCTTTGCAACAATGTTATATTCCTCATCAACAACACCGGCAACTATATTGGTGCCGCCAAGATCAATACCAAGTCTGTACATATATACACCGTCCTTTTTATTTTATCATCACTTCATAATTTTCATAAAAATTATGAAGCAGTATCCCATAATTCAAACTTCAATTATATTGTGAACATCACAACATACAATTATAAGTTATTTATATTATATGACATCAGTGTGTATTATATGAGTAGTTTGGTGCTTCCTTAGTAATCTGAATATCGTGCGGATGGCTCTCACGCAAGCCTGCACCTGAAATTCTTACAAACTGAGCTTTTTCGTGAAGCTCTGCAATAGTGCCGCAGCCTGTATATCCCATACCTGCACGCAAGCCGCCCATAAGCTGATAAATAGTATCTGAAAGCAATCCCTTATAAGGAACTCTTCCCTCAACACCCTCGGGAACAAACTTGTTATTGCTTGCCTGGAAGTATCTGTCTGCACTGCCTTTGCCCATAGCTCCAAGACTGCCCATTCCACGGTAAACCTTGAACTGTCTGCCCTGATAAATCTCGTTATCTCCCGGGCTTTCCTCACAACCGGCTACAAGTGAACCAATCATAACAACACTGCCGCCTGCTGCAAGAGCCTTGACAATATCACCGCTGTACTTGATGCCGCCGTCGGCAATTACAGGAATACCTGCTTTTGAAGCCTCGCACGCAGCGTCATAGATTGCAGAAATCTGTGGAACACCGATACCTGCAACAATACGTGTTGTACAGATTGAACCCGGTCCGATACCAACCTTAATTGCGTCTGCACCTGCATCAATAAGAGCCTTTGCAGCCTCTGCTGTTGCAATGTTGCCTGCAACAAGCTGAAGATCAGGATAAGCCTTCTTTACCTTAGCTACTGAATCAACTACATTTTTATTGTGACCGTGAGCAGAATCAAGAACAACAACATCAACCTGTGACTCAATAAGAGCAGCAACTCTGTCGAGCACATCAGCTGTTGCACCGATTGCTGCACCGCAGATAAGTCTGCCCTTGTCGTCACGGGCAGAGTTTGGATACTGCACACTCTTTTCAATATCCTTAATTGTAATAAGTCCCTTAAGACTTCCGTCCTTACCAACAATAGGAAGCTTTTCTATCTTGTGGCAGCGAAGAATTTCCTGTGCCTCTTTAAGAGTTGTACCTACAGGAGCAGTCACAAGACGCTCGTGCGTCATAACCTTTGAAATTGGCTGTGCAAAATCCTCTGCTGTCATAAAGCGGAGGTCACGGTTTGTTATAATGCCTACAAGCTTTCCGTCACGGCAGATAGGCACACCTGAAATTTTGTATTTTCCCATAAGATTGTCGGCATCTCTGACAGTGTTTTCAGGAGACAGGAAAAACGGATTAACAATAACGCCGTTTTCGCTTCTTTTAACTCTGTCAACCTGATCAGCCTGACGTTCAATCGACATATTTTTGTGAATAACACCGACACCGCCTTCACGGGCAATTGCAATAGCCATTTCAGTTTCGGTTACTGTGTCCATTGCGGCTGTCATAAGCGGGGTGTTGAGCTTGATTTTCTTTGTAAGATGGGTTGACACATCAACAAATTTGGGTTCCACATTCGATTCGCCCGGAATAAGAAGAACATCATCAAATGTAAGACCTTCTTTACCGAACTTTGCGTTGTAATCAGTATTCAGCATATTATTCCTCCGTTTTCTGCAAATTTTGCATTTAATTATTATCTTTTATTATATCAAATATTAACTGTTTATTCAACCCGTATTTTATTTTTTTAATAAATAGCATTGATAAATAAATTAAGTAAATTCTCAAAGTAAATGCAACAGTGCAATTTGCGATTGCATTTAATCTGAG
>OLOI01000886.1_pt1 | contig 28102 bp, 18 predicted proteins | sample 1672131 | NCBI WGS metagenome assembly OLOI01 (sample SAMEA3136651, study PRJEB25190) | human gut metagenome
ATTGACTATAAAGAAGTAGTACAAATACGCTCTTGAGTTCTCAAACCACCACCACACCAGCAAGCCGCCCCAATCTCCAGGAGCGAGGCCGCCGTGCTGAGCAGCGAGAAGTAAACTTACACGAACTTGCCGATCCACGCAACCCGGCCCCTCACGGACACCCTGTGAACCATTGGAAGACAACGCATCCACCGGCGTGTCGAAAACACGTGGAAACGGGCGGCGAACGCCACCGCACGGCACAGGACCGCCGGAAAAACCCCACCACAAACCAACACCCGGGCGTGTCATACACCGAACTATCTCATTTACGGCCAATCACCTAAGCCAATCCATCCGAGAAAACCTCCCAACTGAAAGCAGAAATAGGAGAAAACAGAAGAAAGCAGATAAACGAAACCGCACCGCCGATCGTTATCCTGAACAAATTCAGATCTCAACTGATCGAAAGTGCGGTTTTGCATATGCGCGCGCAAGCGACGACAGAACAAGGCAGAGCAGCCAAAAATCAATTAATCGGCGCAACCGAAACGGTAGAGGGCCCAACCCTGGCCGTATTGCGAATAATCGGCAACCTTCACCAACGTGCCGCCATCCACATACGCATCAATCAATCCCTCATTATGGAAGGAATCGTATTGGGCGCGATACGGGAACGACTGCAAGCTTTGCGCCTGGTCGCCCATCGTAAGGAAGTACTCCGGAGCGTCAGTCAGCGGACATACCGTGCCAAGCACCTGCTGCCCATCGCCGGAAGCAAACGCGGTCTCCACCTTGCCGAACGGAACGGATGGCACATCGGTGCGCGCATTGATGATCGGATACAGCATGCTCGCATTGAACAGCGTCTCCGCATACATCGAGCCGTTCAACGGGTCGGAAATGATGGTGGCCTGAGTGCCAGTACGTTCCATGACCTTGCGCAGCACAGTAATCTTCTGCTCGGTGAGCTGCTCGTTGGGGTCGCTTTGGTTCAGGCTGGAATGCGCGATGATCGCGTCGCGAGCCGCAGTACGAGACGGGCATACGATCTGAGCGGAAACCGCAAGTATCGCAATCACAAGGAATGCGGCGATTGGGCCGATCCAATTGGAAGCGAAAGAAACGTTCTTCACAGAAGAAACAGCAGACGCAGAAGAAAGGGAGGGAACGGAAGAAACACTATTCTTCGCGGAGAAGGAAGATGCAGAAGGAACGAAAGAAGCGGATGCGGCGCACGCGGAAACGCATTCGGAAAGCGCGTTGACGCCAATGACAAGCAACGGCAACGCAACCAGCGGAAGCATGGTCATAATGCGGTTTTCATCGCGATACCAAGGAGAGCTGATGATATTCGGCAGCGCGCCAACCAACGTGACCGTGCACACATATACCAGCGTGACCAGCAGAAACGCGGCCGTCAACGCGATCACGTCACGCAGACGATCGTTGCGGCGAGGTCGAGATGGTTCGGACGGTGCGGATAAGGAGACATCAGCAGCATCGGAACACGAAGCAGCCGGCAGGTCGGAAGCGGAAACCAAGGAGACCGCAGCATCGGAAACCAAAGCATCAGCATCAGCGGAAAAAGCGGGAGCCACAGTGGAAACAGCAGCCGAAAACGAATCCGAAGAGCGCACAGCAGCGCGGCGGAAGGCGCAAACGAAAGCGGCAACGGTTCCCGCAATCAGCAATAATGCGAACAAAATCGCAGGAAGACCGTCAAGGCCATCCGTGAAGCAGAACGAAATCGACTCCCACAAATTCATGGACGGCTGATGGCTATGGAACCAGGAAGCGGGATTCGCCCAACGATCCGATTTGAACGACGTAAGCATCAGGGCCACAAACGCAACCGCGCCGACACACATGGCGATAAACGCACCCAGAATCAGCTTCCACGGCAAACGCAACACAATGAACGGCACCAGAATCAGAGCATACGTGAATGCGATACGCGGGTGTGCAACGAGGCAAACCACGCCTGCGACAGCAGTGATCACAAACCATTTCACTATATGCTCGCGTGCGGCGATCGCATCGAACAGGCGCAACGTGGCAGCGATAAGAAACGGCAGCAGCGACGTGGCGAAACCGAATGCGATCAGCGGACCGGCATTCAGCAGTCCGTACGGGTGGCACACCGAGCTGACGGCAAGCACTGGCACGAACAGTCCAATCAGATTCTGTAGAACGAAAGTAGCGTCGAAAGTGGCGTTATATTGCCGATTCACAGCTGACGATACCTGCTGATTTGAAACATTCGACGATTCAGATACGGACGACGATTCAGGCGTAGACGATGCTTGCGAAATACGTGAAATTGGATTACCGCGATTCCAACGTTGTAGGAAATACCTGCACAATACCAGCATTCCAGAAGGGAAAATCACGCCCGAAGCGATGATCCACGTGATATTGAATGCCGCGTAAATAGAGCATTGCACGCCGAACAGCGCCGCGATTTTGATTACGAAATAAGCGCAAACATGGAATAACGGCGGATAGAACGAATTATGTGGCCACAAATGCAGTGCCGCCCCCAAACCTTCGTCAAGCAAGCGGCGAATGAAATAGTAATGCGCAGGGGCATCGCTGCTGACAATCGGCGTATTCCACACCGTGGAGGGGAACCACGCAATCACCAAGCATAGTGCGGATGCGATGCCGATAATCGACGTAAGCCACGGCAATAACACGCGGAGCGACGCCGGATGCAGCATCGCGGGACGCCATCGCAGGTCACGTTTCCGTTCGGACGGGCCGCCATTGGACGAGCCGTCCTGCCGAAGTTGAGTCTGCGCAGGCGTCTGAATCGAGCCATGATTGGCCATTACGGAACCGGTATTCGTAATCTGTTCGGAAGTCATCGATTCCATCGTAGCGAGTGCCGCAACCATGCTCAACGGTCGATTTTCAGGAATCATTCAGACTTCATGCAGGGGTATAACAGTGTTGCGCAAGAAAACAATCACGTTGGAAGCCCAAGATGATTTCACGGGACGCACCATGCGCTACGGGCCTGCCTTGCTGCGGAGCGCGCGTCCCGGCCAACGCTGACGTCGGCATGCGCCGGCGCGCAATAACAGAGAACTGGAGAAGTACCGCATGTTCGTTCTCAAGAACGCATGGGCGGCGCTCGGCCGCGTCAAATGGCGCACCGCGCTAATCGCCCTACTCGCATTACTGGTGTCTTTTTCGGCTGCCGTGGATCTGGCAGTCATACGAGCAGACGACACCGCCAATAATGAGACATACCAGTCGCAGAAAGCCACTGCGGTGATTCGGCCGACCGCGCAGACCAAAGCCAAGCGCGACGGCGCCGATTCCAGCTATACCGACAAGTACTTGACGTGGGAAAAGTACAGCACGTACGCAACGGCCGCGCAGAGCAACAGCGTGACCTTCGATTACACGTTGGCAACGTCAGTGCCGGTGCGTGAAAGCAAGTCATTACAGGCGATCGCCGCGAAAAGCGATACTAGCGAAGACAAGACCGGCGGCAATCTGACCCTGCAGGCGTTCTACACGTTGAACGCCGCGAAAATCAACGATTACGGCTACTACAAAGTGGTCAAGGGCAAGCATTTGAGCTATAAGACGCAGAGCGACGGCGTACTCATTTCGCAGGCGCTGGCCGATAAGAACAATCTCAAGGTCGGCGACAAGGTGACGGTCGGCAATCCGTCGAAGGCTTCCGAAACGTACACGTTCACCGTGCGCGGCATTTACGAATACGACAGCGACGTGCCTGAAGGCAACGGTTCCGACGCGAAATACGCGAAGGACAATCGTGAGAACGTGATCTACACGACGTATATCAACTTCGCCAAGAACGGGCTTGACACGACGGAGGCCACGGGATGGGGCGTTCCGAATCTCAATATTGTGTTCTCTCTGGCGAATCCTTCCACGTATAACAAGTTCGTGCGCTTGGTGAAGAAGGCCAAGTTAGACACGAAGACGTACGAAATCACCTCGCCGTCGCTTACCGCTTATAAGAAGTCGATCGAGCCGCTTGATTCCGCCGCTTCGTCCGCGCGCATCGTACTGTTGGCCATGACGATCGTCGGCGGAATCGCGTTGCTGGCATTGATTGTGTGGGCGGCGGTCGGTGGCCGTCGCGATGAGATCGGCATGGCGATGATCACCGGCGTAACCAAGGGCCGTTTGGGATGGCAGTTCATGCTGGAAACGTTCATGATGACGGTTCCGGGTTGGATCATCGGCTTGGGTGCCGGCGCGCTGTTGGCGAAACCGATCGGTACCGCGTGGGCTGGCGGGCAGGCTGTGACGATCACGTCCGCTTCGGTGTGGAATGTGATCTGGTACGGCTTGGGCGCATGCCTGGTGCTTGGCATCGTGGCGTTCGCGCGCGTGGCCTGCTTCAACCTGAACCAACTGTTTGAGGAACGCTCGGAGGTGACGGCATGAGCGACAATATGAACGATAAGAACGAGAACATCGACGAGACCATGGTTGACGAAGCTGTGGTTGACAAGACCGTTGAAGCCGAGGCAAGCGAAACCGTCGATGATGCTGCGATCGGAGATATTGCAGCTGATGAATCTTCCGCAGATTCCATTGAATCCATCGATTTTACGGTGGTGTACGACGATGACAACGCAGCGGTTGCAGGCAACGATACTGCAGATGCCGCCGAAACCGCCGATGCTGCAAATAACGCTGCGGATGCCACGAATGACGATTCGGACGTGGCTGTGAATAACGCGAATCAAGTGAAGGAAACGCTCGCTTTGCGTTCTTTCGACGCACCGACCGCACTGGAAACGCATGAAGCGGTGAAAGCCGATTCCGCAACCAGCGTTTCGTCACAGCTTGACAACGAAATCAAGCGCAATCGCAAAAAGGATGCGTTCTTCTTCAAGGCGAATCCGACGTTCGCACTCGACCATGTGACCGTGACCAATCGCAAGACCGGCCGCAATATTCTTGACGACCTGTCGTTGTCGTTCCATGCGGGCGCCACGCATGCGGTGCTCGTGGACGCGGAGGATCGCGAACAGCATCAGGCATTGCTGGCCACCATGGTCGGCATGGTGCGCCCGGACCGCGGCAATGTGATGCACAAAAGCGCCAACCTGAGCGACGTCGAACCGGTCGAAATGTTGGGGCACCGCATCGGATTCATTCCGCAACGTTTTGCTTTCCGCCCCGATCTCGACGCGGAAAGCAATGTGCTGTACGCCATGGATGCGTCGAACCGCAACTTCCTCAAGCCGAAGCCTGTGATCGCCCGCGAACTGCTCAAGCGCGTGGGCTTCGATGAAGTGACGTCCGGACTGGCAGTCGGCGAAGTAAGCGAACTGAACCAGCGTCGCGTGGCCATCGCTCGTGCGCTGAGCTGCGAGGCTGAAGTGATCATCGCCGACGAGCCGACCTCTGGATTGGATGCCGACGATGCGGCCGTGGTGTTGGATCTGTTGAAGAAGTTCAAGCGCGATGCCGATCGCAAACGCGCCATCATCGTGGTGACCACCAATCCGGAAGTCGCCGATGCGATGGATCACAGCGTGGAACTCGACTAGCCGCCTAGTGCAACGGGCGCACGAACATAGACTTTTCGCGCGCCCATAGGTAAGCCCTTTGGAATTCTGGTTTTAGCCAAATTCCAAAGGGCTTACGTGTTCTGAAAACAGTCTGTCTTACTCCGCGATACGCATGTGGTACTGCTCGGCGAGCGGCGTAACGTCAAGCACGCCGTATCGTTCGAGCAGCCGCAGCCATTCGCGCCTGTTGCTTTCGCCGAAACGGGCCGCCTTGCGCGCATAGGCTTCGGCCGTCAGGAACTTCGGCGGAATCGACTTGCTGTTGTACTTGTCGGCCACCATCACCACTTCCTGCTCAAGATTCATGGGCACATAGTCGGCCGGAGGCAGCGGCAACCCTTGCGATTCCACCGCTTCTTTGGTGAGTCCCACACCGGTGTGGTTGCGCGCGAACTGCGCAATCGACTCGTCAACACCCTCGTTCAACAAATATTCGTAGCCTTTAAGCCCATGCCGTACGTAATTCGGACCGTCGAATTTCAGCGGCCCACCGTCGGAACCGTCTTGTTTGAGCAGAAAATACGTGCCGATATCATGCAGCAGACCACCGATCACCACCAAATGCTCGTCGATCAGCCTCGGCGGAACGGTTCCGCCCGTAAGCCCGTCCGATGATGGAACGGAAGGAATGCGAAGTATGCCGAACGATTCGCTGCCATTACCGTCTTGCGTAAGCCTAAGGCCGAAATCACCCGCTTTTTCAGGGGCATCGTCCGGTAGCGTGCAGCGGCGGGTGAACAGTGCGTTCTGCCTGCGTGCCATGCGACGTGCGATGTCGGCAACGACTACGCAATGTCCGTGAATCAAATCGTATGCGGCTTGCGATTGCGCGATTTTTCGATGCAGTTCGTCAACTTGGGCGAGTGTAGGAATATATCCGGTTGTCATACCGCCTATCTTAGGCGCTGTATGACGATTGCCACATGCTGAATCCGGTCGAAAAAAAAAATGTCTGGAAATCCCAGATGAAAATTCCAGTCGGAAATGCCGAAATACGGATTTCAGATTACGGATTTCAGATGGAACGCACACGAAATGCGCCGGTACGGTTGGAAGCAATAATCATCTGATCGTTTTCCAAACGAGTCCAGCCATCTTCGGCACACTGGTCGAAACCGGAGCTGGCCACAACCACGCCCTTCAGCTGGCCTGCAGCCTGATCCGCTTCGGATTCACCGAGCGTACGATAGCGCATCACACGATAATCATGCGCCTGGTTGCCACGGCCGTACTGGTCGTAGATTTCCACGATGCGCTTGGACGTGACCTCACGACCGGCCGCGCACAGAGCGATGAACTGGTCTTGGCTCTGGATCATGCAGTTGTAGCTGGACTTCGGATAGCTTTTGCGCAGTTCGCGCACAGCCTGCGCGACCGCCTCGTCGAGTGCGAAACCAAAACCGATGTACTGCAGAATCACTGCAAAGAAAATGGCGGAATCGGAACGGCCGCCGGTAGACTGCACGATGCTCGGATCGACCGGGAACGCACGGTTGGTGATGATGTTGCGGCCCTGATCGTCGGAGATATCGCCATTGTGAATGAAGCTCAATCCGTTGGCGTAGAACGGCTGCTGGTTCTCGAGAATCAGCGGCAGGTTTGAGCTGGCCAAACGCAAGTGCCACAGGCCTCCACGAGCCGGAGTGTTCGCAAGCTCGTCGAAAATCGGATCATGTCGGGCTGCGATCGTGTTCTTGTAGATGGCGGTGCCGGTTTCCGGAGTGGGAGCGCCACCGTCACGCAGATACGGCGACTCGCTCGGCACGGTGACCAGCGCAGAACCCCAGCCATCGTTGTGGATTTCGCTCAGATCGCGGAAATCGCGTACGGCCTGCATGCCGAGCACGCCATTGAGACTGGTGTTGCTTCCTGCTGCCGCGAATCCAAGTAATCTGCACATGGTTGATTACTCTACAGGGCTTGTGATGCAACGCGCGCATATGGCTATCGACATTGCTTATAGCGTGCGAAAAACAGCGGGATTCCAACGATTCTTCGCGATAAGACCATGCAAAACCTACAAAATGCCCTACGAAAACGGGCTGCGCGATGATGGCGGATACAATCACCATCATCGCGCAGCCCGTTTCACGGCTTGTTTCACACACGCTTTAGCCGCGGAGGACGCTGAGTCGCGAGGAACAGCGGCTGTATCTCAATCAGCGGATTGTAAGGCGCAAGGCCGAACCATTTGACCGGAGATCCCGCAAGACGACGAATCGCATACTTGACTTCCAAAGAAATCGCGCCACGCTGCGACACCTTCGACTCAGGCATAAGAGCCTTGTGAATCAGCACATATCGAATCGGACCGATATTCGGATCAGCATCAAGCTTCGGATAGCGGCTTTCCTGCCTCGGCAGATCCCCAGACTTCGACAAATCGTTCATGATCTGATGAATATAAGCTGGAATCGACTGAGAAACCTTGAAACCAAGCCGAATGCGAACACGGAACATGTAATCCGTGCCGAAATTCTCAACTGAATACTCGCGGGTGAACGGCTCATCGGCGGTCTCGACGGAAACCGCCCACCAAGCGCGGGCACGTTTTGGATGGTCGGCGAAAATCGAGAAGAAGATATCGGTATCGATACGCTTCGTTTCCGGATCCGACGTGAGGTAGATGATATTGTCTGCAAAATATGGAATCGTATCGTCATCATGCAGCCGCTTCAGCACCGGTAGACATTCGGCGGGCTGCATATGACGACGCTGCGCACGTTCCAGCTTCGTGCCTTCGTTCCACGTGTACATAACCAGCAGAATCGCGAAGGTAAGCAACATCGTGAACCAACCACCATGCAGGAACTTCGCCATGGAAGCGAAGAAGAACATAAATTGGATCGCAAGGAACAACACGGTGAATACGACCGCTCCGAGACGACGCCCCGAATGCCAGATGTAGACGGCAAGCAGAATGGTGGTGGTGATCATGGTGATGGTCAACGCCAGGCCATACGCCGCGGAAATATGCTCGGAATCGCGGAATAGCGCCAAAACCAACAGCGTGGAAACGCAAAGCACCACATTGACCACAGGAATGTACAGCTGACCGCGGGTACGGGCCGGATAACGGACCTGAAGATGCGGCATCCAGTTCAGATGAGTGGCTTCAGACACCATCGTGAATGCGCCGGTGATCAACGCCTGCGAGGCGATAACGCCTGCGACCACAGAAAGCACGACAGCCACGTAACGCACGCTGGGCGTCATCATTTCGAAGAACGGATTCAAACCGTGCGTGCGGATATAAGCCGAATCATCCCAATGATTGAGCATCCATGCGCCTTGGCCGAAATAACAGAGCACAAGCGCAATTTTGATGAACGGCCACGTGAAATAGATGTTGCCACGGCCAACGTGACCCATATCGGAATAAAGCGCTTCGGCACCGGTGGTTGACAGGAACACCGTACCCATGATGGCAAGGCCAGCGGCATTATGACTGCTGAACAGGAATCTAACACCGTACACGGGGTTGAGCGCCGCGAATACGCTCCAATACTGACTGAGGTTCGCCAAGCCGACAACCGCCAGGAACGAGAACCAGACAAGCACGACCGAACCGAACGCCTTGCCGATACGCTCAGTGCCACGCGACTGCACAGAGAACAGCATCAGAATGATGGCCGCGGTGATCATCAGAGTCAGCTGTTTGTTTTCAGTAAAAAGTTTTTCAAAAGCCGGTAGCGTTTCCAAGCCTTCCACTGCCGAGCTGATGGACACGGCCGGGGTAAGCACGGAATCGGCAAGGAACGCGGCTCCGCCGAGCATGGCAGGAATCGCAAGCCATGCACCGTACTTCCGAACCAACGAGTACAGCGCGAAAATGCCACCTTCGCCCTTGTTGTCGATGCGCATGGCGATCAGCACGTATTTGACGGTGGTGATAAGCGTGATTGACCAGAACACCAACGAAAGCACGCCGAGCACGGCTTCGCGGTTGGCATGCGCAAGTCCGCCCTGCCCGTTGAGGAACGTCTGCATGGTGTACAGCGGCGAGGTGCCGATATCGCCATACACAACGCCCAACGCCACAATCGCCATGGCGGGCGTGATTCTGTTTGGCCCGGATTGCAGACGGCTCCACCAGCGGCCGATGGGACCCTTGCTAGCCACCTGGTCAAGGTGAGCAGCCTCCTGCTGCTTCTCCTCGTGCTGCTTGATCAGCACTTGTCGCTCTTCCTTGGTCAGCACCTTGTGCGAGACCTTCGGCGCCTGCGTGTATGTGGCTGCGTGAAACAGCGGCTCATCCTCGTTCGGCTCGTTAGCCATAACGCTACCTCCAAGTGGCGGGCCTTCCAACCCACTCCCCAAAATAAACGCAAAAAGGCACGTTAGGAGCCTTACGAAGTCTTGTCAAATCTTCACATTGTTTCTTGCGATTCCTGATCTCGCACGAAGTAGACTTCCTGTGGGTTTCTTTTTCTTATTTTTCCTCTTGTTTTTCTCTTATTTTCGGATAAATCGTTTCCATCCTGTCGATTTTCGGAATTTGTTCAGATTCCGTACACTTCGCGCGTAGTCTTTCGCGTTGCCTGCGCGACTTCCGTCAGCGGTTTATCGAGATAATTCGCCAACGACTGCAGGGTGTAGGGAATCATGTATGGCGCGTTGGTGCGGCCACGATACGGCATCGGACTTAGGTAGGGGGCATCGGTTTCGACCATGACATGGCTCAATCCGACAATGCGCGCCGACTCGCGTATACCATCGTTGCCCTTATAGCTGGATGTGCCCGAAAGGCTGAGATACCAACCGTTTTCACGCGCGATCTCACCCATTTCGGCATCACCGGAATAGCTGTGGAACACGGTCCGTTCGGGAGCGCCGTCCGCCAGCAGCGTTTCGATGACTTCCTTGTGTGAATCGCGATCATGGATCTGCATGGGCAGGTTCAATTCCTTGGCGAGCGCGATGTGCGCGCGGAAAGCTTCCCTCTGAAGTTCTTTGGCAGCTTCGCCGGTCCGGAAGAGATCCATGCCGGTTTCGCCTATGGCCACAACCTGATTGGGGTAGGTGATAGCGAGACGGTGTACTTCGGCCATGGCGTCTTCGAAGCTGGTGTCATGCCAGGGTTTGTATTTGAGCGGAAGTCCGTCTGGTCCGGGCACTCCACGATGGCCGTGGAGCACGGATTCGTTGGGGTGTATGGCGATGGCCGCGTGAACGGTTTGGGGGTGTTCGCGTGCCATGTCGATGGCTGTCATGAGGTTCGGCAGTTCGCATCCGCAGTCAATGACGCCTTCGATGCCGACTTGTTGCGCTTGGTTCAGCAGTTCGTCAACGCTGTATACGGGGACTTCCGGCTGTCCTTTTTCTTGCGCTTCATGGCTCATGGCCTGCGAGAACGGCACGACGGACGCCACATGCGTGTGGTTGTCGATGACGTGCGCGTTCTCGGGAAGTGGTTGCGGTGCTGGCGCCCAGCTGCGGTCACGATGGTGTTTGCTCATACCTCCAGCCTACGCTCGATGGCAGTCTTGCGGTTGCAGTCGACATGATTGTCGAGCGAACCGAACGGCCAGCCAATCAAACGGACGGCCAATCAACCGCGGCGGCGAATCGCGAAAATTCGGGCGGATGGACGCTTGGAAGTGGTTGCGTTCAGGCGCACCGTTTCCGGATCCATGCGTTCGATGGTCCACGGTTCGGCGTCCGGAGCATGATCGGGTTCGTCCGGATTCGGGAAGACCTGCTCGATGGTCCTGCCGGCTTCCAGCGGTATGTTCACCGAAGGGGTGCCTCCGCGACGCCATACGATGATGTAATCGGGTTTGTCTTCCTGTTGAATCTGCTGGCCGTTCTGCCGATTGGACGGATCGGCGTTCTGCCCGTTCGAGACGCCGCAACCGAGCACATGCTCGTCGCACATATCCGTTTCGACGTGGCGCAAACCGACGGTAAGCCAATCGCCGTCAAAATCGGGAAGTCCAGACGGCCAGAACGGCACCATATGCTGCTGGTCGGCAAGTACACAACGATGTAAGGCGATGGCGTCGCGAACGAGCGAAAGACGCGGCTCGGTCATGCGGTCGATGAAACCAGATAGATACAGTCTGCCGAGCACGCCCGTGGCGAGCGTGAAAACGGCCGTCTCATCGTCCATCTCCTGCTGGGCGTAGCCCCAATTCCCCTGCTGTTCCGGCAGAATCGTCATGCCCGCGCCGGCCGCGATAGCCGCGTAAATCAGCGGATCGCACTGGTCGGAAGTGGATTGCAGATCCAAGCGGGACAACTGCGCATAATCGGCACGCATGGCGCCGGAGCCGCAATTTTCGATCATCACATCCGGGTGACGACGACGCAAATCGTCGAGCCAATCCAAATATGCGCGGCAATGCTCAAGCAAGCCGTCGCCAACGGATTCGGTATTCAAATCAGTGCCGACGCCGGGAATGGTGTTGTAGTCGAACTTGAAAAATACCGCGCCGAAATCGTCGATCAGACGATCAACGGTACGCGTAACATGCTCACGCGCTTCGGGGGAACGGAAATCAAGCAAATATCGACCCGAATCACACACACGCACGCCATGACGTTGGAAGAACGCAGAATCCGGCAGCATGCTTGCCAACGGCGATTTCACACCGATCACTTCAGGTTCGAGCCACAGGCCCAAGCCCATGCCGTGCGCACGGATGTTTTCGGCAAGACCGCGCAAACCGGCGTCGCCGAAACGGTTGGCGGAAGCCTGCCATTCGCCGACCATATCCCACCAGCCGCCGTCCGTGCTGTCGTACCAGCCGGCATCGATACAGAAAATATCCGCGCCAACGCTTGCCGCGCCTTCGATCAGCGGCAGTTCCTTCTCAATACGTGGGTCACCGAACAGCGTGTTCATGTAATCGTTATAGACCACAAGACCTTGCGTACGCTTGAACTGCTCGGCACGACCCAGTTCGCGGGCTTTGGCAACGCGCAATGCGCGACGCTGCAACGTCATTTCGGCGACGGCCTGCTGCCAATCGCCGGCCGCGATGGCGAACGACACGGGAACCGACTCGAAATCATTGCCTTCACCAAGGTTGGTGAACCAGCCGTGATTCTGATATTCCGGGCCGAATGCACTGATGTGCAGACCGGGATCATCCTCACCGACCTCCCACTCCCACGGGCCATTATGCTCAATCTGCCACATTACGGAGAAGTCACGGGCGCGGCGCATGGAACCTTCGACCTGTACGATACCGGCCGGCTCATGCACCCCTGTGCTCCATGTGGAGGTGGAGCTCATGGCGAATCGCGAGCTGGACTGGCCTGGATTGATTTTCTGGTTGCGGTTGCGCACCTGGGTGTCTCGCAGCGGGCGGACGCGCCAATCGTTTTCCACGGCCCAGGCAGCGTCGCCCCAGAAAATATTCGAACGATGGACTTTGCCGCAGTTGACGCGCATGGGAACGGTCAGGTTCAGCGACGACACCGCTTCAATCGGCAGTTGTTTGACGGACTGCAGGCGCGTGTGCGTGCGCACCGCGGAAAGATTAGGGAACGCTTCGAACACGGAGGTGACCACCAGACCCTCATGCGGGTCGGCACAAACCGTTACAGGCGCGGGATTCGCAGCAGAGGCAGCCGCATCGCGCTCACTGGCGGTCGACTCGAATTCGCGGCCTTTCGGCTCAAGATCGGCATACGACGCGAACTGCGTGATCTCCAAACGGAACGGATCGGCGGAACCCTGTCCCGGTTCGGACGCGAGCGCGGAAACGAAGCGTAGTTTGCTACCGGCGACCGTGGCGATCAGCGCGAGGCGGTTGTCTTGCGAACCGGTGTTCGCGGCGAGCACCTCCACGATCGGGCGGGGATCCTTTTCCACTACAGGCGTTCCATCATCGGACAGGCGACCGTCAATGGGGATCATGCCTCGCCCTACAACGTTGCATAGGCGGACGGGAGAATCCCCTGCGATGTCGAACAGCATGGACACCACACCATTGCCCCATTCGAGACGTCCATCCTGACGAGGAAGTAGAGGGTTCAACATGCCGGCTGCCATTGCCATCTCCTTCGTGCTTCGAATACCGCCTGTTTATTGACGTGTATCGTTTGACGTACCTTCACTAGCTTAAACGGGAAAACGAGGCATGCCGTGCATGCGTGTCTATAGGCATTCAGGAAACGTTCAGCAACAGGATTTCAGCAAATGCATTTTTCGGCAAAGCAAAAACGCAGCCATCGGCAACTCATGTAGCGTCTTCCATTTCGACTGCTTCGCGTACACGTTGGATCAGGAAAGCTCGGCTACGGCCGCCTTCTGCTCGTCGGAAAGTGCATAGTCATCTCATGCCGTCCAACGGGATGTTGGCCGTCAAACGTCAGCTGCGCAGGAACACCGTCATCTCGGTTTCGCCACGATTGGCCCATGCGAAATACGGAATCAGTGTGACTTCCGTCGGTTGACGTTGTGCCGGCTGCCACAGTGCGTACAGCGACTTGTCGGCGGCGCCCTGCGAGGACTCCCGCCAAGCGGGAATGGTCAGCGTGACCATTGGCAGATCGACCGGTTCCACTTCGCCCAAGCCTCGTTCGTCCTGTGCGGCGGCCTGCGCATGGAAGGTGATTTCGTTGACTTTGACGGAGTCCGGATCGGCGGCGATCGTCTCGGCATCAGCATGTAGCAGATGCAGATTGTCGCCATTGTCGGTGCCTTCCGCGCAGTAGGCCAGCGGGCCGCGGATGAAGGCGACCTTGCCTGCGTCTTCGCGTACGAGAGGATTGGCCGCAATCATCCTGACCGGCATGGGGAAGTCGAAATCGATGACGTCACCGTCACGCCAAGTACCGGTGAGGTAGAGGTAGCCGTCACGGGTGGTGCGTGTGATGCGAGAATCCTTCTCACCCGTGGCATGGATGGAGTCGGCGGCCGACTCGCCACCGGCCCAGGCAGGCAGGCGAAGGGCCAAGGCAAAGGACTCCGGAACCTGCCCCTCATCGGAGGAAGGAAGGGTCACGGTGATGGCGCCGGTGCCATTCCACGGCATACCGGCCCGCACTTCGAGGGAGACATCGGAACCGCCGAGTTTCGCGGACACCACGCCACCCATATACAGGTGCACATACAGCGTGGAGGCATCGTCGGCCACCGTGTAGGCGTACTGTTGCACGCTTTCGACTATGCGGGCGATGTTCGGCGGGCAGCACGCGCAGCCGAACCACTTCTGACGGACCGGCTTGACGTGGAACTTGCGTTCGTCGCGATGGCAGGCTTCGGGCACGACCTCCAACGGATTCACATAGAAGAAGCTTTTGCCATCGAGCGCCATGCCGGCCAGCGTGGTGTTGTACAAGGCCGATTCCATGACGTCCGCATATTCGGATTTTGGCTGAATCTCAAGCATACGGCGCGCAAAGAACGCGAGTGCGATGGCCGCGCAGCTTTCCGAGTAGGCGGTGTCGTTCGGCAGATCGTAGTCGAAGGAGAACGCCTCGCCCATATGCGTGGCACCGATGCCGCCGGTGATATACAGTTTCCTGTCGACGATGTTGCGCCAGAGCGTCTCGCAGGATTCCAGCAGTGCTGCTTCCCCGGTGATTCTCGCCACGTCGGCCACGCCTGAGTAGAAGTAGGCGGCGCGCACGGCATGACCGAGCGCCTCCGTTTGTTCCGTGACCGGCTTGTCGGCTTGATAGTAGGTGTAGTTCTGTTCACGTAGCTCGTAGTTGCGACCGTCCTCTTCGGCACGGCGGCGATCTTCGAGTGCAAAGTACAGTGGTTGCTGTCCACGCTGCCATACGAAGTATTCGGCCAGGTCGGAGTAACGGGTCTCGCCGGTTACCGCAGCCAGCTTCACCAGCGCCATCTCAGCGATCTCATGGCCCGGATAGCCGTGCAGCCTGCCTTCTTCCGTACCAAATCGGGAATCGATGTAATCGGCGAAACGGCAGGCCGCATCAAGTAGCTTGCGTTTGCCCGTGGCCTCGTAGTAGGCGACCGCACCTTCGACCAGATGCCCGAAACAGTACAGTTCGTGATGGTCCTTCAGATTGGTGAAGTGGCGGTCCATGCCGTTGAGAATGTAGTAGGTGTCAAGGTAGCCGTTGTCCAGCTGCGCCGCGCACACGATGTCGATGGCCGCGTCGGCTGTGGCCTCGAGTTCGGCGTCGGGATGATGGGTCAGCGAGTAGCCGACCGCTTCGATCCACTTGGAGAAGTCGGTGTCTTGGAACACAAATCCATAGAATTTGTCCGGGTCGGGATTGGCCGGGTCTTCCGGCAGCGCCTCGAAGCCGCGGAAGGTGTATTTCGGCGGCACGAAGGCCTTGCCCTGCTCGTGACGCTCGGCATTCTGCGCGGCCGCGGCCTTGAAGTTGTGCATGCAGTAGCTGGGGGCGGCACCGGGAACGTTGTCGTTCAACGCATTCCACTGATATGGAATCACCGCGGTGCGTACGAGCTCCTGCTCGGCGGCCCAGAACGGGTCGGTGACGGTGGCGTCGCGCAGCTCTATTGGATGGCTGTGGCGGTTATGGATGTCGGTCACGAGAGATTGTCCTTCCATGCGGGGGTTGTCGTACCGGCAGGGCCGGCGTTCTGGTCTTGTCCGATGGGTTCGAGCACATGTACGTCCATGCCGGGCAGTCGGCCCCACGAGTAGACGGCCATCATGGTGGCGAAGATGAGCACGGCCACACCGAATACCATCATCAGGCCGGGCAGCGTATGCGCCACGAAGGCGACGTTGACGACGACGATCATCATGATGATGCGGCAGAGGGATTCGTAGCCAACGGCGAATCGTTTCATGGCACTACCTCGTTGTATCGCAGTTTCGTTGAAATCCCAATATTTCTATCGTCATAATCATATGCCATCCCAACTGCACGACGTGCGTAAAGATGGAGAATTCATTCCGGCACTGGGACTGATAGGTATGCGATCCCTCCGGCGTGAATGGCCTGAAATCGCTCCAGGGACCGTGCAGGTTGGTGGCTGTGACGACCATGTTGTCGCTGCAGTCCCAGCCGGTCAGTTGCGAGCCGAACCAGTAGTAGCCTCCATACGAGGCGATTCGAGGCATGATTGCGCGCGACAAGAACCACCCGTGCGTAGTAATGTGGTCGATCGCCAATGAGCCAGGATTGGATGGTGACGGGGAACGTCCACAGCAGGCGTATGACTACTTTCGTCCGCTGTATGAGCTGGCGCACGCCAGCGACCCGCAGAACAGGCCGGTCACACTGGTATGCTGCCAAAACGACTACACGACCGACATCGCCGAACGAACCATGGATGTGGTGTGCATCAACCGCTACTACGGCTGGTACAACCTGAGCGGTCGAATTCACCCAGTAGCCGGAGGAATCACCCCGCCAGAGAGGCCTTCAGCGGGGTGATTCCTCCAATCCCTGGCGGATTTACCCCGCTCAGACCTTGATCATGGCGTATTGGGAATCGTAGAGGCGATAGTAGGCACCACGCTTGGCAAGCAGCTCGGCGTGGTTGCCTTGCTCTACGATCTGCCCATGGTCGATGTAGCAGATCATGTCCGCGTTCTCGATGGTGGACAATCGGTGCGCGATGATGAAGCTCGTACGTCCCTTCAGCAGGTGGTTCAATCCGGCCTGAAGCGCCTCTTCGGTACGAGTATCGATATTCGACGTGGCTTCGTCGAGAATCAGAATGCGAGGATCGGCTAGCAGCACTCGCGCGAACGCAATCAACTGGCGCTGACCTGCGGAAAGCGTGGAACCACGCTCCTCCACCACCGTGTCGTATCCGTTCGGCAAATCCATGATGAACTCGTGCGCATGCACCGCCTTCGCAGCCGCTTCGATCTCGGCATCGGTCGCATCCAACTTGCCGTAACGAATATTCTCGCGCACATTACCAGAGAAAATGAACGTATCTTGCAGCATGACGCCCATCTGCCGACGTAACGATTCCAATGTGACCGAACGCACGTCATGCCCGTCAATCGTCACCGACCCTTCTGCAACGTCGTAAAAACGCGACAGCAGGTTGATGATCGTGGTTTTGCCGGCGCCAGTCGGACCGACCAACGCGACAGTACTGCCTGGCTTAACATGCAGATCAACCAGATTGAGAATATTGCGACCGTCAGGCTCGTAACGGAAGATGACATCGTTGAAATCGACGCGACCTTCGATTGGCGGCAGTTCGGTCGCGTCAGACGCATTGCGGATCTCCGGCTGCACATCAAGCGTTTCGAAAATACGCTCAAGATACGCGGAACAGGTAATCAGCTGATTGTAGAAATTGCCGATGCTGATCACCGGATTCCAGAAATTATTCGCATACCCGACGAACGCGATCAGCACGCCGGTGGAAACGTTTACCGCGCCGAAGCCCGTAACGCCCACATAGTAGATGAACGCGATCGTCATGACGGAAATGGTCTGGATGCCCGGCCACATGAGGAACTGAATGTGCACAGCCTTCATCCACGAGGTGCGCACGTCGTTCTGCTGCTCCTGGAAGGTTTTGAACTGCGCAGTCTCCTGAGCGAAGGTCTGCGTGGTTTTCACGCCGGCGATCGACTCGTGGATGAATGCGTTGAGATTGCTCTGCTTGTTCGACAGCACCTGGTACGCGCGGCGCTGGAAATGTTGCAATATCAGCACCCATGCGATCAGGAACGGGAAAAGCGCAAGGCTGAACAGCGCGAGCCGCCAATCGACCACAAACATGACCACCAGAGTGATCAGGAACGTGAACGCGTCGGAAATCACATTGATCAAGCCGGAACTCAACGTGTCGGAAAGGGTGTTCACATAATTGACCACGCGAATCAGGATTTTGCCGTGCGGACGCGAATCGAAATAGCTGAACGGCAGCGTTTGAATATGCGTGAAAATATCGCGACGCATATCTTTCAACATGAGCTGACCAACTCGAGTAATTTCAACGGTACGATAGCGCAATCCGAACTCGTACATCACGATAAGCACTGCCATCAATCCCGTTAATTCACCAAGTAAGGTGAGATTTTTCGACGGAATCGCACTATCGATCATGATTTTCGTCAAATATGGCACGACTACCGCGATGCAGCTCATCATTACGACGACGGCAAGAATGCGTGCGATACGTGACATATATGGTTTTAAATAGACGCCGATACGCAGAATATCGCGCAGATTAATCTGCTCTTCCAGTTCCTCGTCTTCACGGAATGTATTACGTTTTGCCATGGGGTTTCCTCCTTTCTTGCCTTGGTTGCGTTACGCTTCGAAACCATGGGAACGACCAGCCTGCAGGCCGAGCTGCTTGTAGTAGATCTCCCAGTAGCGGCCATGTGCGGCCACGAGTTCGTCATGCGTGCCGCGCTCCACAATGCGGCCGTGTTCGAGCACGAGAATCAGATCGGAATCTTTCACTGATGAAATACGGTGTGCGATGGTGACGATGGTTTTCTGCTCGTCCAGCTCGCGCAGGTGACGTTGGATTTCCGCTTCCGTTTCCATATCGACGGCGCTGGTCGTGTCGTCCATGATGAGGATCGATGGATTGTCGGCAAGCGCGCGGGCGAGGCTCAGGCGCTGTTTTTGGCCGCCGGAAAGGCCGACGCCACGCTCTCCAACCACGGTATCGTAGCCTTCCGGCATGCTGCGGATGAAGCCGTCCGCACCGGCGATGGTGGCCATGCGGCGAATGTACTGTTCATCGTATTCGCGCTGTTCGCCCACGCCGAAGCTGATGTTGCCGCCGATGGTGTCGGAAAACAGGAACGTGTCTTGCGCGACGACGCAGACTTGCGAGCGAAGTGTGGCGAGCGGCCAGTCCCGCGCGTCGACGCCGTCGATGAGCACGCTGCCTTCGGTGGGGTCGTAGAAGCGGGAGATGAGGTTGACGAGGGTGGATTTGCCTGCGCCCGTTTCGCCGAGAATGCCGAGTTTGGCGCCTGCCGGAACATGGAAATCCACATCTTCAAGCACGGGGGTGTTCGGTTCGTCGGGGAAAGCGAAGCTGACATGCTGGAAGTCGATGCTGCCGGCGATGCGGGTCGTGTTAGTCGTTACCTGTGTTGCCTGCGCAGCTTGTGTTGCCGATGTTATAAACGTCGCCTGCGATTGCGAGGCGTTGCCAGTTGCATCGTTTACACCGTTGGCATTGTTCGCATTCGGAGTTGCGGTATTTGCGTTTGCGCCGACTCCCGGCTTTTCCGTGATATGCGACTGAGAGGTGAGCAGTTTGCGGATTTTGATGCAGGATGCGTTGAAACGCTGCCAGTCGTTGATCAGCCATCCGGATTGGCGCACCGGTCCGTCGATCATCCACAGGTAGGAGTTGAACGCCACGAGATTGCCGAGCGTCATGTGCCCGGTGATCACCAGGAATCCGCCGAGGCCGAGCGTGATCAGCTGCAGCGAGAAGCCGAGGCCGTCAAGCCACGGCATGTATTTGCGGCTGTTGTAGGCCTGAGCCATGTTGCGTTGCATGTAGTCGTCGTTGCGTTCATCGAATTTTTCGGTTTCATACGGTTCGCGTACGAACGCTTTGACCACACGGTTGCCTTCGATATTTTCTTCAACCATCGAATTCATTTCGGCGAGCGAATTGCGGATGGCGAAGAACAGCGGCCTCGCGTGCGTAGAGAGTCCGCGTGTAAGAATGAAAATGAACGGCGTAATGCACGCGAGCGCGAGCGCGAGACGCCAGTCGATGGTGAACATCATGGCGAGCGCGCCGACGAACATGACCACACAGTCGAGCGCCTGGTAGCTCACCCAGCTCAACGCGTGGCGGATGGCGTCGGTGTCGGAGGTCATGCGGCTCATAATGTCGCCGGTGCGTGTGTGGTTGAAATACGTGAAGTCAAGTTCGTGCAGTTTCTCGTATTCGTCGCTGACGAGACGAAATACGGAGTTCTGCCCGAAACGTTCCATCCACATTTGGTAGCCGTAGCGTGAGGTGACGCGCACGATGGTGAACACGATCATCATGATGCACAGTCGCGTCAGTTCGCTGACGTGTCCTTGCACGATCACACGGTCCACGATGAGACCCGACAATAGCGGAATGATGAGAGCCATGGTGTTGTTGACGCAGAACAGCACTATCGCGCCGACCACCCGTGGCAGGTCGGGTTTGCAGTATGGCAGGATCCATTTGAGGTTGCCTGCTTCTTTGTTACGATTCGGATCGACATACATACGTAGCGTTCCTTCAGATTGTTTGCTTGGGTATTTGGGGTTTCGTGGGCTGTTGTTACGTTGATTCGTTGCTTTTCGGCTATTCGTTGCCGTCACGATTCACGTCCGTCGTTTGTCGAGCGTCCCGTTGCCGTCTCTCTCGGTCGAAACCCCTGTTCGGACTCGTAAACGCGACTTATTCTATGCGAACCGTTTTTCGATGCAACGTAGGTGATTCCGGCGTGTCGCAATCGCAATAAAAGCAACGCATGCACCGTTACATAAACTCGCTGTGAGCGCAACGAAAATATGGATGATTGCAGTAGCGCTTTCCGTATCGAACCGATACGATATATCGAGGCGCGGCATTCCGATGACGGCAACGACCGCAATCGTATGAAAAACACGAAAGGACGGCAATGATGTCGGACGAACAGGCACTCATCGCACAATATGCGGAAAAATATGGTCTTACCGACGAGATGATCAAGCATGCGGAACGTTGGACGGAAACCGACGGCGATCTTGCGGGACTTTCCGAAAAGCGAGTCCGCGGAATTCTTGACCTGCGTTTCAGCGCGATCGCAGTAGACACTCCACGTTCCGAACTGTGGCATACTCCGGACACGATCGATGTGATCGAAGACCTTCCATACCTGCCTGACGGCGGTTACGATACGGAAGCCGGGCAGTGCCGCGGACACTTACTTGATCTGTATCTGCCACATGATGCTGTACTGCGCGCCGGGCACACGACACCGGTGTACATCGATATACATGGCGGCGGTTTCACCTACGGATATAAGGAACTGAACCGTAATTTCAACGTGCATCTGGCCGATATGGGATTCGCCGTGTTCTCACTGAATTATCGCCCGGCCCCGCAGACCGACTTGAGGGGCCAGCTGGCGGATGTGCAAGCGGCATTACGTTGGATCAAGGCGCATCTGGCCGATTATCCAGTCAATCCAAACGCCGTATTCCTCACCGGCGATTCGGCCGGCGGCGCATTGACCATGCTGACATTGGCCATTGAAAACAGCGCCGAAGCTGCGGCCGCGTTCGGCATTGACGAGCCTTCGGGCATCGGTTTCGCCGGCGCGGCTCCGGTTTGCGGCGTGTACAGCCTGGCTTCCAAGCAGACCGCCGACGAAGCCGGCTTGGGCTCTACCGCATTCTCCCCAGACACGCGAATCGCGCTCGACGAAGCTCTTGGCACGGAATTCTTCGCCGACCTCGAAGCGGCTGATCCGCGATTCCTCACCGCAGAAGGACTCGTCAACAACGTTGATCTGCCGCCACTGTTCATTACCACCTGCAGCGACGATTTTTTGGAGGCAGATAATCTGGCGCTTGCCACGGCCCTATCGCGCAAGAGTGCCGATTTCGAACTTTTCGACCCGAAAACGGGCCGTCACGAAGCATTGGGGCACGTATTCGTGATCGGCATGCCATGGCTGACGGCCAGCGTGGATTGCCTCGAGCGCATCCGTGATTTCTCATACGACCGCTGCTGAATCACAAACGCTAACACGCAACCACACATAATCGCAGACCGCCAACGGTCGGCCATACGCAAACAGGCGCGTGGCCGACCGTTTCTTTTCATGCGCCTTTTACGCAACCGAAACCACCAATCGCAATCGCATGCATCCTGTTCAGAAAAGAAAAAGCCGGCGGAGAGAAAGGCCGCCGGCTGAGAGAGAGAAGAGAGAAGAAGGGTTCAGTTATGGGGTTCTTCGGGAACCTCGCCAGCTGCCGTAACCGCTGACATGTTCTATATAACCGCCCAAGTCTTGGAAGAATGATGCGTGTTCCTGTCAATTCGCTGGGAAAAATGTATCGAACATGTAAGCGGAACATACACATTCGTGAATTCCGTCGAATGACCGCAACATTACTTCCGATTTGCCCAATCGCACGTCCATATCACTCACCCACTCTGCAAAATCATCCAGTGAAATGGACAATTCTGCAATAATCGCAAAATCATCCATTTCACTGGACGATATGTCGAACTTAAGATGCTGCCACTGTCTTTCTCGGAATACCGAAATGCATTGCAATCAACAGCAAATGACAATGCGCTGTTCGACCGGTATCTCACATATGGAGGACTCCCCAAGTTGTGCAGGCACAGAACGCAAGTTGCACAGACAGCACAACACCCCCGAACCGACCGGATAGACCGGCAATCGCAGGTTCGGGGGCGATAATCAGCGGGGCTGACGGAAGTGGCGATCGCCAATCGGCGTGAACGGTGTGTGCGGCTCAAGCTGATACCAGTACGCGACGGAAGCAACGTCGTCCTGACGCTCGAAATTGCCACCCTCTTCAGTGCCGATCTGCTGCCATTCCACACGCAGATCGTGCTCGAAATAAATCGGATCGGGAATGTGCCAGCGATACAGTCCGCGGGTCACAGGCGTATTCACATCCCAATACGCGCTTTCGCGATGCGAGGCGAGACGCTGTGAGTAGAACGGGAATCCGACGTACGGCGCGCAGAACGTCTGCTCATGCATGCGCCCATGCTCGTCAAAATCAGCGAAACTCCACGCACCACCGAAATAATCCTCGGCACCAGTACTGCACCATGTAGGGTACTGGTCGTCTCCATCGATGTACATTTTGACTTCGCCCTCGCCCCACCAACGGCTTTCCAACGCGGTGAGCGCCAGATACGTGCCAATATACGCGCCACGCCCCTGCACGCCATCAAGCACCACATAATCGCGAGCCAGTTCGGTGACACGTTCGCGACGCCACTGTGCATGGAAGCGCATGGTGCCGGCCGGAAGCGAGTCATATTCGGTGTAGTCGATCTGGTAGAAGAACGCAGGAACGTCTTCATTGTGATCGTTGCGGAGCACGATGCGCGCATGTTCGAACGGCATGGAGAAATAGCAGTTGAAACCGCGATTGGGTACGACCACCACCGGCATCGAATTGACTCGGCAGGCCTGCGCATGGCCGCAGCAAAAGAAGTCGCCGATCGGGCATTGCACGGACGGGGTTTCCTCGCCATCCCAATAGAATTCTAGGATCAGGTTACGAAGCACGTTCGGGCCGGTAGGCGACGTGCGATCGGTGACGGTCATCCAAATATGGCGGATCACGCCCGGACCGTCCACATTCATCAAAGTGACGCTCTCCCCCGCTTTCACGGTTTGGATGCAGGGGCTGCCTTTGCGCGACGGGCCAAGTGCACTGGCCGCAGTGGCCGCAGTGCCTTTGCCGCCTGTGGGATTCTCGGCGTTCACACAACGCGTGCGTCCCGGCGCTGTAACCGCAAGCGAGTCCAGCGGATTGCGCGCGGAGAACGCACCCAATGAATCGACCTGCATATCATGATACGAACTTTGCTGCATAGCGCTCCAATCGTTATGTTGAGTCATCAGCGCCCCTTTTCCTGCTATTTTACGGCACCCACAACAGTGCCTCACAGAGATTCGATCCAAAGCGGTCAACGCCCAGAACGTCACGACCGCATTGAATCCGGCGAACACCGCGTTACCCCAATTATGCGAAAACGTATCGGCATAGAACACCATGCACGAATAAATAATGATCGCCCACGGCATCGTCACATACAATGCCGGAGAAGCGGTACGATTATTGACCTTCGGCGTACGCGCGAACGGAATCTTCGTGTTCGTCATGCCCTGCTGAATCGACTTGAGCGTACCGGAAAGATTCACCGTCAACGAACATTATGGACGCAAAATGGTTCAGACGATTACGTCAACGCGTCCGATGTTCTTCGCCATGTGATTGAAGACAATACGATTCCCGTACGCCTCGCGCGAAGCAGATCATGCAGCGCACGCTCGATATTTCGCGCGATAATGATGCGTTCCATGTGGTGTTCGATGGCGTGGAGACTTTGGATCAGGTTGAGTTCATCCGTTCCATTGGAGGCACGATTGCGGAGGGCACGCTGTTGAGCAACGCCATGAGTGCCAACGAGTTCCTCATGCGTCTCGAAACCATGGGCACTTCATTGCCCGAAGCCGCCCCGAGGCAAGCTGAGTAAAGAGGATTCTCGTTTGCCGCACAACTGCTTTATCTCGTGAAATGCTTGAAGGAAATATAGCAGGATGGAATCATATGTGCTAAATTAATTAGTAAACCTGTTTAGCCAATGATGGCTTTGAGGAGGATTCGAATGGCCACTATCAGAGAGATAGCAAAACGGGTAGGTTTCTCCCAAGCCACTGTTTCGAGGGTTTTGAAGGACGATCCCACCTTTTCGGTGAAGGATTCCACCCGCGAGAAAATCCTAAACGCCAGTCTGGAAATGGGGTACAAGAACGTACCGCAATACCAACGCATCACCATTCCGCAAGATGTTGCGATTCTCGACAATGTCGTTCCCGACGAGGGTTTGCAGGACGCGTATTTCGACGAGTTGCGCGAAGTGCTCGTCAAGCATGCCGAAGAGCAGCTCATGAACGTGACCATGCAGAAGGACGTGGATTCGCTGATCGCCAACGCCGACAAATACGCAGGCTTCATTTCGATTGGTCCGTCGCCGTTGGATCGTAAGACGTTGCACCGTCTGCATAAGAAACTTCCCCACGGCGTCTTCATCGACATCAATCCTGCGCCGGCATTGTTCGATTCGGTGCAACCCGATTTGGAACAGACGATCTTGGATGCGATTGACGCGCTTATGGCGTCCGGCTGTTCACGAATCGGCTTTATTGGCGGCTTGGGCAACATTATGGGCGAGCATGAATATCCGGAAGACGTTCGTACGTTCGCATTTCGCAATTGGGCGCTGCGTTTGGGTTTGGATGTGAAGGGATTGGTGTATGCGGATGGCCCGTTCACTGTGGAAAACGGCCGTTTGCAGGGGTGTCAGTTAGTACAGGATCATGCTGATGATTTGCCCGATGCAGTGATCGTCGCCGCCGATCCGTTGGCGGTCGGCGTGCTACAGGCGTTTGCCACCGAAAATGTGATGGTACCGCGAGATATCAAAGTAATCAGCATCAACAATCAGGAGATCGCGAAATACACGTCTCCCGCATTATCGTCGTACGACATCAGCCAGGACGAACTTGCGAAAGCCGCAGTACTCATGCTTGCCGAAGCACTGACCGCCAACCGCAAAATCAGCCAGCATATGCGAATCTCCACCAGTCTCGTCGCCCGCGACAGCTTCACCCCGCAAGACTAAAAACAAAAACTCGAGATACAGCAAGGACCGGCATCCTGTTACGAAGCCGGTCCTGCAATTACGTTTCAGCAATCGCGCCTTAACGAAGAAAGTGGGCGTCGCACCAGACGTGTTCGACGGCCCAGGTGGCGGGGTTGAGCAGAAGCACGTCGGCAGCATAGCCGGAGGCAAGCAGACCGAGCGGCTGCTTGGTGACCGGGTTCGCACGATCGAAACCGAATGCTTTAGCCGGAATCAACGTGGCGGCTTCCACCGCGTCGGTAGGCGTGAATCCTAATTCGAGCACCGCACGCTGAACAGCCTTTTCCAACGTCAACGTGGAACCGGCTATCGCACCATTCGATGCAAGACGAGCATGACCGTCAATCACATTCACATCCAACGCACCCAGCAAATAATGACCATCCGGGCAATCGGTGGCAGCCATAGCATCGGTCACAAACGCAATGCGATGCGGGGCGAAGCCGAATCCCAAACGCACCATCGGATCCTGCACATGAAAACCATCATTAATCAACTCAACAGTGACGCGCGGATCCTCAACAGCAGCCGGAATCGGACCAGGCTCACGATGATGCAAACCATTCATCGCATTGAACATGTGCGTCATAATGCCAGCACCCGCATCAAAACCTCTGCAGGCGGTTGCATAATCGGCATCGCAATGTCCCACCGCAGGAACCACTCCAGCCGCAGCAAAACGACGAATCGCATCAATGCCATGCGGTAGTTCGGGGGCGATGGTAATCTGTCGCAAACAGCCGTTCGCAGCATGCAAAAGCCGATCAACATATTCAGGAACCGGATCTTTCAAGCATTCCGGATCATGCGCACCTTTGCGAGACAACGCAAGGAACGGACCTTCCAAATGCGCTCCAAGAATGTCAGGGCGAGCACCCATCATGCCACGCACGGTTTGAAGATTGGCGCACATCACGTCAAGCGGGTTGGTAATCAAACTGAGCACCTGACGGGTGGTGCCGTGCATCATATGACCTGCGCGGGCCATGCGTATGCCTTGCACACCATCATCGAAGGAACTCCCCCACGAACCGTGCGCATGAATGTCGACGTAACCGGGCGTCATCATGCGGCCTGCAGCGTTGGTCACGAAACCGGCCGAACCGGTCATGGAATCGCCGGGACCAACCGAACTGACCGAATCGGAATCAGCATCGGCATCCAAACCGACGCTTGCGCATGCCGCAGCAAAATCATCGTCCCGATTCCCAGTCGCCATAATCGCACTACCATCGGAAACCAGCCAATAATGTTCCGCAACACCTCGCGCATCGACTTTGCGCGCATTGTGAATCGCAAACGGACGGGCCGACTGCGCTAACGCAACGTCCACCTCATTCGCAAACCGCTCCCGAGACTGTTCCATATTCAAACCTTCCGACTCACTCACAGCCATATTCCTCAATTAGCATCCAATTCTTCCAGTCAGTGGAGAAATTCTCCCGCTAACAGCCGCCTCAGAGTCCCAATTCCGCCAGTCAGTGGAGGAATCCTCCCGCTGACAGGCCAAAAACGTCCAGAATGTTCCAGTAGTTCGTTCGGCACGGAGGTTTGCGCGTATACGCGACCTAGGAAGAACCCGAATGGCGAAACGCAACACGGGATGATGATCGCCAGCATGGTGTTGGTCAGGTGCAGTGCATGGAAAATCGAGTACTGCGGAATGGTGAGTATGCATCCCATGACCACGCCGATGGCGATGGCGTCGGGAATCTGGTCAAGTCCGACGGCAAACCACAATCCGTTGCTGCTAGTCAGCTGCGATGGGGTTTTGGTGGATGCGATGATAGCCCAGTAGATCAGGAACAGGAAGTAAATCAACGCTACGACGAGCACGATTACGGTAAACAACAACATGACGCTTATCCGCAGCACGGAACAACGAAAAACCTCTCACCAGAATCATGCGAGGCTGCGCCTTTTAAGATTTGCCGTTAGGTTAGTAGCTAAGTAAATTAGATGGCCCTGCACCAGCCAGTGTTCTCCAATTCACATTTGACGGACATCGACTTCTCCATTAAGAGACGCCACTCTGGGAGATAGACACGCCCCTGACATTGACTTCATGTTCACACTCAACCAGGGTAAGGTCGAGCGTGAACATGAAGTCAGCTTGAGTCGATTAGAGCTGAATCACGACTCCCTCCCAACGAGCAAGCTCGCCACGAGCGATCGATTTCACGCCATGTACGGCATCATAGGTGCTGAGCAGTATCTGCGATTCCGCGACGCCATCGCCGAGCAGCTC
>OLOI01000894.1_pt1 | contig 27926 bp, 17 predicted proteins | sample 1672131 | NCBI WGS metagenome assembly OLOI01 (sample SAMEA3136651, study PRJEB25190) | human gut metagenome
CTGAGTGGGCCTCCCTGGGGAGAGCCTTCTTCTGTCTTCACCAGCAGTCCGTTTTCCATCACTCCCGCTTTCAGGTATCTCTTAATGAGTTCAATGACCCGTTTGTCATGGATGTTCTTCCGCAGAAGGTTCATGAGCAATTCATGGTTCAGGGTATCGAAGTATTTGGACAAATCCACAAGTACCGCTTGGGTATAGCCCTTTTCCGCATACTCCTTCACCTTTTGAATCGCCATCTGTGCGCTTCTGCCCGGACGATAGCCGTAGCTTAAATCCGAGAACAACGGTTCGTAGATTGGGGTTAGCTGCTGTGCGATTGCCTGCTGGATGATGCGGTCTACGACTGTTGGGATTCCCAACTTCCGTACCCCGCCATCCGGCTTCGGAATTTCCTTCCGGCGCACCGGCTGGGGCTTACAAACGTCACCACAAATGATGACGGCTCCTGCACGGTAGAAATGACAAAAGACGAGCGCGATGCCGTCTGCGCCGCGCTGAAGGAAAGTCTGCACGAGCAGATCATCGCTTTGCCGGAGGACGGCACGTGGCCGTTTATAAAAAGCGTCACGCTTTCCGAAGACGGCCGCAGCGCCGAAATTCTGAGCACCAAAGACCTGTATAAACCGGAGCGCGACAACGCCGCTGCGCAGGCCGTGTACATTCCCGCGCTGCTCTACGCAGCGTTTACGGGCGAGGATGCAGAAAGCTTCACGGTGCACTTCACCGTAAAAGACGAAACGACCGGCGATGTGCTGGGCGCGTTCGATTACCCCGCCGCAGAGCCGACCGCTTCCGAAAGCGATGCAAGCGGCACAGAAAGCACCGCTCCCTCACCCGACACCGCAGAATAAGCCGCATACAAAAAACGGAGCCGCACAGGTTTATCACCCATGCGCGGCTCCGTTCTTTTTACTTTTTCGCCTGTGCAAGCTCGCCCATTTCTTTGTGTTTTAATTCGCGCCAGACGGTGCACAGCATCGTAATGTAGCACGCGCCGCCGCCCACAAAGTTCGAGATAGCCTCCGCCCAGAACACACCGTCCACACCGACAGCGGGGATCTGCGGCAGCAAAAACGTCAACGGAATGACGATGATGACCTTGCGGAGCAGTGAAAAGAAAATCGCCTGCTTTGCGCGACCCATCGCCTGCACAACAGACTGCGCCGACATTTGCAGCGCCATCATAAAGCACCCGAAGAAATAAATGTGCATGGCGTGCGTGCATGTTTCGAGTAACTGCGGGTCGCCGTTAAAAAGCTGAATAAACACGTGTGGGAACAGCCTTAGCACGAGCCATACAAGCACCATATAGCTGAATGAAACGACCGTCGTGAACACAATCACGCCGCGCACGCGCTTATATTTCTGTGCGCCGTAGTTGAAGCTGACCACCGGCGCCGCGGCAGATGTTACCGGCGTATATGTCACTTCGCGAATGGAGTTGATGACCGTCATGACCGCGACGAACAGGTCGCCTCCGTGTTGCGAGAGCATCGCGTTGCACGCCACCTGCACAGCGCTCGACGTAAAGCCCATGATAAAGCCCGAAATGCCAAGCGAGGTGATCTTACCGATGAGCTTTGCCTGCGGGCGCATGCGCTTTAACTCCAAACGAAACAGCGTACGCTTACCGAGCAGGAAGCGCACCACCCACACGGCGGAAACGAGCTGCGAAAGCACCGTTGCAAGCGCCGCGCCCTGCACACCCATGTCGAACACAAAAATAAGCAGCGGGTCAAGCGCAATGTTCACCACTGCGCCGATAACGACCGTCAGCATGCCGCGGTTCGCAAAGCCTTGCGCATTGATGAACCCGTTCATGCCAAGCGAGACCATCATGAATACGCTGCCGAGCATGTAAACCGAAAGATAGCTGTCCGCATAAGGGTACGTCGCGTCGCTCGCGCCGAAGAGATACAGCACCGGCTTTTTGATGAGCAGCACCACAATGCACAAAATTACGCCCGTAATGACGAGCATAGAGAACGTGTTGTTCATCACGTCTGCGGCGCGCTCACGCTGCTTTTCGCCCTCTTCGCCGCCCTGCTGTGCCGCACCGCGCGCCATAGAAAACAACGGCGTACCGCCCGAGCCGAATAAATTCGCAAACGCCGTCACCATCAGTAAAATCGGAAACGTCACGCCGACGCCCGTCAGCGCATCCACCGATGTATCGGAAATATGCCCGATATACATGCGGTCTACGATATTATATAAGACGTTCACAAACTGCGCCAGCACCATCGGCACCGCAAGGCGCAGGACCGTTTTGGAAATCGGTCCCTTTGAAAAATCATCGTTTTTCTTTATATCTGCAGCCATACTTTTGCCTTTCCGAATTAAAAAATAGCAGTATCAGTATACAACTTTCGGTAAATTTTGTAAATGGAACGCCTTAAAAAATCACAGACAAAACGACCCCTTCGGTGGGCAAATTGCCGCGAAAGGGTCGTTTGCATTTACTTTATTACAGCTTGAGTTCTACCGCAACCGGGCGGGTACCAAGCAGCTCCGCGCTGCGGTCATCCGGCTGCGAGGTGCCGACGAAGAACGTGAAACTGCGGCTGTCTACGCGGCGCGTGCCGGTGTCGTCCACAATTTCAAGCGCGGTCTTCGGCACGGTGATCTCGACGTCACACGTCTCATTTGCACCGAGTGAAACCGCCTTAAACGCACAAAGGCTGTGGTTGCGCACCGCGAATTTTGATTCATTGTCACGCACATAGACCTGCAAAATCTCATGCACGGCACAGCCCTCATTTTTGACCGTCGCCGTAATCGTATAGTGCTCGCCGTCATCACGCATTTCGGCTTTCGTCACTTCCGTTTTACCGTAAGTGAGGCCATAGCCGAACGGATACAGCACGCCGCCCGTAAAGTAGCGGTACGTGCGGTTTTCCATCGCGTAATCCGTAAACGCGGGCAGCTCGTCGGAGTCGTTATAAAACGTCACGGGCAGCTTGCCGCTGAAGGAATACTTGCCGAACAAAAGCTCCGCAATCGCCTTGCCGCCGCGTGCACCCGGATACCAGCCCTGCACTACGGCGGAGAAGCTTTCCTCCGCAAAGCGCAAATCCATGGCGCTGCCGGTCATATTGATGAGAATGACGGGCTTGCCGGTCTTCGCGACAACCTCCATCAGTTTTCTCTGCGGCGCGGGCAGCAGCAAATTCGCCTTGTCGCCGGAGCCGACAGAATTGCTCTGGTCCATCTCCTCGCCCTCAAGATTTTCATTGAGGCCCGTCACCAGCACCACAACGTCGCTGTGCTCCGCCACGGTCTCGGCTTCGGAAAGGCGGTCGCCGGGCAGGCCCAGCCCCTCCACGCGGTCTTTGTAGAGGTGGCAACCCTCGGCGTACAGCACGCGCACGTCGTCGCCTACATAGTCCTGAATGCCCTCCAGCACTGTGATATATCTTGACGCCGTGCCGTGGTAGTTGCCGATGAGCGCCATGCGGTCGTTCGCATTCGGGCCGATGACGCCGATCGTCTTGATTTTCGCTTTATCAAGCGGCAAAATGCCGTCGTTTTTCAGCAGCACAACGCTTCTGCGCGCGGCTTCCTCGCTGAGCGCCAAATGCTCCGGGCACTCCACGACCTCATAGGGAATGGAGTTGTATTCGCAGTTCTCGTCAAACTCGCCGAGCATAAAACGCGTGGTAAAGAGCCGCTCCGCCGCCGTCGTGATGTCGTCCTCGGTGATGAGCCCGTCCTCGAGCGCGCGCAGCAAATGCAGATATGTGTTGCCGCAGTTTACGTCACAGCCCATCTTAATGGCGAGCGCAGCGGATTCCGGCGCGGTGGTCGTGATGTGGTGGTGCAGGTGAAAATCGGAAATCGCCCAGCAGTCGGAGACAAAGTGTCCCTGAAAGCCCCACTTGCCGCGCAGAATTTTGCGGATGAGCAGGTCACTGCCGCAGCACGGCTCGCCGAGCGTGCGGTTGTATGCGCCCATCACGGCCTCCACTTCGCCCTCTTTCACAGCGGCTTCAAACGCGGGCAGATACGTCTCCCACAAATCCTTTTGGCTCACCTCGGCGTCAAATTCGTGGCGAATGGCCTCCGGGCCGCTGTGCACAGCATAGTGCTTCGCGCACGCCGCGACCTTCAAGTATTTCCCGTCACCCTGCAAGCCCTTGATGTACGCCACGCCGAGCCGCGCCGTGAGGTACGGGTCTTCGCTGTACGTCTCCTGCCCTCTGCCCCAGCGCGGGTCGCGGAACAGGTTGATATTCGGCGACCAGAACGTGAGGCCCTTATAAATATCGCGGTCGCCGTGCTTAGAAGCTTCGTTATACTTCGCGCGGGCCTCCGTCGCAACGACATCGCCGATTTTTCGGATCATCTCCGGGTCAAACATGCTCGCCATGGCAACGGGCTGCGGAAACATCGTCGCCGTGCCGGCGCGCGCCACGCCGTGCAGCGCTTCGTTCCACCAGTTGTACGCCGGAACGCCCAGCCGTTCAACGGGCGGCGCATCAAATTTCAGCTGTGAAGCGCGTTCCTCTATCGTCATTTTGGAAACAAGCTCGTGCGCCAAAGCCTGCGCCTTTTTTCTGTCTCTCATGGTAACACCCCTAAAAAGTTGTTAAAAAAAGTATAGCACGGTTTTATTCAAAAAGAAAGATAAAAGTTTTATCTTCCGGATAAATCGACAACAAAAAAAGCGGCAAACCGAAGCCTGCCGCCGAAAATTTATAATTTAGAGATTCAAAAAGCCCGCGTTCAGCATGGACTGTGCCGCCAAAATCGCACCGAGGCGGCCGCTGTTGAAGTTCACACCGCCCTGCATCCATGCCGCAAACGGCTCACGCAGCGGTGCGTCCGCAGAAAGCTCAATGGACGAGCCAAACGTGAACGAGCCGGACGCCATGATGACGTCGCAGTCGTAGCCCGGCATGGGGCTCGGCTCCGGCACAACGAAGGAATCGACCGGCGCGCCCTGCTGAATGCCGCGGATAAATGCGCACAGCGCCTCGCGCTCGCGCAGCTGCACCGCCTGAATAATATCCGCGCGCGGCTCATCGTAGCGCGGAGTCACGTCAAAGCCGAAGCCCTCAAACAGCGCCGCCGTGAACACAGCGGTCTTTAAGGCTTCGCCCGTGACGTTCGGCGCGTGGAACGTGCCCATGAAAAGCTCGCGGTTGTTGCCGAGCGTGCAGCCGATCTCGCGACCCGTACCCGGGGTCGTCAGGCGATACGCGCAGCTTTCAATAAGGTCGCGGCGGCCCGCAATGTAGCCGCCCGTCGGCGCAATGCCGCCGCCCGGATTTTTGATGAGCGAACCCGCCATAAGGTCTGCGCCCACAGCCGTCGGCTCCATTTTCTGCACATACTCGCCGTAGCAGTTATCCACCATGACAATGCAGTCCGGCGCACGGCGCTTTGCGATCTTTACAATGCGCTCGATCTCCTCCACCGTCAGGGACGGGCGCAGGCTGTACCCGCGGGAGCGCTGAATGTACACCATGCGGTGCTTCGGCGTGATGGCCGTCTCCATGCCGTCATAGTCAGGCGTGCCGTCCGGCAGCAGGTCAAGCTGCTCGTAGTTTATGCCAAACTCCTTTAATGAGCCGTTGCCGTCGCCCGTAATGCCGATCACGCCGCGCAGCGTATCATACGGCATGCCGGTAACGCTCAGCATCGTATCGCCCGGGCGCAGAACGCCAAAAAGCGCTACGGTAAGCGTATGCGTGCCGCTGACAAAATTATAGCGGCACAGCGCGTCCTCCGCACCGAGGGCACGCGCGTACACTTCGTCCAGCACGTCGCGGCCGCGGTCGCCATAGCCGTAGCCTGTCGTTGCCACAAAGTGGCTCTCGCTGACACCTGCCTGCATGAACGCAGCCTGCATCTTCTCCTGATTATACCGCTGTGTTTCGGAAATTTTCGCAAGGTACGGCGCAGCCTTCTGCTCCGCTTCCTCCGCCGCCTTCAGCACGCGGTCATCAATTTTAAAAAACTCGTACATAGTAAACCCGCTTTCGCAAACGCAAAAGCCTTCCTTTATCTGAATTATTTTAATTGCATAATTTTCCCTGCGCCCATGCGCCGCACGGTTTATAGCCCAAAGCGTCATAAAACGCCTCGTTTTTGCTTTCTTCGCGCAGGATATACACCGTGCCGCTCGGCAGCATTCGCTCCATTTTTCGGACAACCGCCGTGCCAAGCCCCCTGCGGTGAAATTTCGGCAGCACCGCCACAGCAGAAATGAGGCTCGCGCTTTCGCCGAGCACTGCCGCAGCCACTACGACGGTCTTCCCATCTGCCGAAACACCCGCGCAGCGCACCGTGCCGTGCCGCATGCGGTGGGATAAATCGAGGTAAAACGGCTCGAACTCCCCCACCATGCCGTTTGCTTTCAGCACAGCATAAATCTCTCTCGGAGAAATTTCCTCCGCAGGATGCACAGTCTCATTTCGCAGCACTTTTTGCAAAATCGCGCCGCTTTCGGTGATGTTTAGCCCCAGCTTTTCGGCATTCTCCGCGCTGCACACGACTTCATTTGTGCCCACCGCACTCAAAAACGCACGCGCCTCGTCCGCGTCGGTAATCTCCCCCGCAATGCAGACGGAGCCGTCCGTTTTTCCGTAGGCGGCTTCCCCGTCCGTCCAAAACTGCGCGAACGACTGATGGAAGCCATACGCCTGCGCTTTAGACCGGATCTGGCAGCCAAACGGCGAGCTTCCGCACGGCATAGAGAGCACTTCTAAATTTTCCGCAAGACGGATCATTACAGCTTGCCGCCGGAAATTTCCGCCATCATCAGCGCCATCAGGTCAATAACAGCCTCTATGTCCTTTTCGGTCGTCATCGCGATCGCGCTGTGGATATAGCGGCACGGGTGCGAGATCGTCAGCGTCTTCACGCCGCCGCGGGAAACGTGAATGGTGCCCGCGTCTGTGCCGCCGGCGCGCACGGTCTTCGGCTGCACCGGAATATTGTTTTCTTTACCGAGCGCCATCGCGCGGCGGAAATAATCCTTCGGGTAAACGGTGCGCATATCCGTAAGGGAAATGACTGCGCCGCCGCCCATTTTGCACGCTGCGTCCGTCGGGCTCACGCCGGGAATATCGCCCGCCGTCGTGCCCTCCAGTACAAGCGCCGCATCGGGCTCCAGAATATACGCCGCCGTGCCCGCGCCGCGCAGGCCAATCTCCTCCTGCGTGGAGAAGACGAAATACGTGTCGTATTCGAGCGGGCGCTGCATCAGCGTGATAAGCGCAAAGCAGCCCACGCGGTCATCGAGCGCCTTCGCCTTCACCGTACCGTGCACGTGCTCAAAGAACGGCACAAAGCACGCGTTGTCGCCAATCTGCACCAATGTCTCGGCTTGCTCACGTGTATCTGCGCCGATGTCGATGGCGAGTTCGTTCACGGGCACGGGCTTTTCAAATTCGTCGCCCTTAAGCAAATGCACCGGCTTTGCGCAGATGACACCCGGCGTTTTGCCGTCCACCAGCACATCGCGGCCGGAGAGCACCTCCGGGCGGATATTGCCGACCGTCGTGAACTTCAAAAGGCCGTTTTCCATTATGTTCGTGATGACAAAGCCCACTTCGTCCATGTGAGCGCAGAGCATCAGCTTCTTCTCGGGACGCTTTTCGCCCTTTTTAAACGCCAGAATGTTGCCGAGCGGCGAAATGTGAATCTCGTCCGCATACGGCTCAATTTCACTTAAGATCACGCTGCGCACATCGTCTTCCTCGCCGGAAACACCGATGGTGCGGGTAAGCTTTTTCAGAATTTCATAGTTAAGCATTCGGCTGCGCCTCCTTATCCGTGATATACGCCGCGATGAGCTTTGCAATGTTCTCCATATCCTCAAAATCGCAGATCTCCGCCGGGGTGTGCATGTTGCGCTGCGGCACGGAGATGAGCCCCGTGCGCACGCCGCCGCGGGTGGTACTGATCTCGTCGCAGTTCGTACCCGTTCTGCCGCCCATAGCTTCCAGCTGATACGGGATATTTTCGCGCTTTGCGAGCTCGACAAGCTTTTTGCTGATTTTTCTGTCCAGCGCCGCGGAGAAGCCGATCATCGGCCCTTTGCCGAGCTCTGCGGTAAGCATGCTCTCCGCGTCCGGCTGCTTTGCGAACGAAACGTCCACGGCAATGGCCTCGGTGGGCTCAAGTGCATACGCAGAGACCTGCGCGCCCTGCCCGCCGACCTCCTCCTTTGTGGAGCACAGCACCATAACGCAGCAATCGGGGTTCTGTTCATTTGCAAGCTGTGCGGCGCGGATGACGCACGCGCAGCCCGCACGGTCGTCGAGCGCCGTGCCCGTGATGCGGTTGCCCATGAGCTTTTTCAGCGGGCGCGTCAGTGCGGCGCGGTCGCCGACAGCGACGAGTTTCTCCACTTCCTCTTTCGGAAGCCCTAAGTCAATGCACTGCTCCGCAACGGGCTTTATCTTATCATCTCCCTTTGCAAGGTGCGGCGGCAACGTGCAGCCGATGCCCGTGACGGTCTCCGTGCCGAACACGGCAACGGGGCTGCCCGGCAGCGTGCGGCGGTCCACACCGCCCACATTCGTCACATGCAGAAAGCCGTTTTCGTCAATGTCCGTCACGATCATACCGATCTGGTCAATGTGCGCGTCCAGCAAAATGCGGCGCTTAGAACTCAAATCGCCGAAAATGCCCACAACGCCGCCAAGCTCGTTCTCACACACCTCTTTGCAGAAGCCGAGCTCCTTTTTCGCAACTTTGAACACGTCGTCCTCACAGCCGGATGTGCCGTGCTCTGCGCACAGCGCGCGGGTGAGGCGTTCAATCTCTTCAAACATGATATTCCCTCCTAAAGCCTGATTTATAAAAACAAAAGCCCCGCATTCCGAATGGAGACCCATCGAAAAGCGAGGCGCATTTCCGCAAGTATTCACTTACTTTGTGAAATACATAATGATGTTGATCACAAGGACCAGCACAAAGAAGCCAATCGCAATGAACTTTGTCCAACGAGCAAGGAACGCATCCATGGAACGCGCCTTATTCTTGGAAAGGAACGTATCCGCGCCGCCGGTAATCGCGCCGAGGCTCTGCTGATGGCCTTCCTGCAACAGTACGACAACGATGATCGCCAGTGCGAAAAGAAGCAGAACGATACCGAAAATAATTTCAACAGCACCCATATATTTTACCTCCTCTTCAAGAGACTTAACGCTAATTTTATTCGTAGCTTAATTATGATACCATACAAAGCGGGATTTTGCAACAGGATTTTTTGCTTTTTTCCTGCATATTCCGCCGTCCTACGTCCATACTGATACCAAGGCAGTCACAGTCAGGCGTTTGTGCGCGCCAAAACGGACCGTGCGGCAAAACCGCACTTTCGCGTCACACGAGCGGGGTCTTTCCCGGGCGGGCGGCGCAGTCCATGGTGCGGACTGTATGCTGCCCGCCCTTCAGTAGGACTGAACGCTCCGCCGCGCAGGCCACACGCCTGCACAAACGGAACGCCAAACGGTCTTGCCGGAGGGCTGATTTTTTACAGCGAAATCTGCTCGCCGCCCTCCTCTCCGTTCGGCAGTGCGCCGAGCGCCGGAATCTTCTTTCTGTACCGCGACGGGTTCTGCAGCTCGTCTTCTTGGTAGATATGCGCGTCCGTAATGCGTTGGCCTTTTTTCAGGTTCATCACCGCCACGCCCTGCGTGCTCTTTGTCGTCTTCGGGGCGATGAGCGCCGTGTTCATGAGCAGTCGTCTGCCGCTTGAGGACGTCAGCAGCACATCGCAGTCTTCCGAAATTTGCAGCGCCGCCGCAAGCGGGGCCTTGTCGGAATACGCGTTAATGAGCTTTCTGCGGTTCGTCTTCGTGTAATAAGCGGAAAGCTCCACCTTGGCGACCTTGCCGTTATCGAAAACAAACAGCATGTAGCCCTTAAAGTCGGTCGTTACAGCCATGTACGCAGCGCTTTCGCCCTCGTCCATCTGCACGCGCGCAGGCACATATTCGCCCATCACGCTCGCTTTGGTGTCGGCAAAATCCGCCGCTTTCAGCTTGTAGACCTGCGCTTTGTCGGAGAAGAACAAAAGCTCCGCCGCGTTTGTCGATTCCATCTGTTGGGCAATCTCGTCTCCATCTTTTAATTTCTGGTCGCCGCCCATGCGCAGGGAAAGCGGGGTGATCTTCTTAAAGTAGCCTTCTTTCGTGAAAAACAGGTTCACCGGGTAATCCGGCACAGTCTCCACGGGCTCTTCTTCGGCAATTTCCTCCGCGTACAAAATATGGCTGCGGCGCGGCTGGCCGTACTTCTGCGCGATTTCATTCAGCTCGCGCACAATAATCGTCTTAATGCGCGTTTTTGAGGCCAAAATTGCCTCAAGGTCACGAATTTCTTCCTCTAAGCTGTTCACCTCTTCGGTGCGCTTTAAGATGAACTCGCGGTTTAAATGGCGCAAACGGATTTCCGCTACATATTCGGCCTGAATTTCGTCGATGCCAAAGCCGATCATGAGGTTCGGCACAACTTCGCTTTCTTCCTCGGTCTCACGCACAATGCGCACGGCTTTATCGATGTCGAGTAAGATTGCCTTGAGGCCGTAAAGCAAATGCAGCTTCTCTTTCTTCTTCGTGAGGTCGTAGTGCGTTCTGCGGCGGACGCATTCCATTCTGAACGCCGTCCACTCCTCAAAGAGCTCACGCACACCCAGCACACGCGGAATACCCGCGATGAGCACGTTAAAATTGCAGGAGAAGCTGTCCTCCAGCGTCGTCATGCGGAACAACCGCTGCATCAGCTTATCGGGGTCTGCGCCGCGCTTCAAGTCGATCGTGATCTTGAGTCCGTCCAGACCCGTCTCGTCTCGAATGTCGGTGATTTCTTTCACCTTGCCCTGCTTCACAAGGTCGATGACCTTTTCCACAATGGCTTCAATGGTCGTTGTCGGCGGAATCTGGGTAATATCGATGCAGTTTGCGGATTTATCATACGTGTAGCGCGAGCGCACCTTGATGCTGCCGCGGCCTGTTTTGTAGATCTGCTCCATCGCCGCGCGGTCGAAAATAATCTGCCCGCCGCCCGGGAAGTCCGGCGCCTGCATCGTCGTAAAAATGTCATGCTTCGGGTCACGGATGAGCTCCGCCGCCGTGGTGCACACTTCGGCGAGATTAAACGGGCAAATGGACGACGCCATGCCGACCGCAATGCCCGTGTTTGCGTTGACGAGCACCGAGGGGAATGCCGCCGGCAGCAGCGTTGGCTCTTTCATCGTACTGTCGTAATTGTCGACAAAATCCACGGTGTCCTTGTCGATATCGCGGAACAGCTCGCGGCAGATGGGGTCAAGGCGCGCTTCCGTGTAACGGGAAGCCGCCCACGCCATGTCACGGGAATAAAACTTACCGAAGTTGCCCTTAGAGTCTACATAGGGGTGCAAAAGCGCCTCGTAGCCGCGGGAAAGACGCACCATCGTGTCGTAAATCGCACTGTCGCCATGCGGGTTCAGCTTCATCGTCTGACCGACGATGTTCGCGCTTTTCGTGCGCGCCGAGCCAAGCAGGTTCATTTTGTACATCGTATAGAGAAGCTTTCTGTGCGAGGGCTTAAAGCCGTCAATCTCCGGGATGGCACGGGACATAATAACGCTCATCGCATACGGCATGTAGTTCTGCCGCAGCGTGTCGTTGATGTCCTGCGCCTGAATTTCACCCGCGCCCGCAATAAAGCCCTGCATCTTCGGCGTATTTTCTCTTTTCGGCTGTTTTTTTCTTGCCATGCTTTACGCTTCCTTTCGTCAGAGCTTTAAGAAATATCGAGGTCATCGAGGTACTCGCTGCCGTGGGTCGCAATGTAGTCCTTACGGCCCGTAAGATTATCGCCCAGCAGGATATCAAACATCTGCGCCGTCCTTTCGGCATCGCCGGGCTTCACCTGAATCAGCCTGCGCGTTTTCGGGTTCATCGTCGTCAGGTTCATCATGTCCGGGTCGTTTTCACCCAGACCTTTCGAGCGCTGAATCGTAAACTTCTGGCCCTCAAGCTGCGTCAAAAACTCGTCCTTTTCGCGCTCGTTGTACGCAAAATACGTCTTGTCCTTCGCCGTAATTTCATAAAGCGGCGATTCCGCAATGAACACCTTGTGCTCTTCGATGAGCTGCGGCGTCAAACGGTACAGCATTGTCAGCAGCAGCGTGCGGATCTGGAAGCCGTCCACGTCGGCATCGGTGCACAGGATGATCTTGCTCCAGCGCAGCGCGTTGATGTCGAACGACGCAATGGACTTGTTCGCCTTCGACTTTACCTGCACGCCGCAGCCGAGCACCTTAATGAGGTCGGTGATGATCTCACTTTTGAAAATCTTGTCGTAATCCGCTTTCAGGCAGTTCAGAATTTTGCCGCGGATCGGCATCACGGCCTGATAGTTCGGGTCGCGCGCCTGCTTGACCGCACCGAGAGCGGAATCGCCCTCCACGATAAAAATCTCACGCTCGGAAACATCCTTGCTGCGGCAGTCCACAAACTTCGCCACGCGCCCCGTGATATCCATTTTGGCCGTCAGCTTGCCCTTTAAGTTGAGACGCGTTTTTTCGGCGTCCTCGCGGGAGCGCTTGTTGATAAGCACCTGTGCGCCAATTTTCTCCGCCTCAATGGGGTTTTCGATGAAATAAATTTCGAGATTATGGCGGAGCATCTCCACCATCGCTTCCTGAATACCCTTGTTGTTGATGGCCTTCTTTGTCTGGTTCTCATAGGAGGTCATCGTGGAGAACGAGGACATGACGATAACAAGGCAATCCTCCACGTCCTGAAATTTAATTTTGCTTTCGGATTTATTATACTTGCCGTTCTGCTTCAAATACGCATCGATCTGGTACACGAACGCGTTCTGCACGGCCTTGTCCGGCGCGCCGCCGTATTCCAGCCAGCTCGAGTTGTGGTAGTATTCCGTCAAATGCACGCGGTTGGAAAATGCCACCGCGGCGTTGATCTTCACATTGTAAAGCGGCAGGTCTTCGCGGTCGCGCACGCGCTTTTCGGACTGCCAGAACTGCACGGAGGTCAGCGCATCTTCGCCCACCAGCTCGCGCACATGATCTAAAATGCCGTTTTCGTAACAGAATTCCGTCGTCTCGAATTTGCGCGGCGAAACTTCATTTTTGAAAATAAACTTCACGCCCGCGTTGACGATGGCCTGCCGCTTGATGATGTCCGTGTAATAGTCCGCCGGCACGTCAATGTCCGTAAACACCTTGATATCCGGCTTCCAGCGGATGCGCGAGCCCGTGGCCTTCTTGCCGTAAGGCTCCTTATTGAGTCCGCCTACGTTCTCACCGTGCTCAAAGTGCAGCGTATAGCGGAAGCCGTCGTAGCGAATATCCGCGTCCATGTATTCGGAGGCATACTGCGTGGCGCACAGACCGAGACCATTCAGGCCCAGCGCGTAATCGTAGTTGCCGCCGTCATTGTTGTTATACTTGCCGCCCGCATACATCTCGCAGAACACAAGTTCCCAATTGTAGCGCTCCTCACGCTTGTTGTAATCCACCGGGATACCGCGGCCGTGGTCTTCCACCTCAACGGAATGGTCGGCATAGCGCGTGACGGTGATCTCCTTGCCGTAGCCCTGGCGCGCCTCATCAATGGAGTTCGAGAGGATCTCGAAAATCGCGTGCTCGCAGCCGTCGAGACCGTCTGAGCCGAATATGACCGCCGGACGCAGACGTACACGGTCCGCGCCCTTCAGGCTTTTGATGCTGTCGTTGCCGTAGGTTTGCTTTTTAGCCATTCACCATGTTCCTTTCCTCAAGCGGGCAAAATAACACCCGCACGGGATTGCCCATAAACAAACGTAAAGGGAATGCAAATGAGCACATTCCCTTTCGTCAAAAATTTATTCGTTCGTGTTCGCTTCCGGTTCCGTCTGCGCTTCAGTCGGCAGCTCTGTCGTTTCCGGCGCTGCCGCTTCTGCCGGGATGATGCCCGCAGCGGCAGTCTGTGCGCTCGGCAGCAGCTTGCCGTTCATCACGTCAAGGAACTCTTCGGCATCCAGCTTTTCGCGCTCAAACAGCACACCCGCCAAACGGTGCAGCAGGTCAATGTGTTCGGAGAGCACCTTCTTCGTCTTATCGTACGCGTCGCAGATGATGGACTTAATCTCCTCGTCAATCTCCGCGGCGGTCTCCTCGGAATAGTTCGAGACATGACCCATCTCCTTGCCGAGGAACGGATTGCTGCTGTCCGCACCGTACGTAATCGGACCAAGACGGTCGCTCATGCCGTACTTTGTGACCATCGCGCGGACGATCTTCGTGGCGCGCTCAATGTCGTTCGATGCGCCCGTGGAAATATCGTCAAGCACCAAGGCTTCCGCCACACGGCCGCCCAGCAACACGATGAGCTCCTCGCGCATCTCGTTGCGGCTCTGGTAGGACTTATCCTCCGTCGGCAGGTGCATCGTGTAGCCGCCTGCCATGCCGCGCGGGATGATGGAAATCTGGTGCACCGGGTCCTGCGAATCGCAGAAGTACGTCGCAATGGCGTGTCCTGCCTCGTGGTACGCGGTCAGCTTCTTCTCTTTGTTTGTCATCACGCGGCTCTTCTTTTCGGTGCCGACAACGACCTTGATCGTCGCTTCCTCGATTTCCTCCATCGTGATGGACTTGTGGTCCTTGCGGGCCGCAAGCAGCGCCGCTTCGTTTAAGAGGTTCTCAAGGTCTGCACCGGTAAAGCCGGCGGTGGATTTTGCAATGGTGGAAAGGTCCACATCCGGTGCAAGCGGCTTGCCCTTTGCGTGTACGCGCAGAATATCCTCTCTGCCGCGCACATCCGGGTAGCCCACCATCACCTGGCGGTCGAAACGGCCGGGACGCATCAAAGCCGGGTCCAGAATATCCGGGCGGTTCGTTGCCGCGATCATGATGACGCCCTCGTTCGCGCCGAAGCCGTCCATCTCAACGAGCAGCTGGTTCAGCGTCTGCTCACGTTCGTCGTGGCCGCCGCCGAGACCCGCGCCGCGCTGGCGGCCCACGGCATCGATTTCATCGATGAAGATGATGCACGGGTGGTTTTTCTTGGCTTTGTCGAACAGGTCACGCACACGCGATGCACCGACGCCGACGAACATCTCCACGAAGTCGGAACCCGAAATGGAGAAGAACGGCACGCCGGCTTCGCCTGCAACGGCGCGCGCCAAAAGCGTTTTACCGGTGCCCGGAGGGCCAACGAGCAGCACGCCCTTCGGAATGCGCGCACCGAGCTCGTTATACTTATTCGGACGTTTTAAGAACTCCACAATTTCGCGCAGCTCTTCCTTTTCTTCGTCCGCGCCCGCCACGTCCGCAAACGTCGTGCGGCGCTTTTCGTCGTTTATTTGCTTGACTTTCGCTTTGCCGAAATTCATCTGGTTTCCGGCTCCGCCGCCGCCCATGCGCTTCATCATGAATACCCAGAACGCCACAAGCAGTGCGATCATCAGCAACGTCGGAATGAGGCTGACAAGCCAACTCGTCTCCGCCGGGCGGATGACATCCTGCGTCATGCGGTTATTCGGATGTTCCTCGTTATACGACTTGATGTAGTCCGAAACGTCGTTGTAGAACAGGTTCACGTTCGGCACCGTGTAGCGCACAACGGATTCCTTTTTGCTGCTGTCCTCTGTCACGGTCAGCTTCATCTCGCCCGTGCCCAGGTTCAGCGAGTATGCGCTCACCTTGCCGTCTTCAAAGTAAGACAGCACATCGGAGTATTTCAGCCCCGTCTGGTCTGCCCCGCGGTCAAACAGAAGCAAAAGCAGCACGACGAGCAAAATCGGAATGCCGAGGTAGATCAAAAGATTGCGAATGATTTTTTTGTTGTTGCTGTTCAAGTTCCGACCTCCCGGAAATCAAATTGGATACAAAGTGTATCCTTAAATAGAAACGGAAACTTTTTTATCAAAACGGAAGCTTAGACTTCACCGTAGACTTCAGGTTTCAAAACGCCGACAAACGGCAGGTTTCTGTACTTCTCATCAAAATCGAGACCGTAGCCCACGATGAACGCATCGGGAATATCGCAGCCCTTGTATTTTGCGTAGACCTCCACCTCGCGGCGCTCCGGCTTATCGAACAGTGTGCAGATCTCAATGCTGTTCGGCTCGCGGCTTTTCAAAAGGTTTACAAGGTAGTGCAGCGTCTTGCCACTGTCGAGAATATCCTCAACAATCACGATATCATAGCCCTTCAGGTTGATGTCGAGGTCCTTGATGATCTTGACAACGCCGGAGGTCTTCGTGCCGGAGCCGTAGCTCGAAACGCACATGAAATCGATGCGGGCCGGAATCGTAATGGCGCGCATAAGGTCTGCCATAAAGACGACAGAACCCTTCAAAACGCTGACAAGCAGCAGGTTTTTATCGGCGTAATCGCGGGAAATTTCCGCGCCCACGCGCTTGACCATGCTGTCGATGTACGCTTCGCTGTACAAAACTTCCTTGATATCGTTTAACATTGTGTTTTCCATTCGGATGACCCTTTCCTCAAAATTCTTTCCGCTTTATATGCGGGTTATGCCTGCCGTGTCCGTCACCGTAAGCTCCAGTGCCGGGAAATTCGGCTTTGCCGCATAGCCCTCCGCCGCGCCGACCGCTTCGATCCAGATGATCTCACCGTCTTTTTCAAGCAGCAGCAAACGGTCGCGCGCTGCCGCCGGAATGCGCAGTTCATTCAGGATTTTTTTGACCGATTTCGTCACACCGCGCCCTGCGGGTCTGAAAACATCGCCCGCGCGCCGCGTCCGTACTCTCGGAACATTCGTAATTTTATCACAATCCGAAAAGTTTTGGAATAACAAATTATGAACTTTCCGGTCGATTTCTTCTTTTTCGGGAATTTTTTTCTCCACAAACAGCGTTTTTCCGTTCGGAAGCACGTTTTCGCCCGCTCTCAGCGGAACAGAAAACACATTTTGGTCTTTTATCTCCCGGTTTTTTCGCACCGTGAGCGTGTCCTGCTTCGCCTCCAGCACGATGTCCCCCGGCAAAGAGAGGCTGCCGCCCATGAAAACGCAGCTCGCCGCCCTGCAAATGTGCTCATAAGAGGGCCGCCCGTAAGACGATAACAGCAGTTCCAGTGCCGCGCGCAGCACCGCCTCGTGTGCGCTCCGCAAAATTTCCAAGTCATACCCGTAAGGCGTTTTCGCTTTACAGAGCAATTCATTCGCGCACGAAAACACGAATTCATTCTGCAACCGCATGCTCTCTGCAAAGCGGGACGTCGCCTGCGTCATCTGCGGGTTTACGTCCTTCAGCACCGGCAGCACGCTGTGGCGCAACTTATTGCGCGTGTAGTCCACCGTCAAATTCGTGGAGTCCGTCACGTAGTCAAGTTGATATACTTTACAGAGATGTTCCACCTCTGCGCGGGAAATGTTCAAAATCGGGCGATAAATTCTGCCGCGCCGCGGCGGAATGCCCCCTGCACCGTGCGGCCCCATGCCGCGCGTCAGGTTCAAAAGCAGCGTTTCAGCATTATCGTCGGCGTTGTGCGCCGTGGCGATGCACCCGTTTTCCCCTGCTTCCTCCGCAAAGCACGCGTAGCGCACGCGCCGCGCGCATTCCTCAACGCCCTCGCCGCTTACGGCCGCAAGCGCGGGAATATCCTTATAAATCACCTTGCAGTGAAGTTCAAGTGCTTTACAGTAGTCCTGCACAAATTCCGCATCGCGGTCGGCTTCCGCCCCCCGAATACCATGGTGCACATGCACCGCAAGCAAACGCTCCACGCCGTACTTCTGTACAAGCAAATACGTCAGCAGCACGGAATCCGCCCCACCGGAAAGCCCCACGACAATTTTTCCCGTCTCCGGCAGATCATACCGCACGCGGGCGAGGATGTCCTCAGCTTTCATGACGCACAACTTCCTGCGATGTAAAGCGCATGAACTCACCCTGCCAGTGCAGCGGCACACTGCGCAGATCGCCGTGACGGTTTTTCGCCACGATGACCTCGGCGCTGTTTTTGTCCACGTCTTCGGGCGAAGCCGATTCATTCGCGTAGTACGCGTCTCGGTACAGGAACAGCACGATGTCGGCGTCCTGCTCGATGGAGCCGGAATCTCGCAGGTCAGAAAGTACCGGGCGGTGCTCCTGTCGCTTTTCACCCGCACGGGCAAGCTGCGCCAATGTCACAACCGGGATATTCAGCTCTTTCGCCATGATCTTGAGGCTTCGCGTGATCTCGGAAATTTCCTGCACGCGGTTATCAATGCGCTTTGCACTGTTCATCAGCTGTAAGTAGTCGATGATGACAAGATCAACATTTTTTAAACGACGCACTTTTGCTTTCATCTCCGGCACCGTAATGCCCGGGGAATCATCGAGGTACAAATCAGCCTTAGAGAGAATATCGCCCGCCTCCACAAGGCGCGTCCATTCGCCCTCCGTCAAGTCGCCCGTGCGCAGCTTTGTGCCGCCGACGAGTGCCTCCGTGGAAATGATACGGGAAGCGAGCTGCTCCTTGCTCATTTCCAACGAGAAAAACGCCACGCGCTTGCCCGCCGTGATGGCGGCATGGCGCGCAATGTTCAGCGCAAAGCTCGTTTTACCCATGCCGGGTCGTGCGCCGATGATGACAAGATCGGAGCGGTTCAGGCCCGTGATCGTGTTATCCAGCTCGCGGATACCCGTAGGGATGCCGCGGTACAGGTCTTTATCCGGCGAATTCAAGCGGTCAAGGCGTTCAAACGTCTCAAACAGCACTTCGTTCAGGCGCTCAAGCCCCTTTAACGCCTTGCCCTGGCGGATGTCAAAAATGCGCTGCTCGGCGGAATCCAAGAGGAGCGAGGTTTCGCCGGTGTCCTCCATGGCGTCATCCAAAATGCCGCGCGCCGCCTGAATGAGCATACGCAAATCGTAACGGTCACGCACAATGGTGCAGTAACGCTCCACATTCGAGACGCTCGGCACAAGCTGCGCAAGCTGCATCAGATACACCTTTCCGCTGCCCTCATCGAAGTTTTCCTCTTCGCGCAGGTGCTCCAACAGCGTGACGAGGTCCACCGGCTGGCCTGCCGTGAACATATCGAGCATCGCGCTGTAAATCGTGCGGTTATTGACCTGATAAAAATAGTCCGCGCGCGGCAGCATTTCCGCCACGGTCGAGAGACAGTCGGGCTCCAGCAACACCGCGCCCAGCACCGCCTGCTCGGCCTCTGCGCTGAACGGCATCACCGTTCCGGGCAGTGCCGGCGTATTCAGTTGAAAATTATCTTCCGGCATTTTTACCACCCTTTTTTGAGTGAAATTACTTCAAAGTGAAAACGATTTTCTGATCGTAAACGACTTTTAGTCATTGCAAAATTTAATGCTGCGCATTAAGTGCATCAGGCTTTTACTGTGCTTCGGTCACCGATACCGCCAGCTTCGCGGTGATGCCGTTATAGAGCTTCACCTCAATGTGATAGCCGCCGAACGCCTTGATGTCGGTGTCGAGGTGGATCTTGCGCTTGTCGATGTCGAAGCCGTACTGCTTTTTAATCTCCTGCGCAATCTCCTTTGCGGTGACGGAGCCGAACAGTCTGCCGCCCTGGCCCGCCTTTGCGGTGATACGGACGGTCTTGTCCTTCAAAGCTTCCGCAATACGCTGCGCTTCTTCGGTCTCGGTTTTCACTTTATATGCCTTGGAGGCCTCGGCGTTTTTCAGCTCGTTCATCACCTGTGCGTTCGCTTCCTTTGCAAGCTTGCGCGGCAGCAGGAAATTGCGTGCGTAGCCTTCTGCTGCATTGATGAGCTCGCCTTTTTTGCCTACACCTTTTACATCTGCTAAAAGTACAACTTTCATGGTCGTATCTCCTATCGTTTAAATCTATCGCTAAAGCAGTCAAACGGCTTCGCGCCGCTTTGCCGCATTAGTTATTCTTTTTCGTCGCTTCGGAAAGCTTTTCGTCCAGCACGCGGATGAGTGCCTTGCGCACATCGTTCGTGGTGCTGTTTTTAATCTGCGCGCCCGCCATGTTGAGGTGACCGCCGCCGCCGAATTCCTCCAGCAAAATCTGCACGTTCACGTCGCCGAGGCTTCGTGCCGAAATGGCAATCTCATTGCCCACGCGGAAAATGACGAACGACGCGCGCACGCCCTGAATGGACAGCAGCTCGTCCGCCGCCTGCGCCGCCGCAATGCGCACATTCGGGAATTCCCAGTTGGAGCACGCAATGGCGCAACCCTTGTAAACCTCTGCACCTGCCACAAGCTGAGAGCGCTCTTTATAGGTATCAAGCGAATTTGCAAACATCTTCTTCACTTCCACCGTGTCGGCGCCGCGGCGCTTTAAGTAGGCGGAAGCTTCAAATGTGCGCACGCCCGTCTTCAAAACGAAGTTTTTTGTGTCCAGCATAATGCCGGAAAGCAGCGCCGTCGCTTCTTTTTTATTGAGCGCGGAGCTGTTGATATACTGCACGAGCTCCGCCACCATTTCGGAAGCCGAGCTGGCGTACGGCTCATGGTAAAAGATGATCGCGTTTTCAATGTGCGTCACCATCATGCGGTGGTGGTCGATGACGACCACACGCGGAATGGCCTTTAAAACTTCTTGGCTCTCCACAAACGAGGTGGAATGTGTGTCCACCACAATGAGAAGCGAGCGCTGCGTGCAGCGGTCGAGCGCCTCCTGCGGGGTGATGAACATGTTTTCATACTCCGGCTGGTGCTCAAACGCGTTGATAAGCGTCGTCGCCATAGAGCGGCCCTTGTCGATCACAATGCTTGCACGGCGGTCAAGGCCTTTCGTCACAGCCGCCCACATGCCGACCGCCGCGCCCACGGCGTCAAGGTCGGAGTTCGTGTGCCCCATGATGAAAATATGGTCGCTCGATTTAATGTGGTCGGAAAGCGTCGCGGCAATAACGCGCGTGCGCACCTTGTCGCGCTTTTCAACACCCTTGGAGAGGCCGCCGAAGAACTCGTATGTACCGTCCTGCTGGTAGATGGCCACCTGGTCGCCGCCGCGGCCGAGCGCCATTTCCAGTGCCTGACGGGCATGCAGTTCGCTTTCCGTCGCCGTTACGCCCGCGCGGCCGATGCCGATGGAGATCGTGGCAGACATGTTATTCTCACCCTTCACGGCGCGCACGCTGTCCAAAACGGCAAAGCGCTTCGTTTTGGCTTCTTCAATGTGCTGGTCGTCCGTGATGAGCATATAACGCCCGTTCGTCATGCGGCGCAGAAAGCCCTCCATGGTGTCGATCGCCCAGCTGCGCAGGACGGATTCCACCTCGGACGTGATGCGGGAATCCTCACTGCCGGAGGCATCGCGCGTCAGCTCCTCGCGGTTATCAAACGAGATGACCGCAATGACCGTGCGCTTTTCGTGATAATCGCGCTGAATCTGCTTATAATACGTGTCGTCCACAAAGTAAAGCACACTGCCGCTTTCGGTGCGCAGGCCGTAGGCCGTAAACTCGCGGTCGCCGTAGGAAACGGAGGTTCCGTTTTCGGATAAAATCTGACGCAAAGTCTTCGGGTAAATGTACGCCGCAATGTTATCGCCGCAGCCTTCGCCGTTTTCGGTGAATAAATCCTGAAAGCGCTCGTTCGTCCAGACGATGTCGCCCGCCGAGCCCAGCACCGCAAGGGGCAGCGCAAACTGCCCGAGGTTGCGCTGTTCATCGGCGGAAAGCACCTTTCTCGCAGCTCTGAGCGCCGTGTACACATGCACGCGGTAATGCAGGTCGGTCATGATAACCGCTGCCAAACACAGGCCGGAAACCGTGATCTCCACCGCAAACAGAATCTTATTCTGCGTATAGCTGAAGCACGCCATAATGAACATGACCGCTGCCATAACATAATAGACCGGCGAGGTCGCCCAAATGCGTCGCTTGTTCATTTCCCGTCTCTCCTTCTGAGGGGAACCCCCAAGAAACTAATCTAACTTAAATTGAATTTAAACTTCCATGATGATCGGCAGGATCATCGGGCTGCGCTTTGTGCGGTTATATAACAGTCTGGAAAGGTTGTCGCGCACGCGCAGCTTAATGGCGCTCCACTCGCGCACGTTTTCGTCCGCGCACTGCTCAATCGTGCTGTTGACAAGCCGTCTCGCCTCGTCCATCAGCGCCTCGCTCTCGCGCACATACACAAATCCACGGGATACGATATCCGGACCGGAAACAACTCTGCCGGAGCCTGCCTCAATCGTGCACACCGCAATGATGAGACCGTCCTCCGCAAGGTGCTTTCTGTCGCGCAGCACAATGCTGCCGACGTCGCCCACGCCGAGGCCGTCCACCATAACCGCGCCCGCCTGTACATCGGGCAGCTGTTTCATGTAGTCTTCATGAATCTCCACCACGCTGCCGACATCGCCGATGAAAATGTTCTCCGGCGGCATGCCCATGCTGACGGCCACGCCCGCATGCTTGCGCAGGTGCTTCTGCTCGCCGTGCACCGGGATGAAGTACTTCGGCTTCGTCAGCGCCTGAATAAGCTTCAGCTCTTCCTGACACGCGTGGCCGGAAACGTGCACCTCGTACATGGATTCGTACACCACATCGCAGCCGCGCTTCAAAAGCTCGTCTACAACGGTGCCGACCATCTTTTCGTTGCCCGGAATGGGGCGCGCGGAAATGATAATCATGTCGTCCTCACCGACCGCGACCTGACGGTGGTCGGCAAACGCCATGCGGGTAAGCGCAGACATCGGCTCGCCTTGGCTGCCCGTCGTGATGAGCACAATCTGCTCCTTCGTGTAACGGGAGATCATGTTGAGATCGATGAGCAGACCGTCCGGCACTTTGAGATAACCGAGCTCGCTCGCAATGGACATGACGTTCACCATGCTTCTGCCGGAAAGCGCCACTTTTCTGCCGTACTTTTCCGCGCAGTTGATAATCTGCTGCACGCGGCTGATATTCGACGCAAACGTCGCGATGATGAGTCGCTTTTTATTCGCTTCCGCGCGGGCAAAGAGTGCGTCAAACGTCGCGTTCACCTTCTGCTCCGTCTGTGTGTAGCCGGGGCGCTCTGCGTTCGTAGAGTCCGCCATCAGCAGCAAAACGCCCTCCTGACCGAGCTGCGCAAAGCGCGCAAGGTCGATCATGCCGCCCTGCGTGGGGGTGAAATCGATCTTAAAGTCGCCCGTGTGGACAATGACGCCCGCCGGGGTGTGCAGCGCAAGACCCACAGCGTCGGAAATGGAGTGGTTTACGTGGATAAGCTCCACGTCGAAGCAGCCGAGCTGAATGTGCGAGCCCGCCGTTGTGACGTTCAGCTTCACATAGCCGAGGTTGTGCTCCTTGAGCTTATTCGCAATCAGCGCCACCGTCAGCGCCGTGCCATACACCGGCACATTGATCTTTTTGAGCAAATACGGCAGGGAACCGATGTGGTCCTCATGGCCGTGCGTGATGACAATACCGCGGATGCGGTCCTTGTTCTTCTCAACAAATGTGAAATCCGGAATAACCGCGTCGATGCCGGGCATTTCTTCGTCCGGGAAGGCAAGGCCGCAGTCCACGATAACCATGTCGTTTTCGCACTCAAACAGCGTGAAGTTCTTGCCGATCTCATTTAAGCCGCCGAGGAAATACGCGCGCACAGAGGGCTTCTGCTTTGTGCGCCTGCCCCTGCCCTTGTTATTTTTCGTCTGCGTGCTTTTTGTTGTCTTAGCGGGTGCTTTTTCACCGTTTGGGGCCGATTTTACCGTTTTCGTCGTCTTTTTGTGTGCGTCCGTGTTTTGCGCGGTACGCGTGCGCTTCGGCTTCGTCTCTTTTGTTTCGCTCACGGTTTGCTGTGCCGCTTCTTCTTTTACCTGCGCGTTTTCCGTTCTGCGCGTTTTCTGGCGTCTCACCGGCTTTTCGATGGGGCCGGAAATCTTGCCGATGAAGCTTTCCCCTGCACCGCTGAGGGGCTGGTCCTGCTGCTTTGCAGGCGCGTCGCCGAGCGACGTTAATTTTGTCATTTTTCTGATTCTTTTTTCTGCCAAATTGACCTTCCTTTCAAATAACACAGGCGCACTGTCGCAATTCACGCAAGAATAAGGTATACAAAAGCACCAACCGATGCTCTGCGCAGTGTCGCCTTTCGGCATGAGCAGAATAAAACGCACGCAAGTCCGCGCCGCCTTCTGCTTTTCTTTCTTCTGTTTTTTCCGTTCAACACATGTAAATCAAAACACCGCAGCGTTTTTTTCATTATCCGTTGCACGTACCGTTTACGTGCAAAGTGTCAGCCGTTCACGCATGCGAAAAATATCCGCACACAAAAAGATAATTCTATTTTACGCTATTCTCCCCGTGCTGTCAAGCCGCGTGCCGTTTCGCTCTGTACGGAGTTTGGGCACACCGCAGAGGTTCTATTCCCATATTCTCTCGATTTTTTGTGTTCTGTACACCGGTTTTCAAAAAACGGCCGCCGTTTTCTTCCATTTTGTACGGAAAACTCTCGTTCGGGGCCTTTATTTCCTGCTTTTTCAGAAAAATTTTGACTTTCTGGAATTTCCCTATTGAAAAGTATACCAATTTGGTGTATATTTATCTCGCTGAGGAAAGAATATGCGTATCCCGACCGATCGACCCCAAATGCATTTTCTGTTCCCTCACAAAAAACACTATCCGAAAGGTACTGATAAAGCTATGGAAAACAACGGCAAGAAGATCATCTATGCGGACAACGCCGCTACCACTGCCGTCTCCCCTGCGGTGCTTGAGGCTATGCTGCCGTACTACACCGAATGCTACGGCAACCCGTCAAGCCTGTATGCGCTCGGCACGGCTGCAAAAAAGCCGCTTGAGGAAGCACGTGCAAAAGTAGCAAAATGTCTCGGTGCAGAGCCGAATGAGATCTACTTCACAAGCTGCGGCAGCGAAAGCGACAACTGGGCCATTAAGGGCGCAGCGCACAAGATGCTGAAAAAGGGCAAGAACCACATCATCACAAGCAAGTTTGAGCACCACGCGGTGCTGCACACCTGCGCAGCGCTCGAAAAAGAGGGCTTTGAGGTCACGTACCTCGACGTGCATGAAAACGGCATCGTCGTCCCGGAAGAGCTCGAGGCCGCCATCACCGATAAGACCGGCCTTGTCACCATCATGTATGCCAATAACGAGATCGGCACCATCCAGCCCATCCCGGAGATTGGTGAAATCTGCAAAAAGCATGGTGTTTGGTTCCATACCGACGCCGTACAGGCTGTCGGCAATGTGCCGATCAACGTAAAAGAGCAGAACATTGACATGCTGTCCCTCAGCGGCCACAAGTTCCACGGCCCGAAGGGCGTCGGCGTGCTGTATATCAAGAAGGGCATCATCCTGCCGAACCTCATCGATGGCGGTGCACAGGAGCGCGGCCGCCGCGCCGGCACCGAAAACGTTGCAAGCATTGTCGGCCTCAGCGTTGCGCTCGAGAACGCCATCAATACGATGGACGAAAAGAACGCAAAGCTGCGCCGCATGCAGGATAAGCTCATCACGGAGCTTTCAAAGATTGACCGCAGTCATTTGAACGGCGACCGCTACCACCGTCTGCCGGGCAACGTGAACTTCTCCTTCGAAGGCGTTGAGGGCGAATCCATGCTGCTGATGCTCGACCTTAAGGGTGTCTGCGCTTCTTCCGGCAGCGCCTGCACCAGCGGTTCTCTCGACCCGAGCCATGTGCTGCTTGCCATCGGCCTTAAGCACGAGGTTGCCCATGGTTCCCTGCGTCTCAGCTTCAGCGACGTGAACGACGAGAGCGACGCCGATTACATCATCGAGGTGCTCCCGAAGATCATCGACCGTCTGCGCGCCATGAGCCCGCTGTGGGATGCGATCATCCACGGCCGCACAATCTCTTAATTTTAAAATAATCCGGTACGAATGTACGAAAGGAAATGAAACGATATGGCATACAGTGCAAAAGTAATGGAACACTTCTCCAACCCGCACAACGTTGGCGAAATCAAAGATGCAGACGGTGTCGGTGAAGTCGGCAACCCGAAGTGCGGCGACATCATGCGCATGTACATCAAGGTCGATAACGACGTCATCACGGACGTAAAGTTCATGACCTTCGGCTGCGGCGCGGCCATCGCGACAAGCAGCATGGCGACCGATCTTGTAAAAGGCAAGACGATCCCGGAAGCTCTGAAACTGACGAACAAGGCGGTCATGGAAGCGCTGGACGGTCTTCCGGCCATCAAGATTCACTGCTCCGTTCTGGCCGAGCAGGCCATTAAGGCTGCGGTCTCCGATTACTACCGCCGCCGCGGCATTGACCCCACCCCCATCGTGGGCGAGATCAAGGATGCCGACGAAGCACACGAGCACGGCGTCTCCGAAGAAGACGAATAAGTTAAGATAACGAAATCTCCTGCCTCTTTCGGGAAGCAGGAGATTTTTTTATGCTCTGTTCTTTTTATGCTTTGTTTTTCTGTTCCGGCCTTGCGCAAGAGCCGGCGCAGTGGGTGCAGTCCCCGCCGCAGCCGCCGGTCTTTCCTTTTTGAATTGCCCGCACAGCAAAAACCACCGCTATGACGAGCAAAAGGAACACAAGAACCGTGCCTATGTTCAGCTTATCCATCATATAAACAGCGACCCCATGCCGTACACAAGCCCCGCCATCAGCCACGCGATGACGCACTGACCGATGACGACGCCTGCCGCCCACTTACCGCCAAGCTCGCGCTTTACGGACGCAATGGCCGCCACACACGGCGTGTACAGCAGGCAGAACACAAGCAGGCTTGCGGCGGAAAGCGGCGTCAGCAGCGTTGCAAGCGCCGTGGAGGAGCCGAACAGCACCGTCAAGGTAGACACCACGCTTTCCTTTGCCATAAAGCCCGTGATGAGCGCCGTAGAGATGCGCCAGTCGCCAAAGCCGAGCGGCGCAAAAATCGGTGCAATCCACCCGGCGACGACCGCCAAAATGCTGTCTTTGGAATCGGAAACGATGTTAAAGCGCAGGTCAAACGTTTGCAGGAACCAAATGATGATGGTCGCAACAAAAATGACCGTAAAAGCGCGCTGTAAAAAGTCCTTCGCCTTTTCCCACAAAAGCTGCGCCACGTTTTTCGCGCCCGGCATGCGGTAGTTCGGCAGCTCCATCACAAACGGTACGGCCTCACCCTTAAACATCGTGCCGCGCATGAGCAAAGCCATCAAAATACCGACCAAAATGCCGGTGAAATACAAAATGACCATCACAAGTGCACCCTTGCCCGGGAAAAACGCCGCCGCAAAAAAGCTGTAAATCGGCAGCTTTGCGGAGCAACTCATAAACGGCGTGAGCAGAATCGTCATTTTACGGTCGCGCTCGGAAGGCAGCGTGCGGCTCGCCATCACACCCGGAACGGTGCAGCCGAAGCCGATGAGCATCGGCACCACACTGCGGCCGGAAAGTCCGATTTTGCGCAATAACTTATCCATCACAAACGCCACGCGCGCCATGTATCCGCTGTCCTCCAGCATGGAGAGGAAGAAAAACAGCGTCACAATGACCGGCAGAAAGCTCAAAACGCTGCCGACGCCGGTGAAAATACCATCGATGACAAGCGAGTGCAGCACAGGGTTCACGTTCGCTGCCGTCATGCCGCGGTCGACAATATCCGTCAGCGCGCCGATGCCCATGTCCAGTAAATTCGATAAAAACGCGCCGATGACGTTAAACGTCAGCCAGAATACAAGACCCATAATGCCGATAAACGCCGGTATTGCCGTGTATTTGCCGGTCAAAATGCGGTCTATCGCCACGCTTCTTGCGTGCTCGCGGCTTTCCTTCGGCTTTACGACCGCAGCGCCGCACACTTTTTGAATGAAGCTGAAGCGCATGTCGGCAATGGCGGCGGCGCGATCGAGCCCGCGTTCCTTTTCCATCTGCGTGATGATGTGCTCCAGTGTCTCCTTTTCGTTCTGGTCGAGGTTCAGCCGGTCCAAAACAAGCTGATCGCCCTCGGCGAGCTTGCTCGCCGCAAAGCGTACCGGGATGCCCGCATCGTGGGCATGGTCTTCAATGAGGCTCATAATGCCGTGCAAACAGC
>OLOI01000899.1_pt1 | contig 27817 bp, 28 predicted proteins | sample 1672131 | NCBI WGS metagenome assembly OLOI01 (sample SAMEA3136651, study PRJEB25190) | human gut metagenome
TGATGTTTTTTGCGCAGCTCTTTTTGAGCTGCGCATTTTGTTTTCTATAGCACCTTTCTTATAAATTGAGCGCAATTTTAAACAGCCGTCTTATCGCGCAGGCAAGCTCGTCCATGAAGAAATCTTCCTCATCAAATTGCAAATTCAAATTCTCGCTTTTTCTTTGCAAATTTGCGTGGTAATTGTCGGCAGCGGATAATTCCGCTTCACCGGGCATTCCGATTACCTTTTCTCTGAACATTTCTCTTTGGTCTTTTGGAATGGTAAAAGCCAAAAGATAGTAGTTAAGGTTTTCGTTAGCTTCCAAGAACATATCGGGTAAGCCGTTAGCGTACTCGAATTTTCTAACGAAGGAAAACAGCCCCTCAATAATGCTGTAAATGCGTTTGTACTGTTTTTCATTGAGGAAGATGTTAGCGTTGAGTGCTTTGAAAATGTAATTGAATTTGTTTTCGTAATACTTCCATCCCGATTTGGAATCTTTATTTGTTTCCGGAACACAATTGTATGCGGAACTTGCCTTGTACTCATAAACGATTTCGAGCAAAGGATTCAGAATGTTGTTGATTGTCATTTCATACATAATCTGTGTTTTCATAGCATCAATCTCCTTTTCCCTATTTATTTTTTCGTTTTTTGGTTGAGGTTTGATTCTTAATTCATGTCTTTCCATTTTTGGCTCCTTTTCAATTTTCAAAGTGCGTTTTGCGTTCGGACAATATGTATTATAGCAATCATTTAGGCGGTTTTTTCCGCCTAAAATACTTTTTAATTAAATTTTTTCTTATACAATTTATTTTGGCGGAAAATACCGAGTATTCATTTGATATGATAAGAACATACAATCACAGGAGGTTACCGTATGGCAGGCAAAGAAAAATATTCTAAAATTGTAAGGGCTTACAGAATCCTTGAATATTTAAGGCGCAATTCAGACAAGGAACATATCGTTACACAAGCTTCGCTCAGAAAGAATCCCGATATTGCGCCGTATGTCGGAGATAAGGAAACATATAACCACACAATCGTGAAACTTGCGGAAGCATTGAATTTTGACGAATATGCCGTAAAACCTGAGGAAAACTGGAAAATTATATTTGATGATTTTAAGAAATTCTACGGCGAGGACGATTTTGATGATGAAGATGATTTTTCCGATTCTTCCACTATGAGAATCAGAGGATTGTACTATAATCACATTTTTTCTTATGAAGAAATCAACAGCTTAATTGAAGCAATTTTGTTTTCTAAAACTGTTGATACCGCTACAGCAGAAAACATTATAGAAAAAATTGAAAAACACCTGACAACCAAGTTTTACAAAAAAAGTGCAAAACGTATTTGCAGAGTGTGCGAACCTGAGAGTATCAGCAGAGAGGTTTTAAAGGATAATCTTTTGACTATTCAACAAGCTATTGATGATAATGTCAGAATCAGCTTTATTTTTAACGGCTACGATAAATACAATAACCTCATCCCTATTCATGAGAACAAAGACACTGTCAGTCCTTATTATATTGTCGCTAATGGCGGCAGATATTATTTGATCGCCTGTATGGAAATGGGCGGCTTACGGACAAATAATATGTCTATTTGGCGGATAGATTTGATATCCGATATTGAAATACCAAACAGAAAAGATAAACTCGGAATAAAAGGTATTCCCTCTTTGCCGAAATCGGAGGTTAAATATTTACCGCAAACGTGGAGCGAAGATTTTCATTACGCCCACTTGAATATGTCGTTTGATAACCCTGAAAGAATAAGACTGAGAGTACTCAGCCCGAAAGAGGAAAATAACAGCGACCAAGCAAAGCGAGCTGACTATACATTTTTACATGATTGGTTCGGCAATACATTCAAATATATTAAAACGGAAAAAGCAAATCCCGATTACGATATTGTCGAAGTGATGTGCAGTCCTTACGCTATGGTTAATTGGGCATTGCAATACAGCGACAGAGTTGAGATTTTAGAGCCAGAGAGCGTCAGAAGCACGGTTATCCAAAAGATAAACACATTAAATAATAAGTATGTCAGACAGGAGGATAACGATGTACAATAACGCAAAATCATTATTAGAAAACGAAAAATGCCCCGAACTATACTCATTAGATATGGAAACAGATAATGAGATATATCTTAGGACAGAAAATCCCATTAAACGATTCTATATGTATAAATCGGGTAATGTGGATAAGCAGTCTGTTTATAAGGGCGCTGTCCGTTATCGGGAGTTAAACGAATCTATCTGTCATTCGATAGTTGACTGTGATAGCTGCGATTTGATTAAAGATGTGTATAGACTACTTTGGGCAGAGGCGATTGCTGACAGCGATAACAGCACAATAGACGGTCAGCACGGCGATACAATGACATCTCTGCAACATTCGTTGAATCTGGCAGTTGAACTAATTGAAACAGATGATGAACGAAAACAGTATTTCAAAGGAAGAAAAGTCAGTTTGGCATATCAGATAGAGCTTCTGTGTTGTGTGGATGATTTTCTGTCAAGGGCAAGCAACATAAGAGGCTTTGAAGCATTTGCAAGAATGTATCATACCATAGGTAATATGATACCTGTGCCACCAATGTTTAATTCATTAAGGTCTAATTTTGGTTCAAATGATTATTGGGATATAACCCTTACCAAAATTAAAGCGTGGTATGATACGCACAATAATTTTGTGCTTGCAGTGCTTTTGCATAAAATAAACGTAAACGATAAAGCTGTAGAGCTTTGTGCAAAGTGGTTGTCTTGGTATGACAATTGGTTGAACTTTATCGATAAAAACTATTTAAATGACTATATCGACAGCAAAACCTTTGAGCCTGTTCGCTTTCGACCTGATTCATCAGATGATGTTGAAGCCTTCTTTGAAAAATGCAGTGCTTTGATAGAAAAACGTGGAAAAAGAATCGTTAAAGAACTGAAAAAGAGGATATAGTGTGAAAACTCACAGTATTATAATTTAATTTATATCACCCGCTCAGTTTGCCGCAAGCGGCAACGAGCAATGGCTAAATTGTCATTTTACGCCTTATCCGCCCATAGTAAGGTTGTGAGAAATTTTAATTACTATTTGTGGGCGGAAAGGCTATGGCAATTAAAATGGAGCTATATATTTCTTTAGCAGCTATGATTATCTCGCTAATTTCCGTTATTGTTTCTGTTGCTATATATGCACTCGGAATTCAAAGAGATAAAAAGCAGGATACACTGGATTCTTTTAACTTGTTGCAAGAACAAGTATTTGATAAACTTAATCTGATTACTTATAGTGAGATAACGGATATTTGCAAAAAAGTTGAAAGCGGGAACATTGACAATAATACGAACTCCAAGTATTATGACTTGCTTGGATATTTGGCAAGGTTGGAACATTTCTCTCTCGGAGTAAACACTGGTATATACGATGCTAAAACAGCAGAAAGAGCAGGAACTGCTTTTCTTGTATCGCTACACAAAAAATTATTGCCTGTTATAGAATTACAGAAAAAAAGAGGCAACGGGAATAATAACAAAAAGATTGAATACTATGAAGAATTCAAAATGTTAACAGAAAAAATTTCCAACTACGAAAAGAAACAAATAAGCAAAAAGTGATATACCGTGAATAAAGCAGTAATCTCCTTTGTCACTGTATCGGCGGAAGCCATGCACTAAAACGCCGTGCAGTGTGCTCTGTCTGGTCGGTATTTACAGGATTAAAATCCCTTGTATATCTACTACAAATCTTACTCTTCTAAATTATGCAATTATCATAATTATAAATTTATCAAGGTTAGCAGATTTAATAAGAGAATCGGAATCTTCACAAGCAACCTCCAAAAATCAAAAAACAAGCGACAGCTTAACGCTATCGCTTGTAATGTAACTATTCATTTTTTCGGGTTTACCCCAACTATTGACAAAGAGCCTTTTTTATTAAATTAAAAATATTTATCAGACTGCCTGACAAACAGCATTAATTGACTCGGGAATTTCTGTCTCGTCAGCTGAAATAAGAAGTACAATATTTGTTGATGAAGTTTCTGAAAGCTCCTGAAGCTTCTTTGTGAAGCACTCAAGACCTTCAACACCGTCAGGACAAATCTTGAATGTTGAATCAACCAGAATGTCAGTTACATCATAGTTGCCTGCACAAATACCGCTGATAAAGCCGAAAAGCATATCATATCCTTCAATAAGATACTGCTCTGTGTCAACAAGTCTTGCCTTGTGAGTTACATCATATGTAAGCTTTGAGCCCTTTTCAATAACTACAACATTGCCGGATGATGCAGCTACAGCCTCATTTGCAAGGGCGATAAGCTTTTTTGTTTTTCCTGTACCTTTTTTACCGATAAGTAAAGTAACCATATTTAGTCCTCCGTTTTATTTTTCATTTAAAAAGAAATTACTTGAGTCTTGCCTCAAGAGAAGCCTTCTGATCCTCATACCCCGGCTTACCAAGAAGAGCAAACATATTCTTCTTATAGCTTTCAACACCCGGCTGATTAAATGGATTAATACCGAGCATATAACCTGAAATAGCACAAGCCTTCTCAAAGAAGTAGATGAGATAACCAAGCTCGTACTCGTTCATTTCAGGAACATTAAGAACAATATTAGGCACGCCGCCGTCATTATGAGCAAGCACTGTACCTTCAAAAGCCTTCTGATTTACAAAGCCCATTGTTTTGCCTGAAAGGAAGTTCAGACCGTCAACATTGGTTTCGTCTGTGCCGAGAGTAACTTCTTTTTTACATTTATCAAAAAGAACAACAGTTTCAAACATAGTTCTTCTGCCGTCCTGAATGTACTGACCAAGTGAGTGAAGATCTGTAGAGAAAATAACGCTTGCAGGGAAAATGCCCTTGTTATCCTTGCCCTCACTTTCAGCATAAAGCTGCTTGAACCATTCACACATCATAGTATATGCCGGCTCATAAGCAACCATAATTTCCATAGTCTTGCCCTTGCGGTAAAGAATGTTGCGGATAGCAGCATACTTATAGCAATCGTTTGTTTTTAAATCGTCATTATCAAATTCTTTCTGAGCAGTTGCGGCACCCTGCATAAGAGCGTCAATATCTGCACCTGATACAGCAATCGGAAGAAGACCTACTGCTGTAAGTACAGAAAATCTGCCGCCTACATCATCAGGAACTACAAATGTTTCGTAACCTTCCTTATCGGCAAGAGCCTTTAAAGTGCCCTTTGCTTTGTCGGTGGTGCAGTAGATACGCTCTCTTGCGCCATCCTTGCCGTACTTTTTCTCGAGCATTTCACGGAATACACGGAATGCAATAGCAGGTTCTGTTGTAGTACCTGACTTTGAAATCATATTAACAGAAACATCCTTGCCTTCGCAAAGCTCCATAATCTCTGCAAGTGCAGATGAACTTATAGAATTACCCGTAAAGAAAATCTGAGGTGTATCCTTGCAAGTAAGATTGTAATTCTGTGATGTCAAAAATTCAATCGCAGCTCTTGCACCCAAATAAGAACCGCCGATGCCGATAACGATAAACACATCGGTATCTTTTTTTATCTTCTCAGCAGCTGCCTTGATGCGTGCAAACTCTTCCTTGTCATAATCAGTAGGAAGTGAGAGCCAGCCCAAAAAGTCATTACCAAGACCCGAGCCGTCATGAAGCACCTTGTGAGCAGCCTTAACCTCAGCAGCTACGCCGTCATACTCGTGGTCGCTTATAAAACCTCTCAAATACTTATCTGTTAATTTTGTTGACATTTTTAATTCCTCCAAAATTCCTATTCGGAATAATACTCCATTACAATTAACTTTGTAGTATTATTATACTATAATGCAATAACTTTTGCAAGGAAATTCGTCTCTTTTTTATTTTTGGTTTTTTCGGACGCTTTAAGAGTTTTCAATTATATATAACCGTTGCGACCCGAAGATTTATTTAGTTTTTACGGTTAACATAAAAATTATACTTATAAATGAATTGTTACCGTACACTCAACGTACTTCTTCGGGTCAGAATTGTTGCGTATTAAATCAAACTTCTGAAGCATTCAAAAAAATTTACAGTGCAAACATTGATTGAAATACTACGGCAAAAACAGTACCAAATTCAGCTTTTGGCACATCATCATTTGCAACAATGTCGCATTCTTCAAAAGCCTCGTCACCAGTACTGTATGTAATCTTTCCAAGTATTTGCCCTTTTTCTATCGGAGCTTCGACTGTCTCAGGAAGTTCAACATTTGTAACAATTTCCGCCTTTTCGCTTTTATCCATTACGACCTTTGATGATATGTCGCACTTAATATCAACTGAGTTTTCCATACCCTTATCAATCTTAACACTTTCAGGCATATCCTCGGGCAAGGTTAATTCTTTTACCGAAATATTAGCAAACCCGTAATCAAGCAGTGTTGCGGCATCTGAAAATCTCTCTTTTCCCGTCTTACAGCCAAGCACTACCGAAATAAGCGACACTTCTCCCCTTTTTGCAGTTGCCGACATACAGCATCCTGCATCATCTGTTGTGCCTGTCTTAAGTCCTGTAATGCCGTTGTATGATTTGAGAAGTTTATTTGTGTTTACAATCTGCGTCTTGCCGTCACGCAGATTATCAAGCCAGATTGATGTATAATCAAATACCTTTTCGTGTTTTATAAGCTCTCTCGACATAAGCGCAACATCATTAGCCGACGTAATATGACCTTCTTCGTCAAGTCCGTTGCAGTTTTTGAACACTGTATCATTCATTCCAAGTTCCGTAGCCTTTGCATTCATCTTCTCTACAAATGCATCCTCACTGCCGCTGATATGCTCTGCAAGTGCAACCGCCGCATCATTTGCCGAAGCAACTACCGTAGCTTTTATCATATCGTCACAACTCATCTCTTCACCTGTTTCAAGCCAGATGTCACTGCCGCCCATAGATGCCGCATGCTCCGATGCCGTAATCGTGTCATCAAGGCTCAGATGCCCCTCATCAATCGCCTCGAAAACGAGCAGGAGAGTCATAACCTTTGTAACAGACGCACAAGGTCTTTGCTCGTGACTGTTCTTTTCATAAAGAACCTTGCCCGTCGAGCTTTCCATAAGCACAGCAGACGGTGCAGTCACGCTGTCCTCTGATAAGGCAGATACACTGCAAGGAAAAGCAAGCCCCCCTATAATATTAATTGCAAGCAGTATTGAAATCAATTTTTTCCGTAACATAAAAACACCTCGTTCATAAATATGAACAAGGTGTTAATTTTATGTAGCCATTAATTAAATACTGCAACTTATTTCTGCTTATTTCAAAAATCCGATACCGCTGATAATCGGAGGCTCAACAGATTTGTTTCTGAGTGTCTGAACAAAGCAAATGACATCTACCACCAAAATAATTAAAGAACAAATTGCACCTGCAAATGGAACAATAAAAGTCCAGCACAAAACAAGACTGGCAACAGTTACAATCATATTAGCAATAAAAAGCTTTAAGCCCTGCTTAATGTGGAATTTCAAGTATTCGGATTTATTATTAATGTTTGCAAGCAAAGCTATTGCAATGCCAACTACGCTGAGCAGATAAACCGTTGCTGCAAACAGCCTATTTTCTGAAACCTCTTCGGGAGCAAACTCTGATGTGTGGTCAGTAGGATTTGCAGCAGGAGTCGCCATTGGCTGTGCATATACGTTTTGCTGTGGATTAGCACCCATCTGAGCACCGCAGTTCACGCAAAACACAGCATCATCATTAAGCTGTGCATGGCAATTAGGACAATTTTTCATCACAAACAACCTCCATAGATATTTTCAGAACTTTTCATTTATATGATACATAATATCATATAAATACATTATATTTTTCCTAAACAGAATTATAATTATAAAATATTATTTGCACTTCCGTGCTGTCTTCTCAGTCAATCAAGCAAACGGCATGAGCCGAAATTCCCTCAAGCCTGCCTGTAAAACCGAGATTTTCCTCAGTAGTTGCCTTGACGCTTACAAAATCCACATCAATTCCGCATATATTTGCTATTACCTCACGCATAATTCCGATGTGAGGTTTAAGCTTAGGCTGTTGAGCAATCACTGTTGCATCAATATTCACTATTTTATAATTATGCTTTTTAAGGAAATTACATACCTCTTTAAGCAAAAGTGTACTGTCCGCATCAGCAAATCTTTCATCCGTGTCAGGGAACAGCTTGCCTATATCACCAAGTGCCGCTGCACCAAGCAATGCGTCCATAATTGCGTGTATAAGCACATCTGCATCAGAATGTCCGTCAAGTCCCATTTCATAAGGAATTTCAATGCCGCCCAAAATAAGCTTTCTGCCTTTTACAAATTTATGTACATCATATCCGTGTCCGATCCTCATTATTATGCCTCCTTACATTTAATTTCTGATACCCTTTTGACGGTCTTATGTCACCGTTAATACAGGTATGTTCGTAATCCTTTACAAATTCAAATCCACATTTTTCAATGACACGTCTTGATCTGTCATTCTTAATCCAATGACTTATCCACAAATAATCCAGACGCAAGTCATCAAAACAGTAATCAATCACCCTCTTTACTGCCTCGGTCATAAGCCCTCTGCCCCAATAATCCTTACTAAGCACATAGCCGATTTCTTTTCCGTACATATTTTCGTAAGGATCATAAAGGGGATTTATTATTTCAATGCCGACAGAACCTATTACCTTTTTATTATCTTTAAACTCAAGCGCAAAGGTTTTATGTTCATTGATAAAAATCTCAAGGATTTTACGGCTCTCATCAATACTTTTGTGATAATTCAGCCTGCCATTTCACCGACTCCGCAGACAGAAGCATATTCAAAAAAGTCATTCAGATCGCTGTAATTCCAAGGTCTGATTAAAAGCCTTTCCGTTTTAAGCTCAATTCCGTTAATATTTACACAAACATCCATACTCAACGTCGTTTACTTAGTATGCTCTCGGCAATCACAACATCAATCGGAGTTGTCAGCTTTATGTTTTCTTCGCTTCCTTTGACAACTTCAACCTCGCCGCCCATATGCTCAATAAGCGAACAGTCGTCGGTAAAATTAATCATATTATCGCCTGCATTTTCAAGAGCAAACTGATATAACTCCCTCTCAAACACCTGAGGGGTGTGCACAGCTCTAAGCTGAGAACGCAAAGGAGTACTCTCAATTTTATTGTAGCCGTCAACAATCTTAATTGTGTCCTTTACAGGAACACCAAGAGTTGCCGCACCTGTTTCAAAAGCCGCTTCAATAACACGCTCAATTTCTTCGACGGTAATCAAAGGACGGGCGCCGTCGTGAATTGCAAAATACTTTGCCTTGCTGCTTGCCGCCTTGATGCCGTTTCTTACACTCTCGGCACGGCTTGCGCCGCCCTCTACAAGCGAGCTTACCTTTGAAAAGCCGTTTTCATCGGCAATCAATCGGATACGCTCCTTGTCCTGTTCGCGGCATACAACCACTATTTCTTTGATAAAATGGCACTTTTCAAATGCCCTCAGAGTATATTCAATAGCAGGTCGTCCAAGCAAAGGAATAAACTGTTTGCTGTCTGCAATTCCCATTCTTACAGAACCGCCTGCCGCAACAATAATTGCAGAAACAAAGTTAGCCATAAATACCCCCCTATTTTTAAGACGCTTCACAAGTTTGAATTAATATGTAACTGCTCAGACCCGAAGATATACTTCGTTTTTATGGTGAGCATCATATTTTCCTTAACAGTCCGTAGGGAACGACCCCTGTGTCGTTCCTAATTGTGTTTTAATGAAAAATCAACAAAACCTAAAACTGCTATGATATAAGCGTTTTCTCCTCTATCAATAGTTCATAACTCACAAATCAAAGAATTACACTTTTTCAAATGCCTGCTTCAAATCGTCAATCAAATCGTCAACATTCTCAAGACCTACAGAAAGTCTGATTAAATCAGGTGCAACACCTGCTTCAATGAGTTGTTCCTCAGTCATCTGACGATGTGTATGACTTGCCGGGTGCAAAAGACAGGTCTTTGCATCAGCAACATGAGTTGCAATAGTGCAGAGTTTCAGACTGTCCATAAACTCAATCGACTTCTCTCTGCCACCCTTGATGCCGAATGCCAGCACGCCGCAGGAACCGTTCGGCAGGTATTTATTTGCAAGGTCATAGTATTCGTCACCCTCGAGGTTAGGATAGCTGACCCAGGCAACCTTGTCATTATCCTTTAAAAACTTCGCAACAGCCAGAGCGTTTGAACAATGTCTGTCCATTCTTACGTGGAGTGACTCCAAGCCGTTCATCAGATAGAACGCATTCTGCGGCGACTGAATTGAGCCTAAATCACGCATAAGCTGAGAAGTTGCCTTTGTAATGTAGCCGAGCTTGCCGAATTTTTCAGCATACACAATGCCGTGATATGATTCATCGGGAGTAGTAAGTCCCGGATATTTGTCAGCGTGTGCCATCCAGTCGAAGTTACCGCTGTCAACAATAGCTCCGCCGACAGAAACAGCGTGTCCGTCCATATATTTGGTTGTTGAGTGTGTAACTATGTCAGCACCCCATTTGATTGGCTGACAGTTGACAGGAGTTGCAAATGTATTGTCAACAATAAGAGGAACACCGTGTGAATGAGCAAGTCTTGCAAATTTTTCAATATCAAGCACAGATACGGTAGGGTTGGTGATAGTTTCTCCAAACATTGCTCTCGTGTTAGGTTTAAAAGCCTTTGCAAGTTCCTCTTCAGGCAAATTCTGGTCAACAAAAGTAACATCGATACCCATTTTCTTCATAGTAGTACCCAAAAGGTTATATGTACCGCCATAAATTGCAGAAGAAGCAACAATATGACTTCCTGTTTCGCAGATATTAAAGAGTGCAAAAAAGTTTGCAGCCTGTCCGCTTGATGTAAGCATTGCGGCAACACCGCCCTCGAGGTCGGCAATTTTTGCAGCGACAGCATCATTTGTAGGATTTTGCAGACGAGTATAGAAATAACCGCTTGCTTCAAGGTCAAACAGCTTTCCCATCTCATCACTTGTTGCATATTTCCATGTAGTACTCTGATAAATCGGTACCTGTCTTGGTTCTCCGTTATTTGGTTCATAGCCTGAGTGCAGGCATTTTGTTTCCTGTTTCATATTATATTCCTCCATAAATTAATCAATTTCCAAAAAGATGTTTAAAAATTTCCATTATGTAATCTGTTCCCCAGATTACTATACAGAATACAGCAATCAATAAAATTGCAGATATGATTCTGACTGTAGTTCGCTTTACACCGCTCATTTCTTCAAATTTCTCGGTTGCAGACTTTACTTTGGGCACAGGCTGACCGTCATCATCTAAAATTTCAGCCTCTCCCTCATTGATTGCACCGATACCAACGCAAATATCATAAGCCTTTTCATATGCAGAATAAGGTACAAGTAAATCATATTCCGAATTATCATACCCTGTTACCGCATCGGCAGAAATATTCTTTTTTCTTGCCGCCGTATCACAGGGTACTCCGTTATCTTCAAGCGCCGTTCTTACTCTTGAAAGTTCAAAACCTTGTGCCGACAGCATAAATACAGGTGTATTTTCATTCTCTATAATCTCAAGAGGCTTTTTGCACTCAGGGCACATAAGTTCCTCATCATTATGAATATGCTTACATTTATTACAAATCTTCATTTTATGCTCTCCTTGTGCCGAAGCCCTGATAAAAACGAGATAAATTATGCAAAGCTAATGTTTTTTGCTGGCATCCGACAATAATAATTGGTACAATAGTCCTTATAAAATATATTACCACAAAAAAGCGGTAAGGACAACACCTCACCGCAAAATATATTATATTTATTTTTATTCAAAAACAGGCTGTATCTGCTCTCCTCTGAGTGCCGCCTCAACACACTGCGGAATTTTATCAAAATCCGCTACCAATGAATTCGGCTTTTTAATGCAGTCATCCTGACTGAGCGGCACAAAGTAAACATTTTTCGTATTTAAAAGTCTGCCGATATTCTGTGCAGACGCACCAAGCGCATCGTTTGTAGCCAGACACAAAAGTACCGGACGCAGAATCCTCAAGTGTGATTTTGCCGCCATTGTAACAGATGTATCGGTTACGCCCAAAGATAATTTTGCCAAAGTATTTCCTGTGCAAGGTGCTATCAGCAAAAGGTCGCATAACTTCTTGGGTCCTATCGGCTCTGTCATCACCGAGGTGTGCATTACCTTTTCGCCTGTTATGTCTTCTGTCCTTTTTACCATTTCCTCAGCTTTGCCAAAACGAGTGTCGGTTTCGTATGCGTTTTGCGACATAATCGGCAAAACCTTATAGCCAAGCTCCACCAACTTCTCCATTTGTGACAACGCTTTTGAAAAGGTGCAAAAGGAACCGCACATTGCAAAACCTATGGTTGCTTTTGTCACCTGTAAACCTCCTCAATAGTGTTGAAAACTGTTTTTTTAATAATTTCTCCCGCAGTTTTCGGAGCACATTTTCCCGGCAGAGCCAATGCCCTGACAGCGTCAATACCGAGAATATGTGCCGCTTCAAAGTCAACGCCTCCGGGTAAAGAGGCAAGGTCAATAATAATTGTGTTTTTATCGGTGTTTAACAATAATTCTCTGTTAAAAATCATACTCGGCACGGTATTAAATACAAGGTCAAAATTTCTGACATCCGACATCTTGTTAGTATTTATTTCGTCATATCCGAAAGCTTGCGCAAATGCCATATCACTTGGCTTTCTTGCGCTGACGGTTACCTCTGCCTTCAGGTTTTTCAACATTTCGGCAAGCACCTTACCTATTCTTCCATAACCTGTAATAAGACATCTGCTGCCTGCAATAGTGCCCTCAAATTTATTCATTGCCACCTCAACCGCACCTTCTGCCGTGGGCAGAGCATTGAGTATTGCAAATTCATCCTTAGCCGCATAATCAAAGATTTCTGCCTTTTCAAACTGCGGATAAGCTTTGAGAAATTTATCCTTCATAGCGATGAAAACCGGTTTTTTAATCAAAATTCCAATAAGCTCATCATCGAGTACAGTACATTCATCAGAAAACGGAGTATTTATACTTCCGTCTGCTCTGACTGACGGAACAGGCAATATCATCACATCGCATTTTGCCGCCACCGCCTTTATGTCGCCCAAAACAAGGTTACCGGTACTCCGCAGCCTGTCAAAGCCTCCGAGCATTACGGCATAACCGCTGTCATATATTGCTTTGGCTAAAAATAGCTGCCGCTTATCTCCGCCTATTATGCCAAAGGATTTTATATCAGTCATCTTCATAAAAACACCCGAATTTATTTCTTCTACTAATCTCATTGTTTTGTAAGATTAATATTACATTCCCATAATATGCAGAAGTGCATTTTAATGTGCCGAAAATGCAGGTTACCGTTATCAGTATTTATTTTATTTTGAGAATATGCTATACTTAATTCTATAAATTTGGAGGGGTGCGAATGTTTAAAATTTCAATCACCGAAATAGGAAATGACCAAGAGGAAGAAGTTGTTATAAGATGCCACGAGGTAAATGACGAAGTTTTGTCTATTGTACAAAAGCTGAAAAAGAACGAAAACATAATTCTCGGCAGCAGCGGAAGCGAGGTTTTCAGGATTTCAATCAAGGACATTTTCTACATTGAATCTGTTGACAACAAAACCTTTATCTACAGCCAGAATCAGGTTTTTGACACAAAAGCAAGGCTCTATGAACTTGAAGAAAAACTGTCGGGCACAAAAATGTTCAGATGTTCTAAAGCTATGATTTTAAATCTTGCAAAGGTGCGTTCGGTTGCACCGTCAATGAACGGCAGATTTGAGGCAAGGCTTACTAATGGTGAGAGTGTTATAATCTCCCGTCAATATGTGCCTAATCTAAAAAAAAGACTTGGAATGTGAGGTATTAATATGAAAGAGTCAATCAGATTTGTAGTTATGAATTTTTTTGTTATCACCGTTGGCGTACTGTTTGTAATAAGTTTTGCAACTGCATTGGGGGGCGTTGAGTATTACCCTACAGAATATCCGTGGATGATATTACTCACAGGTCTGCTCACATCTTTTCCCGCACTTATTTACCACAGCAAAAAAGAACTGAGCGAAAAACAACTCAAGGTTCGATTTGTCATACATTTTATTGTAGTTGCAGGCATAGTTATGACCCTCGGCTACATCTGGAAATGGTACGAAAGCCTCGGATCTGCAATTATTGTATTCTTTATGTATATGTTTGTTTATGCAATAGTGGTAGCTTATTCCTACTTTATTCAATACCGAACTGCAATTTCAATCAACAAAGCACTAAAAGATTTTAATGCTAATGAAAACAATCAGGAATAGTATTTAACTTTATCCAAACAATGCATTTCACAATTTAAAATCGGCATCTTACATTAAGCAATTTACAGCTTGGTGCAAGGTGCCTTTTATTATGTTTTAGGGTGTGCTATGATTAATTCACGACAGGAGGAAAGACATATGAGCAAAATTATTGAGGTTTCGCACCTATCAAAAAATTATAAGAATGTCAAAGCTGTTAATGACATCAGCTTCAGTGTAAACGAGGGCGAATTTTTTGCTTTTCTCGGCATTAACGGCGCAGGCAAATCTACAACCATTAACATTCTTTGCACAGTGCTTGAAAAAACTTCGGGCAGTGTAAAAATCGGCGGTTTTGACCTCGACAGGCAGAAGGACAAAATCAAGGACTTAATTGGAATTGTATTTCAGAATTCGGTACTTGATATTCAGCTTACAGTCAGAGAAAACCTTGTTTCAAGGGCGTCATATTACGGACTATCAAAAAAGCAGATTAGAGAGCGAGTAAATTACCTTTCAAAAATATTTAATCTTGATGAAATTATGAACAGACGCTATGGCAAGCTGAGCGGCGGTCAGAAAAGACGAGTAGACATTGCAAGAGCACTGATTAACGAACCGAAAATTCTTTTTCTTGACGAGCCGACAACAGGTCTTGACCCGCAGACAAGAGTGCAGGTGTGGAACATTATTCACAAGCTCAGGAAAGAAAAGGGACTTACTGTATTTCTCACCACTCACTATATGGAGGAAACCACCGACTGCGACAATGTAGTAATCATTGACAACGGACAGATTTCGGCAAACGGAACTCCGAATAGTCTTAAAAACACCTACGCTCAGAACAGTCTGATATGGTACGCAGAGCAGAGCGAAAACACAGAAAATATGCTTGCACAAAACAATCTGAATTTTGAATATTCAAACTCCGCTTACCACATTAAAATTGAAAAAAGCACTGAGGCTACCGAGCTAATTAATAAGTTTAAAATCGAAGATTACGAGGTAATCAAGGGCGATATGGACAGCGTATTTCTAAAAATAACAGGTAAAAGGCTTGGTGAATAAAATGACAAAAACAATAAACGCATACAAGGGAATTACACTAAGAAATATAAGAGTATACTTAAAAGATAAAACATCAATCATAATGTCGCTTATGGCGCAGATTATAATTTTAGGTCTGTTCCTTTTGTTTCTCAAAAACAACTATACAGACAGCATTATCGCTCAGCTTGGCGAGCTTAGAGATTTGCTAACGGATAAAGACATAAATGCGATTGTAAACAGCTATCTTATGGCAGGCGTAATCGGCACATCTGTTGTTACGGTTGCACTCAACTCACTGTCTGTTATGGTATCTGACAGAGAAAGAAAAATAAACTTTGACTACGGTGCATCTCCCGTAAAAGGACACACGGTAGTTCTCTCATATTTTTCGGGTGCAGTTGTAAACACATTTTTAGTGTCAGCCGTACTGACAACAGCAGGATTTATATTCCTATGTATGGGCAGTGAAATTACCTATACCCTGCTTGATTTTCTGAAGATTTACGGACTTGTTGCACTTGGCTCAATCTCAGCAACACTGGTGCTTATGGTGTTTGCATCTTTCTTTAAAAAGTCATCAACTCAAGGCTCATTCGGCGTGCTTGTTTCAGCCGCAATCGGATTTATAACAGGTGCTTATATTCCTGTTTCGCAGTTCAGCGAATCCATTCAGACGGGGGTAAACCTCGTTCCTGCCTCTCAGATTGCAGGAATGATGAAATATGTACTTATCACTCCAACCATTGACCACGCAAACGATGTGCTTAACGGAATTGACAACGGCGAATTTTCAAAAGCTATGTATCAGATATTTTCCGTAAAGATGAATATTTTCAGCAACGAGGTTGACTTTGGCTTTATGCTGATGTATTCACTCATAGCAATAGCAGTTTTCCTTATTATAAACCTTGCTCTTTACAGATTTACAAGTAAAAATAAATAAGTTTTATATTATATCAAAAAGCTGACAGAACGAAAAATTCTGCCAGCTTTTTATAAATTAAAAAATATTAAATACTATACTTCCTCACCCTGATAAAGATTATTTTTAAAATCCGTTATAGCCTTACTGGAATATATAAGTGAATAATCAAGTGCATAATTGCCTATTGATTCTTCATAATACACATTCCATAGATCTATATATTTCACGCTACAATCGTTTATATCACATAAAATATTATCATCAAAAAAGTATATTAAATCATGTCCATCTGCAAAAAAGTAAAACCAATCATTACTTAACTTAGAATTATTAAGTGTATAGCATTTGTAACTAAAGCCATCTGAATTTGAATCTGAATAAAAGTAGGGTAAATCTTCAGATAAAAAGTTTTTGTTTTTGTCAGAGTCTGATTTCAGGATCGACGAACTCCATTCACTCCTACCACTTATGTTATTTATACTCTCCGTTCTAACATAAGAAAATAAAATATCTTTATTATCCCTATAAAAATAGCCCAATGAATCTTCTTCAACATAATTTTGCCAATGTTCTTCATCAAATTCTATTTCTGGAAATTGTCTTATATCTGTAATTTTGTAATCGTTTAATGAAAAATTATAACTATAATATGAAGATAAACTATCAACAATATCATAACCACATTGTGTTATTCTGTAATTATCTTTATCTAAAGGTATAAAATTGAATTCATACCAATCATCACCAGGTTCAAGAATTGTATCACTTTTACCTTTATAATTTAGAGTTGGATTACCTTTAGTAGTATCTACTTCTAAAACATTATTCCAGTCCTTACATGTACATATAAATAATAGATTATTATTATGTTTTAACATAACAGAATTGTTATAAACTGCGTATTCTTCAAATTCTTCTCCATCAATATACTTTTGTATTTTTAAATCATCAAAATTTATTCTATATACATCTTTGGTTTCACTTATAAAAAAATACAAGCTATTGCCAATTACAACATAATTTCTAATATCATTGTGATTTAAATGATATTCTTCATACTTTGGTTTTTCATTATCTACAAAACTGCTAATATCAATAACCTTAAACAATTCACCATATTTATATAAAAACCATTTTTCATTTTTATCATCTAATACATTGCCAATAAATGTATAACCATCATTATAATATTTTAACTGTTCTTTTTCTTCCGAAGTCAAATCATCATAGCTTTTATCAGTAAGTTCAAATTCTGTTTTATCATTTGAACTACTCACTTTTGTTTCAACTATTTGTTGTGTTTTAGAAGTTTCTTCATCAGTATTAATTGTGTTATCAGGTTCGATTTTATTGCTTTCGCAAGCCGTTAAAGAAAAGAACATTAGAAATGACAGCAAAATTGATATGTATTTTTTCATTTGTTTTTATTCTCCTTTAAATTTATTATACTGTATTTGAAATTATGAAATATTTATTCTACAAAATTCACTACCTGTGTTTTGAAAGTCTTTTTCTATTTACCGATCTTGATCTATTATTTGAATTATTTTTAAATTCATTATCAAAATATGTATGCTTTGTTTTCCATTTTTTTATTTTAATTGGAATCCAAAATGCAAATATGCCAAATGTAATTATTGTTAATAACAACCATAATAACCAGTTCCCGAATAGTTGAATAGCTTTACCATCAAATCGCAGTCTTTTTCCTTCAATGACAGTATGTTTTATTTCCCAGTTATATAACATACATACTGCACATGGATAACAAATACCTAATGTTATGACAGTAACTATAACTCCCAATATAAACCACCCTATTTGTTGTAAAAGGCCACCGTCAAAATATGAATATTGTATTAAAACTGGAGTAGTGTTAATATTTTGGGGGACAGAATTTGTGTTCTGACTTTTTAATGTATTTGCAGTATGACTCAATATATTCCCGCAATTAGCACAATTTGACGCATCATCTAAATTTTCATAACCACATTTTTCGCAATACATACATTATCCTCATTTCAATCTATAATTTTTATAATAGTTCTGTGAGTAGTCTTTACAACTACTAAACAAACCGTTTTCACTCATAAATTGCTTAACAATCAGGATTAAAACTATAGGTATTAATAGAATCAGAACTATCTATATAAAATTCTGAACCAACTTCTATCCATGTTTCTCCTACCCCAAATATTTCTTCACTTTGATGTTCTATATTTCCATCTGTAATTATCCAATGATAATATTCACACTTTGTTGAAATAGATATATCATACCAACCATCATTGTCTTTATCCTCCATTTTTTTACCTGGTAAATCGCCTAAAGCATTTTCGTTCTGATCGCCATAGTAATAAATATAAGGTGTCCAATTATTATCAACTACTTTTACATGTATAGTTTTAATTGTTACAGGGTTAAAACTATATGACTTTGATATAATAGGTTCATGATCGAAATACATTATTAACCCTATAATTCCAACAATTACAGAATAAACAAAAAAGCACACACCACTGCCTATATCCCTTGTAAATAAAGAAATAAGTATTCCAATTAAAAGTAATACAGCAGCAACCACAAAAAGAATCATTGCAATCTGTTGTGAGAATATAAAGCAAAGAATTAATATAATTAAAATTACAGTACCTACACCTATCCACATTGCGTACTCCTCCAAAAAAGATTTATAACATTTATGCGAATAGTCTTTACAACTACTGCAAAAACTGTTATCATAGGCAATAATAAATTTGAAACATTAACTTTCGTGAAATATGCCCTTACAAGAAAACTGCTGTAAACTCCCATTTTTACTGGGTTCTTACAGCAGTTTGACTATTTTTTTGACCACTTTAATTTTTAAAACGGCTTTAGTTTATTAATTTGTTTTCGCTTTTGCTCCATTGTAATGTGTACATATTTTTCAAGTGTCATTTTAACGGTTGAATGCCCTAAAATCTCGCTCACACTTTTTACATCCATTCCGCTTTCAATAGCTCTTGTAGCAAATGTATGCCTTAATGCGTGGAAGTTTATGTTTTCTATATTTGCTTCATCAAGATATTTCTTGAATTTATTTTGCAAAGTGCGAGGTTCAATATAATTCATACTTCCTGTCAAGAAATATGAATTACTTCTATTTATAGGTTTATATTTCTTTAATAGATTTATAATGTGCTTAGGCAAAGGTATATCTCTAATTGAAGTGTCTGACTTTGGAACTTCTATTATTATTTTAGTTTTTGTATAGCTGTTATTATCTGTATTTTGTATTCTCTGCATTGTTTTGTTTACTGTTAATATACCATTTTCTAAATCAATATCAGACCATTTCAAAGCACAAAGTTCACCTATACGAAGTCCTGTATATAGACATAAATATACACCCAATTTAGATAAGTCAGGTTGTTTAAGCAAGTATTTTTCTAACTTTTCTTGCTCTGGCACTGATAAGACATTATACTTTTTATCAGATGTACTTGTAAACTGATAATCTTTTAATTCTATATTAGAATCATATTTTCCATTTGTATACCCTACTATTGATTTAAATATAATAGATATGTGTTTAAGTGTCTTTGGTGAAAGCTGTCGATTGCTTGTAATCAAATCACAAAGTGAGTTCTTATCTATTTCATACAGCTTGCATTTTCTAAAATTGGGAATAATATATCTTTCAATTTCAAAGTTGTATTTTGCATAAGATGATTGCTTAATATTTTTCTTTTTATTTTCGAGCCACTCATAACACACATCTTTAAAATCCATATCTATTTTCTTTTTAGGAATTTTCAAAAAATCAGGAACAATGTTGTTTAGTTTAACCTTTACTTCATAATATGTTTTTGCGTAGACAGAGCCGTATTTTATTTTTCCCTTGCTGTCATATTCTTTAAAATACCTGCCCTCCCATCGACCGTCTTTTCTCTTGTAAATGTTCCGTTGTGTTCTCATCCAATCACTGCCTTTCAAATTAATACTTTTAAGTAGGCACATAGACCATAAATTTGACCATGTAAGCCTCTATTAAAAGGCAATAATGAGATAAAATTGCATAAAAAGGTGCATTTTAAGATAAATTCTCAAAAATAAGTTGACATATAATGTTGATTTTGCTATTATATATACAGAATTTGACAATATTTTTGTTTCGTTGAAGGGCATATTCTACGAAATTTCAGGTGATAATTTTACTTTATGTAAGGTTATTGCCTTTTGTGTTATAATAATTATATGACATTTTTACACTTTTTGCGATTGTTTTTCATTTTACATACTTTTTAAAACGGACTGCCTTATAAAAGACAGCCCGCTTTATTATTTTATAGGAATTTGCTCGGAAACAGTCGGGTACAGAAGTGTGCTTTTTATATGGTGCTGTCTGCACGGGTATATGCAACCGGCTGCTTATCTGATTTTTTCTGTATAGTCAAGGGCAATCCAGCCTGCGCCGCTCTTTAGCTTGCCCCATTTGCTTGCGCCTGTGCCTGTTTTTTCCTCAACAATCGTGTATGCTCCACCCTTTGGAATTGCACCTGTGATTGCATAATTTGTGCCTGCGCCTTTGCGGATATTTACTCCGTCATCAGCCGTTATGCGCACAATATAGCTTTTAAAACCACCCGATGAGCCGCCTGAAGAACTACCTGATGAACCTGCTGCCTTATAAGTCACACCAAAGTGGTCACATAATCCATGGCAGATAGCCTCAGCGATTTTTGGAACATTGCTTATAATCCAGTTTGCACCTGTTGTTGTATCGTGAAATTCGCATTCAACATAAACAGTGAGCGCTCTCGGCGTTTTGATTTCATAAAGTCCTGTTTCATATTTTATGCTGTCGGCAGTACCAGGAGAAATTGCACCGAGATACTTGAGCACCTTATCACAAGCACCCTTGCCGTTTGAGTTAAGGCAGAAAATGCGTGTGCCGCCTGTAACTTTACCATTGTAGGCATTTGTGTGAATAGGCATATGAATATCTGCACCAAAGCTGTCGCTTTCAGAACAGCGATTCTGCATTGTGTCGCCTGACTTGCCTACCTTAACATCAAAACCACATCTTTTTAGTGCCGTTGCAGTAGCCGCTGCAATTTTGTCGCACTGTGCCATTTCGTTTGTGCCGCCTGTCGCATATGAATTGCTGTACTGGTTAGACGGACTTAAATAAATTTTTTTAGCCATTTAAATTTTCCTCTCCTTTTTCAATCTCTTCATTGTTTACTGTACTTTTATCATCAATAATTTCTGTTTTATCCTGACTTTCCGCTTTTTCAACATTCATCACTGCCGCAGATCCTGCTGAAAATGCTGCGATTGCAAGTCCTATGAGGGCATTGCGAAGAACATCGCCGTCCGCAAAATCAATACCGCCAAGATAAAGCGTGATATTTGTGATGATATAACCGATTGCCGTCTGCAAAAAGGTTCTGAGCGCTTTTATAAGGCAATCTTTTGATAAATAAAACTTAAAAATTTTCATAGTGCTCATTTTCCTTTCCTGTTTTTTGCTCGTTTTCAAGATCAGCTATTCGATGATCCGAAGTTTTTAGTTTGTTGTCAACAACCGCCTGATGCTCCTCAATTTTGTAAACACGCTCAACAAGATTGTTGTGCTTATCAACCTTCTTTTCAAGCTGTTCAATGCGGTAGTTAGACAATCTTGACGTTGCATACACACCTGCAAGCGAACCTGCAAGCGTGCCTGCAAAGGATATCAGAGCGAGAATAATTTCACTCGTCAAAATATACCTCCTTACATTTTATTCGGACACCTAAATTAAAGTTCTATAAAAAGGTGTCCTCACTTATGGGTATAAAAAAAGAAGAAATTGCATAAAACAATGCAATTTCTTCAAAAGTTTTTGTTATTTGATAAAATTATTTTGAAAGAAGCTTTTTAATTCTCTCAACAGCTTCGATTGTGTTATCTCTGTCGCCGAATGAAGTAAGACGGAAATAGCCTGCGCCGTTTTCGCCAAAGCCCTCGCCCGGTGTACCTACAACATTTGCTTCGTTAAGAAGTAAATCGAAAAATTCCCAGCTGCCCATACCATTCGGACACTTGAGCCAAATGTATGGTGAGTTCTTACCGCCTGTATAGTAAATGCCGAGTTCATCAAGTGCTGATGCAATAATTCTTGCATTTTCCTGATAGTAAGCAATATTTTCCTTAATCTGCTTTTGTCCCTCTTCGCTGAATACTGCGGCAGCCGCACACTGCACAGGCCATGAAACGCCGTTGAACTTTGTTGCCTGACGGCGATACCATGTTGCATAAATGTTATGACCGTCACGCTCAAGTTCCTTTGGAATTACAGTATAGCCGCAGCGTGTGCCTGTAAAGCCTGCTGTCTTTGAAAGAGAGCACATTTCGATTGCACACTTGCGTGCGTCCTCAATTGCAAAAATTGAACGAGGCAAATCTTCAGTAATAAATGCCTCATATGCGCAGTCATACAGAATGATTGCATCATTTGCAAGTGCATAATCAACCCACATTTTGAGCTGTTCTGCTGTATATGCAGAGCCTGTAGGGTTATTAGGTGAGCAAAGGTAGATTATATCTGCCTTTACACTGTCATCAGGAAGAGCGGCAAAGCCATTTGACTCATTGGACGCAGCGTAAACAATATTTCTGCCAGCCATAATATTTGAGTCAACATATACAGGATAAACAGGGTCAGTAACAAGAACAACATTGTCCTTGTCAAAAATATCGCCGATATTACCGCAGTCTGACTTTGCACCGTCAGATACAAAAATCTCATCAGCACCGACTGTTACACCAAAACCCTTGTAATAGTCTGAAATTGCCTGTCTTAAAAACTCGTAACCCTCGTAGTCGGGATAGCCTTTAAATGTTTCCTTATGTGCAAGGTCCTCTGCACCCTTTTTCATTGCTTCAACAACAACAGGTGCAAGCGGAAGTGTAACATCACCGATACCGAGCTTAATTACCTTTGCATCGGGATGAGCAGAAATATATGCATTTGTCTTTTTTGCTACATCGGCAAAAAGATAGTTTGGCACGAGATTATCAAAATTCTTATTAATCTTCAATTTTATTCCTCCTCTATGTTTGAACGGAATTTATTTACTTTCAACAGCCGCTTTAATGAAATCTCTGAACAGCGGGTGCGCACGGTTTGGTCTTGACTTGAACTCAGGATGATACTGAACGCCTACAAAGAAACGCTTATCGGGAATTTCAACTGCTTCAACAAGAAGTCCGTTAGGTGAAGTACCTGTAATACGCATACCTGCATTTTCAATGTCCTCACGGTAATCGTTATTAAACTCATAACGGTGACGGTGACGCTCGGAAATTTCTGCTTTGCCATAGGCTTTTTCCATCTTTGTGCCCGGCTTGATTACACACGGATAAGCACCAAGACGCATTGTACCGCCCATATCCTCAACACCAAGCTGTTCAGGCATCAAATCTATTACATTATGGTCGCCGTTCGGAGTAAACTCGCCACTATTTGCATCACTGTAACCTACAACATTACGTGCATACTCAATTACGGCAGTCTGCATACCAAGACAAATTCCGAGGTACGGAATGTCGTGTTCACGGGCATATTTTGCCGCCATAACTTTGCCCTCAACGCCTCTGTCGCCAAAACCGCCGGGAACAAGGATGCCGTCAACATCGCCCAAAAGCTCGTCAACCTTATATTTTGTGAGAAGCTCGCAGTCAACCCACTTGATTTCTACATCAGTTGCATTTTCATAACCGCCGTGACGAAGAGCCTCGGCAACAGAAAGATATGCATCGTGGAGTGCAACATATTTTCCGCAAAGTGCGATTGTGCATTTCTTGTTGCGATTATTGATGCGCTCAAGCATTTCCTCCCACTCTGTAAGGTCGGGCTTAACATCTGTTTTAAGATTAAGCTCACGACAAACAACATTTGAAAAGTTGCTCTTTTCAAGCATAAGAGGTGCCTGATAAAGTGTTGGTAATGTTATGTTTTCAATTACGCAGTCAGGCTTTACATTGCAGAACAACGCAATCTTATTGAAAATGCTTTCTTCAAGCGGCTCATCACAACGAAGTACAATTATGTCGGGATTGATACCGATTGAACGAAGTTCCTTTACTGAATGCTGCGTAGGCTTTGACTTGTGCTCTTCACTGCCCTTGATATAAGGAACGAGAGTTACGTGGATGAAAATGCTGTTTTCTCTGCCCACCTCAAGAGATACCTGACGGATAGCCTCAAGGAACGGCTGACTCTCAATGTCGCCTACAGTACCACCGATTTCTGTGATTACAACATCTGCGTTTGTCTTTTCGCCTACGTTATATATAAATGATTTGATTTCATTTGTAATGTGCGGAATTACCTGTACTGTTTTGCCGAGGTAATCTCCGTGACGTTCCTTTTCAAGTACATTTGAATAAACCTTGCCTGTTGTAAGATTTGAATACTTATTCAAATCTTCGTCAATAAAACGCTCATAGTGACCGAGGTCGAGGTCGGTTTCTGCACCGTCCTCAGTAACGTAAACCTCGCCGTGCTGATAAGGACTCATTGTGCCCGGATCAACATTTATGTACGGATCAAGCTTCTGAGCAACAATTTTAAGTCCTCTCGCCTTTAAAAGTCGTCCGAGTGACGCTGCTGTAATACCTTTTCCAAGACCCGAAACAACACCGCCTGTGACGAATATATATTTTTTAGTCTTTTTCTGCTCTGTCATTTCCACAGCTTACACCTCAACTTCTCCTTCAAATACTTTTTCTGCATTGCCTGTCATATATACTGTTTCGTCAGTATAGTTAATGATAAGGTCGCCGCCCTTAAGCTTGATTTTAATGTCTTCACCCTTTTTGCAGAAGCCGTTTTCGCAAGCAGCTACTGCAACTGCGCATGCACCGGTACCGCAAGCCCAGGTTTCGCCTGAACCGCGCTCCCAAACACGCATTTTGATTGTGTTATCGTCAAGAACCGTTACAAACTCTGTGTTTACCCTCTCAGGGAAAATCGGGTCAAGCTCAAATGCAGGTCCGATTTTTTCTATTTCAAGGTTGTCTATGTCATCCATAAATACTACACAATGCGGATTGCCCATTGAAACGCAGGTGATGTCATATTCCTTTTCGCCTATTTTAACTGTCTTGTTTACAACCTTATCGCCGTCAAGTGCAACAGGAATCTGTTTAGGATCAAGAATTGCCTTGCCCATATCTACACGAAGTCTTGTTACCTCTCCGTCTGTTGTATATGCTTTAAGGCTCTTGATACCGCTTAAGGTTTCAACAGTGATTTCATCCTTTTCATTTACATCAACCATACCGTGGTCATAGAGGAATTTGCCGACACAACGTATGCCGTTACCGCACATTTTTCCCTCTGAACCATCGAGGTTGTACATCTTCATTTTTGCATCCGCAACTTTTGATGGGCAAACAAGGATTACACCGTCACCGCCGATACCGAAATGTCTGTCGGAAAGTCTTACAGACAATGCTTCGGGATTGTTGATTTCCTGATCAAATGTGCTGAAGTAGATATAGTCATTACCTATACCCTGCATCTTAGTAAACTTTAGCATAAGCTTCTCTTCTCTCATATTATTTATATCAATAAGTTCTGTGCTGTGCTGTGTATAGTGACTCATAAGGCACTGTGCAAGAGCATTGGCTGTATCCAGTGATGTAAGACAAGGGATATTTCTTTCAACAGTTTTTCTTCTGATTTTAACTGAATCTCTTGACGGAATTCTGCCCTTTGCAGATGTTGAAATTACATACTGAATTTTGCCCGACTCAATAAGTGTGAGTGTGTTGTCAGTCTGGGACTCGTGAATCTTCTTAACTGTTACAGCATCAATGCCGTACTTTGAAAGCACCTCTGCCGTACCCTGAGTAGCGTAAATTTTAAATCCCATATCGTAATATTTCTTTGCGATTTCACCGATTTCAGACTTATCTGAATTACGGACTGTAATAAACACACCGCCGTTTTTCTTCATTTTGTATCCTGCACCAATTAAGCCCTTGTAGAGTGCTTCCTCAAGTGTGCCTGCAATACCGAGAACCTCTCCGGTTGACTTCATCTCAGGTCCTAGGTGGTTATCAACATTTATAAGCTTTTCAAAGCTGAATACAGGAACTTTAACCGCAACATACGGACTCTTTCTGTAAAGACCTGTTCCATAACCCATATCTTTAAGCTTTTCGCCGAGCATTGCTCTTGTTGCAAGGTCAACCATAGGAACACCTGTAACCTTGCTGATGTACGGAATTGTTCTTGATGAACGAGGATTAACCTCAATTACATAAAGCTCACCCTTATAGATAAGGTACTGAATATTAACAAGTCCCTTTGTCTTAAGCTCTATTGCAAGGTTCTTGGAACTTTCAATAATAGTCTGAGTCATTTCATCCGAAATGTTCCACGCAGGATAAACGGCAATCGAGTCGCCCGAGTGGACACCTGCACGTTCAATATGCTCCATAATACCCGGAATGAGAATATCCTCGCCGTCGCAGATTGCATCAACTTCAATCTCAGTACCCTGTAAATATTTATCAATAAGAATCGGATTTTCAATGTTCTGTGCAAGGATAATAGCCATATATTCCTTGACATCAGCTTCGTTGAAGGCGATAATCATATTCTGACCGCCGAGAACATATGAAGGGCGAAGAAGAACCGGATAACCGACCTTTTCTGCAACCTCAAGCGCTTCTTCCGTTGTCATAACGGTTACACCCTTAGGACGCTTAATCTGGTACTTTTCGAGAAGCTCGTCAAAACGCTCTCTGTCCTCTGCCATATCAATAGCATCATATGAAGTACCGAGAATATTTACGCCGTTGTCGCTCATAAATTTTGTAAGCTTAATAGCAGTCTGACCGCCGAAAGCAACAACCACGCCGAATGGCTGTTCAGTTTTGATAATACCCATAACATCTTCTGTTGTGAGCGGTTCAAAATAAAGTCTGTCTGCTGTATCAAAGTCAGTAGAAACAGTTTCGGGGTTGTTATTTACAATTACAACGTCATATCCGGCATTTTTGAGTGCCCATACGCAGTGAACCGACGCATAGTCAAATTCTATTCCCTGTCCGATTCTGATTGGTCCCGAACCGAATACAATTACTGTCTTTTTATCGGTCTTGCGGCTGTTTATAAACTCTGCCGCCTCATTTTCTTTGTCAAAGGTTGAATAGAAATACGGTGTCTGTGCTTCAAATTCTGCTGCACAGGTATCAACCATTTTATATACGGGAACTAATGGATTCTTTATCTTTTGACCCGAAATTTCTTCTATTGTTTTGTCAAGGAAGCCTTTGTTCTTTGCACGAACATACAGTTCTTCTGTCAGTTCATTGTTTGCAAGTTCATTTTCAATTACGATAAGGTTGCAGAGCTTCTCTAAAAACCACTCGTCAATCATAGTGATCTCATGAATCTGGTCAACTGTTACGCCTCTTTTAAGCGCCTCATATACGCAGAAAATTCTTCTGTCGTCGCAAACGCTTAATCTGTCGATTACAGATGCATTTGAAAGTGCTGCAA
>OLOI01000903.1_pt1 | contig 27787 bp, 24 predicted proteins | sample 1672131 | NCBI WGS metagenome assembly OLOI01 (sample SAMEA3136651, study PRJEB25190) | human gut metagenome
CTCAGATTAAATGCAATCGCAAATTGCACTGTTGCATTTACTTTGAGAATTTACTAATTTAATTTTTTAAACAAATTATGCTATATATCTATTGATTATCCGGTAATAAAAGGATATAATTAAAAATAATTACCAAGCCAAACGGTAATTATACAAACAAAAGACAATAAAAGGAGCTGAAATATGGCACAAGATATGTTAAATGCCATTTTTGAAGCTGAAGAGGAATGTAAACAGCGTGAATCAGATGCAAAGGAAAACGCTGTTAAAAGCCGTGAGCAGGCACAAAAGGATGCCTCAGACCTTGTAAAACAAGCAGTCCTTAATGCTGAAAGCAAAGCACAGCAGCTTTATGACAGCATAAAAAAGGACAGTGAAAAAGAGCTTGATAACGCAAGGCTGGCAGCCGGAAATGAATGTGAACGCATTTCCAAAACAGCTGAAAAAAACCGCAGTAAAGTAATTAATAATGTTGTAGATTTGCTCACAAGCTGATCTGCATCAAACGCTAAATAAGTGTGGTGATATTAATTTGGCAAAATTAAAAATGAAATCAGTCAGGATTATCGCCCTGCGACAGGACCGAAAACGACTTTTGGAGCACTTGCAGAACAGTGCGCTTGTTCAAATCAAGAAAAATGAAAACTCTGAAAAAGGATTTTCAAAAATTGATATGAACTCGCAGATGCAGGTGTTTGAACGAAATGTCACTCTGACACAGCAGGCACTCAATGTTCTTGATGAGCTTGCTCCGCAAAAAAAGGGAATGCTATCATCATTGGCAGGCAGAAAAATAATCGACCCCGACGAAATCGGCGTTATTGCAGCAGATGCTGGCAAGATAATTGACGAGTGCAACCGCATTACAGAGCTTAACAAAATTCGTGCTGACAATGCGGCGGAACAGATAAGAATCCGCACAGCCCTCGCTCAGCTTGAGCCATGGCAAAATCTTGACATCCCCCTCAATACAGAGGGCACAAAAACAACGGCAGTATTTATAGGAACTCTTCCAAAAGGATATACCGATGTTACACTCTCAGAAGAACTTGCAAAGCAGAATACAGAGCTTATATTTAACTTTGAAATTCAATTCTCGTCAAAGGATATGACCTGCGTGGTGCTCTTTGCTCCTCTTGCTCAAAAGCAACAGGCGGAAGAAGCACTGCGGAATATAGGTTTTGCCAAGCCTATGACTCAGACAAGTCACACGCCCAAGGTGAAAGCCGAAAGGCTCAGGGAAAAGAGCGTACAGCTCACAAAACAGAGCAAAGCTGCAGAAGATGAAATTATCTCTTATGCAGATATGAGAGAAAAAATCTGCAACACACAGGATTATTTCAGAATACGGGCAGACAAATATAATGTAATCAGCGAGCTTGACCAGACAAAGCACGTGTTCGTGATTAACGGTTATATTCCCGAAGAGGACTGCGACAAGCTTATACAGATGTGCGACAGAATTGCCTCGTGCTACATTGAATTTGGTGATGTAAACGAAGAGGAAGCTCCCGTAAAGCTTAAAAACAACAAGTTTGCAGAGCCTGCACAGAGTATTGTAAATATGTACTCTCCCCCCTCGCACGCAGACATTGACCCGACTCCCATACTCGCATTTTTCTTCTACTTTTTCTTTGGTATGATGTTTTCCGACGCAGGCTACGGACTGCTTATGGTTGTAGTTATAGGAATTGTTCTTAAAATATTCAAACCCGACAAGAATATGCGAAACAACCTTAAGCTGTTTCAGTATTGCGGTGTATCAACGATTATTTGGGGACTGATTTTCGGCAGTATATTCGGCGATGCCCCGGTATCTATTTATAATGCATTCACGGGTGCAAGCCTTACAATGAAAGAGATTCTTCCGTGGCCAACACTTGACCCTCAGAAAGACGCACTTATGCTTATGGTAATATCTATTGCCTTCGGTCTGGTGCATATTCTTATAGGTATGGGATGTAAATTCTACATCTGCTGGAAGCAAAAGGACTACGCAGCCGCCCTGTTTGACACAGGATTGTGGATGCTTATGCTTATAGGCTTTGCAGTTCTGGCTGTTGGTATGATTACAGCTCCAATCGTTATGTATATCGGAGCAGGAATTGCTGTTGCGTGTGCAATCGGTTTAATTCTTACTCAGGGTAGGGGCAAAAAAGGCATCGTCGGCAAAGCAATCGGCGGCTTAGCCTCACTTTATGACATTACAAGCTATATCAGCGACCTTTTAAGCTATTCAAGACTTTTGGCACTTGGTCTTACAACAGGCGTTATGGCGCAGGTATTCAATATGCTTGCAACAATGCTTGGCACAAATATAATCGGCATTATCTTTATGATAGTTATTTTCGTTGTCGGACATGCCGTAACAATCGGACTGAACGCACTCGGCTCTTATGTTCATACAATGCGTTTACAGTATGTTGAGATGTTCAGCAAATTCTATGACGGCGGCGGACAACCGTTTGAACCATTCACACTAAACAGTAAATATTTTAAGACAAAGAATAGCAACGACGACTAATCTTTGTTATGTTCAGGAGGTAAAAAATGAACGGACTGTTTTTTGCACTTTTAGGTGCTTCAATCGCAACTGCTCTTGCAGGCTTCGGCTCTGCAAAGGGTGTAGGCAGTGCTGCACAGACAGCAATGGGAGTTCTCTCTGAGGACTCTTCAAAATTCGGTAAAATGCTCGTACTCACACTTCTTCCGGGCACACAGGGACTTTACGGTTTTATCGTAGGCTTCCTTATTCTCGTAAACTGCGGCGTACTCGGCGGAAATCTTCCGACAGCAGGACAGGGACTTGCTTATCTGGGTGCATCCCTTGCAATCGGAATTGGCGGTATGGTTTCAGGCTTTGCACAAGGCAGAGCAGCTGTTTCAGGCATCGCAATGAGTGCTAAAGACGACAAAAACTTCTCAAAAGCTATGGTTTCAATTACACTTGTTGAAATCTACGCCCTTCTTTCATTCATCGTTTCTCTTCTTGTTGTAATTTCAGTTCCTAACATTAATATCTGATAAAAGAGAAATAACTTAAGCAGAAAGGTGGGCTATTGATGAACAACGGTGATAAGATTCTGAGCAGTATCAAAAGCGACTGCGACAAAGCTGTCAGCGTTATCAATGCAAACTCCGCCAAGGTATGTGACGAAATTCTCGCAAACGGCAGAACCAATGCCGAAAAAGCGGCAAAAGAAGTGAACGCTAAGGCGCAAAAAAAAGCTGCACAGATGATAGCAGCCTCAAAAAGCCGAGCAGAGCTGGAAAAACGTAATACTCTGCTGAAAAAACGCAGAGAAGAAATTGACATCACATTCAAAGCTATTTATGACTATCTGATTAATCTTGACGGTGAAAATTACTTTAACATAATATACAAGCTGTGTTCCAAACTTTCGGGCAAGCAGGGTGAAATTCTGTTTAACGGCAAAGACCTCAAAAGACTGCCCAATGATTTTGAAACAAAACTTGCAAGTACAGGTCTGAACGCAAAAATCAGCAAAAACACTGCCGACATCACAGGCGGATTCATCCTGAAATGCGGCGATATAGAGGAAAATATGAGCTTTTCCTCTATGCTCTCCGACAGGCGTGAACAAATTGAAGACCTGATAAATCGTGAGCTGTTTGCAGAGTAAGGAGGAAATCTATGGCTTTATCATATGAATTTTCCATTGGCTCTGTCCGTGCCAAAGAAAACTCGCTTTTTACTAATGCAGAGGTTGAGCAGATGCTTGCCTGTAAAAGCGAAAACGAGCTTATCCGGTTTCTTAATGAAAAAGGATACGGCAAAGGCAGCTCGATTGACGCAATAATAAATGATAACACAGAAGAAATGTGGAAATACATTCGCAGCGTTGCTCCGGATTTTGAGATTTTCAATCCTTTCTTCTATCAGAACGATGTGCACAACCTAAAGGCTACATTAAAGGGTATAATGGCACAAAGACATTATGAACCTCTTCTTCTGAGTCCCTGCACTATGGATAAAGAAGTCTTGAAAAATGCAGTTGAAAACAGAAAATTCAAGGCTCTGCCCGAGTGGCTTTCGGAAGCCGCTGACAAAGCATACGAAACAATTGCGCACACAGGTGATGCAAGATTGAGCGATGCGGTTATCGACAAGGCAGTTATGCAAAAAATGATTGATGAGGGCAGAAAATCAAATTCCGAATTTCTGAAGAAGTACTTTAATACATTTGTATTTTACTGCAATATCAAAATTGCAATTCGTGCTGCACGCACGGGTACAAGCAAGAACTATCTTTTGCAGGCTTTGTGCGAGGTTGAGGATTTCAGAATGTCGGCAGTAATTTCAGCCGCACTCAAAGGGTATGACGCACTCCTCGACACTCTTTCAAAATTCAGTGAATACGATTGTAACAAAGCAATTGAGGAATATAGTAAATCTCCCTCAGCCTTTGAAAGATTTGTTGATGACAAGCTTATGGCTCTCACAAAAGAAAGCTGCAAAAGAGTAAGCAACGGTGCTGAGCCGTTGATAGGATATTATCTCGGCTGTGAGGCTCAGAAAAAGGTAATCCACATTATTGCAAGCGGTTTGAGAACACAAACCCCTGTGGATATTATCAGAGAAAGGCTGCGTGAATTATATGGCTAAAAACATTGCCGTAATCGGCGACAGCGAAAGCATCAAGGGCTTTGGTGCAATCGGAATTGATATTTATCCCTGCGATAATAACGAAAACGCCGCTCATCTGCTGAGAAATCTTGCAGACAACGACAATTATGCAGTTATTTATATGACAGAAGAGCTTTTTGAGCTTGTTGAAAAGGAAAGAAACCGTTATGAAAACAGACTTACTCCTGCAATCATTCCCCTGCCCGGTGTCAAGGGCAATACGGGAATCGGTTCAAAACGACTTTCAGCATTTGTTGAACAGGCAGTAGGCTCTGATATTCTCTTTGGGTAAACCGAATTTATCGGCATAACTCAAAAATTGAGGTGTATAATTTGAAAACAGGTATAGTTACAAAAGTCGCCGGCCCTCTTGTTATTGCAGACGGTATGCGTGACGCAAATCTATTTGATGTTGTGCGTGTAAGCAGTCAGCGACTTATAGGTGAAATAATTGAAATGCACGGGGACAGAGCTTCAATTCAGGTTTATGAAGAAACCTCGGGTCTTGGCCCCGGAGAAATTGTTGAATCAACGGGTGCTCCTCTTTCCGTTGAGCTTGGCCCCGGTCTTATCGGCTCTATATATGACGGTATTCAGCGTCCGCTGAATGAAATTATGAAGGCGGCAGGCACAAACCTCACAAGAGGTGTTGAGGTAGCTTCTCTTGACCACAACAAAAAATGGCACTTTACCCCGACTGCAAAGGTCGGCGACAAGGTAAGTGCAGGTGATGTGCTCGGCACAGTAAATGAAACAAACGCCGTACTTCACAAGATTATGGTGCCAAATAAAGTTGAAGGTACTGTTAAAGACATTAAAGAAGGCGATTTTACCATTGACGAGGTCGTTGCCGTTCTTAAAAACGACAAGGGCAGCGTTGAAGTAAAAATGGCAACAAAGTGGCCTGTTCGTGTTGGCAGACCATACAAGAAAAAACTGTCCCCTGACGTTTTGCTCACAACAGGACAAAGACCTATTGATACACTCTTCCCTCTTGCTAAGGGTGGTGTAGCCGCTGTTCCGGGACCATTCGGTTCGGGCAAAACAGTAGTTCAGCACCAACTTGCAAAGTGGGCTGCAGCTGACATCATTGTTTATATCGGCTGCGGTGAGCGTGGCAACGAAATGACAGACGTTTTAAACGAGTTTCCTGAGCTGAAAGACCCACGCACAGGCAACTCACTTATGGAAAGAACAGTTCTTATTGCAAATACATCTGATATGCCTGTTGCAGCTCGTGAGGCTTCTATTTATACAGGTATAACTATTGCAGAATATTTCAGAGATATGGGATATACCGTTGCGCTTATGGCTGACTCGACTTCTCGTTGGGCAGAGGCTCTGCGTGAAATGTCTGGTCGTCTTGAAGAAATGCCGGGTGAAGAAGGTTATCCTGCATATCTCGGCAGCCGTCTTGCACAGTTCTACGAGCGTGCAGGCCGTGTAATTGTAAACGGCAAAGAAGATACTGAGGGTGCGCTGTCTGTAATCGGTGCAGTATCCCCTCCGGGCGGCGATATTTCAGAACCTGTATCTCAGGCTACACTGAGAATTGTAAAGGTATTCTGGGGACTTGACGCAAATCTTGCGTATAAACGACACTTTCCTGCCATCAACTGGCTTACAAGCTATTCTCTGTACACAGACCAGCTGGCAGATTGGTTCTCGGAAAATGCTGCTCCCGACTTTATGGAACTTAGGGGCAGACTGCTTTCACTGCTTCAGGATGAATCTGAGTTGCAAGAAATCGTAAACCTTGTAGGTATGGACGCACTCTCTGCTCCCGACAGACTGAAACTTGAAACCTCACGCTCAATCCGTGAGGACTACCTGCATCAGAATGCTTTTGACTCGGTCGACACCTACACCTCGCTTAAAAAGCAGGTTCTTATGATGCGTGCTATTATGAGCTTTTATGACAAATCTCTTGACGCACTCAACAAGGGGGCAGACATTGAACTGCTTGTAAATATGCCTGTTCGTGAAACAATCGGCAGATACAAATATGTAGAAGAATCAGAAATTGACGAAGAGTTTACCTCTATTGAGGCAAAGCTCGACAGCAATATTAAAGATGTGCTTGAAAGGAGTGATGACTGATGCCAAAGGAATACCGCACCATACGAGAGGTAGCAGGTCCTCTGATGATGATAAGTGATGTTGAGGGTGTAACCTACAACGAGCTTGGTGAAATTGAACTTCCAAACGGCGAAATCCGCCGTTGTCAGGTGCTTGAAATTGACGGCAATAACGCTCTTGTTCAGCTCTTTGACTCAGCAGCAGGCATCAACCTTGCAGGCTCAAAGGTTCGCTTTTTAGGCAGAGCAATGGAGTTGCCCGTTTCCCCCGATATGCTATCCCGTGTATTTGACGGCTTGGGCAATCCTATTGATGACGGCCCTGCAATCATTCCCGAAAAGCGTATGGACATCAACGGCACGCCGATGAACCCTGCCGCACGAAATTATCCGCAGGAATTTATACAGACAGGTGTTTCCGCTATTGACGGTCTTAATACACTCGTAAGAGGACAAAAGCTCCCTATCTTCTCAGCTTCAGGTTTGCCTCACGCACAGCTTGCGGCACAGATTGCCCGTCAGGCAGCTGTAAGAGGTAAAGACGAGCAGTTTGCGGTTGTTTTTGCCGCAATGGGTATTACCTTTGAGGAATCCGATTACTTTATTCAGTCCTTTAAAGAAACAGGCGCAATAGACAGAACGGTTATGTTTGTAAACCTTGCAAACGACCCGGCAATCGAACGAATTGCTACTCCGAGAATGGCACTCACAGCCGCTGAATACCTTGCATTTGATTTGGGAATGCACGTGCTTGTTATTATGACGGATATCACAAACTACGCCGACGCACTTCGTGAGGTTTCAGCTGCACGAAAGGAAGTTCCCGGCAGACGTGGTTATCCCGGCTATATGTACACAAACCTTGCCACTCTTTATGAAAGAGCAGGCAGACTCAAGGGCAAGGACGGCTCAATCACACTTATTCCGATTCTTACAATGCCTGAGGACGATAAAACCCACCCGATTCCCGACCTTACAGGCTACATCACAGAGGGACAGATTATTCTTTCTCGTGAGCTATACAGAAAGGGTGTCACTCCTCCTATTGATGTTCTGCCTTCGCTCTCCCGTCTTAAAGACAAAGGTATAGGTCCTGACCGTACACGAGAGGACCACGCCGCAACTATGAACCAGCTTTTTGCTGCATATGCACGTGGTAAGGACGCAAGAGAGCTTATGGTTGTGCTTGGTGAAGCGGCACTTACCGAAATGGACAAGAAATATGCTGAATTTGCCGAAGCCTTTGAAAAAGAATATGTTTCTCAGGGCTACAATACCAACCGCTCTATCGAAGAAACTCTTGACATTGGCTGGAAACTTCTGCACATTCTTCCACGAAGTGAATTAAAGCGTATTAAGGACGATATGCTAGACAAATATTACGGCAAAGAATAACTGCATTGAGGGTGCTTATCAATGGCTATTATGAATGTTAATCCCACACGAATGCAGCTTACAAAGCTGAAAAAACAGCTTGCTACTGCCGTGCGTGGACACAAAATGTTAAAGGACAAGCGTGATGAGCTTATGCGGCGCTTTATCGACTTGGTGCAGGAAAACAAACGACTGCGTGACAGGGTTGAGCGTGAAATTGCTGAGTGCAACTCACATTTTGTCAATGCAAGCGCAGTAATGTCAAAACAGGCGCTTGATGCGTCGCTGATGTCACCAAAACAACAAATAAGCGTTGAGGTCAGTGCAAAAAATGTTATGAGCGTAAACATTCCCGAGTTCACAACATCAGCACGCACAAACGACAAGGGAGATATTTTCCCATACGGCTTTGCGTTTACCTCGTTTGAACTTGACGATGCAGTGATGTCACTCAATGACATTCTGCCTGACCTTATCAGACTTGCAGAAATCGAAAAAAGCTGCGAAATGATGTCAGCAGAAATTGAAAAAACACGCCGCAGAGTAAACTCGCTTGAGCACGTTATGATACCTCGGTATCAGGAAACAATCAAATATATTTCTATGAAGCTTGAAGAAAATGACCGCAGCAGCCGTACAAGACTGATGAAGGTCAAGGATATGCTGCTCGACAAGGCGCATAATTATTCGGGCAAATATTAAGCAGACGGTGGTCTGCACTTGTCCAAGCAAACAGTACCATATAAAAACACACTTCTGTTTCCGACTGTTTCCGAGCAATCTTCTATAAAGTAACGAAGGGCTGTTGCAAAAGAAAATTTTGCAACAGCCCTTTTCTTATTATTAAATTCAAAATCAATTACCGTAAACATTAAGCAGAATGTTTTTGATTTCATAAAGCTTCTTAGAAAGGTCAACATAGTAGGTATGCGGATTTTCAAAACGCTTTACCTCGTCCCAAAGCAGAGAAACCTGCTCTTTGCAATAGTCCGCAATCTCATTTATACTCGGAGAATCATACACGCACTCACCGTTTTTGAAGACTGGCACTTGCAGTTCTTTTGCCGTAAAATCGGTAATCGTCTTTGTTTTCCATGTAGCATTAGGGTCAAAAATTGTGCGTGGCTTTGTGGCATCAACCACCTCATCATAAAGACAAAGCTCGTCTGCAAGAGCCTTTCCGCTTTCGTTGTCAAAATAGCGGTAAACCTTTTTGAAATGCGGATTTGTAATCTTGGTCGTATTTTCACTGACCTTGATTTTAGGTACAATTTCGCCGATTTCATTTTCAACAGCGACAAGCTTGTAAACTCCGCCGAATACAGGCGAGCTTGAAGATGTTATTAACCTCTCGCCCACGCCGAAGTTATCAATCTGAGCACCCTGCATCATAAGATCACGAATAAGGTATTCATCAAGCGAATTTGAAGCGGTGATTTTACAGTTTTCAAGACCTGCTTCATCAAGCATTTTGCGTGCTTTTTTCGATAGATACGAAATATCACCCGAGTCAAGACGAATTGCGCAATCTGTTTTGCCCTGCGGCAAAAGCACCTCTTTAAATACCTTAATTGCATTCGGAATACCGCTCTTTAAGGTATTGTATGTATCAACGAGCAGCGTAGGATTATCGGGATACAGCTCACAGTATGTTTTGAATGCGTCATACTCGCTGTCAAACATCTGAATCCACGAGTGCGCCATTGTGCCTCCTGCGGGAACACCATACAGTTCGTCAGTCAGCGTGCAGGCTGTTCCAAGACAACCTCCGATAAAAGCCGCCCTTGCGCCGTCAACTGCTCCGCTTGCTCCCTGTGCACGGCGTGAACCGAACTCAAGCACTGCTCTGCCCTGTGCCGCACGTACAATTCTGTTAGCCTTTGTAGCAATCAGGCTTTGATGATTTATGGTGAGCAAAAGGAATGTTTCAATAAGCTGCGCTTCAATTGCAGGTGCTTTTACAGTCAGAATAGGCTCATTCGGAAACACTGGAGTTCCCTCGGGAACAGCATAAATATCGCCGCTGAATTTGAAATTTCTCAGATAGTCAAGGAACTGTTCGTCAAAAATTCCCTTACCTTTAAGAAATTCAATATCGTTTTCATCAAAATGTAAATCTTTTATATATTCAATAACCTGTTCAAGTCCTGCCGTAATTGCAAAACCGCCGTTATCGGGAACTTTACGGAAAAACAAATCAAAGTAAACATTCTTTTTATAAAAACCGTTCTTAAAATATCCGTTCGACATCGTAAGCTCATAAAAATCGCAGAGCATAGAAAGATTTTCGTTTTTCATATTAACCTCCTTATGGGTTTATTTCATATATATAGTTTATTATTATTTGAGCCATTTGTAAAGTCTTTTATCGTGCTTTAAAAGTTTTCCTAATAATACGGTTAAAATTTTTGTGTGGACAAACATATGAAAAACGATTAGAATATATGTAGAAAAAGGAGTTGTTGATATGATTATTCTTGCATCAGGCTCACCGCGAAGAAAAGAGCTTTTATTACTGATTACCGAGGATTTTAAAATTATACCTGCCGATATTGACGAAACGGCAGATAAAAATATTGAACTGATGAAACAGCCTCAGCATCTTGCGGAAAAGAAAGCAAGATATGTTTTTGAAAGCGGTCACAAAAATGACATTGTAATCGGAAGTGACACAGGCGTTTTTATTGACGGCAAAATGCTCGGAAAACCAGGCAATGCTGAAAATGCAAAGCAAATGCTTGAAGAACTTTCAGGGAGAAAGCATAAAGTTATCACAGGCTGTTCAATTATCTCAAAGGATAAATGTGTAAGCTTTTCAGAAGAAACAATCGTTGAATTTTATAAACTGAGCAATAAAGAAATTGATGAATATATTGCCACAAATGAGCCGATGGATAAAGCCGGCGCATACGGAATACAGGGCAAAGGTGCAACGCTTGTAAAAAGAATTGAGGGTGATTACTACAATGTTGTAGGTCTGCCTGTAGGTGCACTTAAACGCAAGCTGGAAGAATTTTAAGCCTCCTCCTGCTTTTTTTGCATTTTCAGCCAATTTTTAAGACCGTACAAATCATTTATAAGGAACACGGCAAAGCACACTACCATAGGCACGTAGGAAACATCATAAAGTGATGCAATTACCCAAAGCACAATCAGGACAATATCATTCAAAGCATAAGCCGCTGCATAGAGCGGGCTTCTCAGTACCGTAAGCATCGAAGCAAGAAAGCTTGTGGCGACAGAAATTGTACTTATTATAAGACTTGCAGTATCGCAAAGCTTCAAAATAAAATAAAACAGCACTGTTACAAGGACTGTTGAAAAGAGCAGAAGTTCCATTTTCTTTAAACTTACCTTGCTGACTTTTACCTCATTTGAACTGTATGGATTTTTCAGCCAGGTAATTACCGAAACAGCCGACACAGGAGCAGACATTCCTACATATGTAAAAATCTCACCATAATACTGCTGCGTGAAAGATATGTAGCCATAAAACAGGCTGAAAAAAATAAGAATTACAGGCCCCAGAACATTTCCTTTTGCAGTAAAAATGAGTGCTGTCACACCTATAAGAGAAGCTATAAGCGTTAAAACATCATATTCACCTGCAAATAAATATGAAACTGTTATCATCGCAGCAGAACCAAGCCAAAGTACCAATTCAAATGCTGTAAGTCTTATAAAAAAATCTTTAATATTCATTATACCCCTCCAAACAAATAGCATCCGCTGATATATCTTCAAAGACCTAACGATATACCTGCGAATGCTCCGCATACTACCCGGTGGCAGTTACTATTCTAATTTTCTAATAATATATCATAACTGATTAAAAAAATCAAGTTTCCTAAATATTTTTCTTGATGGTGTCAAGCGCACCCTTTTCTATTCGGCTGACCTGAGCCTGAGAAATGCCTATTTCGGTTGCAACCTCCATTTGTGTTTTTCCTCTGAAAAAACGCAGTGATAAAATCTTCTTTTCCCTGTCAGACAGATTACTGATTGCCTCTTTTATGGCAATTTCTTCAAGCCAGGTGGAGTCATCATTGTTGTCACCTATCTGATCCATAACATATATTGTATCATTTCCATCTGAAAATACAGGTTCATAAAGCGACACAGGCTCAACAATCGCTTCAAGAGCAAGTACCACGGTTTCTTTTGGAACTTCCATAATCTTTGCAATTTCTTCAACTGTGGGTTCACGGTTATTCTGATTGGTAAGCTGTTCTTTTATTTGCATAGCACGATATGCCGTATCCCTCATAGAACGTGAAACACGCACGGAATTATTGTCACGCAGATAGCGGCGGATTTCACCTATTATCATCGGCACACCATAGGTGCTGAATCGCACATCAAGATTCGGGTCAAAGTTGTCAATCGCCTTTATAAGTCCGATTACACCGACCTGAAATAAATCATCGGGATTTTCTCCTCTGTTTGTAAAACGCTGGATTACTGACAACACAAGTCTGAGGTTGCCGTTAATCATCTTATCTCTTGCAGCTTTTCTTTCTTTTTCACTGCCGTTTCTGATTGTTTGCAACAGTTGTTGCTTTTCACTTTCTTTGAGCAGCTTAAGCTGTGATGTATTTATGCCGCAAATTTCAACTTTTCCGTACTGCACATACTTACCCCCAAAAACTTCTTTAGAATAAGTATTGTCAGCACAGCAAAAATTATTCGTATGTCTGAAATATAAGCCATGATATGATAAGCCAACAAAGCAGCAATAATATATACATATAAATCTAAATATGTCTTGAATTTATGTGAGTTTTATGCTATAATTAACTTAACAGAACTATATTATATTGTTATCCTTGGGCGGAGATAATATGCCGAATTATAAAATTGCAGATCTCTGCATAAAAATAAATCCAATATATGAAAAAACAAGACAAAGACTTACACCTTACCTTACAGTTGACAGTGACACTGACTTTGAAATAACTGTTACTGCAAGCGAAATAACCGAAAAGAAAAGCTTGAGTAAAATTGCATATCCTGAAAGCGAACACGAAAGTTCTCTCATTCTGACAAAACTGTGCAATAAGTTGCTTGAATGTTTCAACGGCTTTTTCTTTCACTCATCGAGCCTTATGCTTGACGGTGAAGGATATGTTTTTACCGCCCCCAGCGGTACCGGAAAATCAACCCATACCGCACTGTGGCAGAAACACTTTGGCAGCAAAGTAATTATGATAAATGACGATAAACCGTTAATACGCCGCAGCGGAAAAGATTTTTTTATTTACGGAACACCCTGGATGGGAAAATCAAATATAGGCAATAATATTAAATCTAAGGTAAAAGCTGTGTTTGTCCTTAAAAGAGGCGAGCAAAACAGCGTAAAACGAGTAAGTATAGGAGAAGTTTTTAAGGAAATTCTTGAGGCAACGGTTGTTCCCACGGACAAAGCAATGATGTCAAATCTGCTTGAATTGCTTGACGAATTTTTTTCAAAAGTTCCTATATATCTTTTATACTGCAATATTTCCGATGAAGCAGTGATAACTGCATATAACGCAGCCAACAATCAAAACAATCTGTAAAAAGGAAAAATAGTTATGAATTTACAAGAAGTAGTTTCAGTTGAAAATATGCGTAAAAGCGATGCAAAAACAATTGCTGAGCACACAACATCCGCCGAACTTATGTACAGAGCAGCGCAGGGAATTTTTGATGCAGTAAAATTTACCGGTAAAGTAGCTATTGTATGCGGAAAGGGTAACAATGGCGGTGACGGCTATGCTCTTGCCTGCATTTTATGTAAGAACGGAATTACACCGACTATTGTAAGAGCAAGCGACGGATTTTCAAAAGACGGCTTATATTACTATCAAACTGCAAAATCACTCGGTGTCCTTGAAGAAACACTAAACAATATCGGTAACTTTACGGGATATGACATTGTTGTTGACTGCCTGCTCGGAACCGGGTTTTCAGGAGAGGTTACAGGCAGTATCAAGGATGCAATCGAACAAATTAACACCTCAAATGCGTTCGTTATCAGTGCCGACATAAACAGCGGAATAAACGGCGATACAGGCATTGCCGACATTGCAGTAAGTTCTGACCTTACCGTGTCAATCGGAGCATACAAAACAGGTTTATTCCTAAATGACGCACCGTACTTTATTGATGCAATGGTCAATGCAGATATAGGAATTGAATTAATTTCCGAAGAATACAAGCTGATTGACTATTCGCTTCTTCATATGTTTGAGGGATACAACTCTGTTGTTATGACTAATGAAGAGTTTTTTGAAAAATACGGATATAATCCGCAAACCTGTAATATAGCGAAATGCCTTTGGGATATAAGCACAGCAAATCGCAAAACAGTTGTTGTTAAAACCGATCATTCGGCTGTAATTGCTGATTTAAAATACATTTACTTTTGCGCTGACTATGCAAAATAAAAATTCACACTAAAAAGCATTAATTTTCTATTTCTTTTATTATTATTCTTATCTCGTCTCGGAAAATTATCAAAATTATTTATTGGGGTGAAATTTATGAAATATAAAAGAATACTAATTGAGTGCAGTAAAAATTATGCAGCCAAAATTCTACGCAATCCCTTTGATTCTTCCGATATTTATAAAAAATCTGCATTCAGATGGCATAAAGAATATGAAATCATATATGTAGAAAAAGGTTCTGTACAAATAAAAAAACTTGATAAAACTATAACAGTAAACGCCGGCGATTTTTACCTGATAAATTCTGAAGAAGTACACGCTTACAGCCATATTTCAGACAATACTGACTTTCTTATCATCAATATGCGTAAAAATGTTGTTTATCCATATATTGATGATATAAATAAAGTAATAGCCTTTACGATTGACAACAATATTGCTTATAAAAACATTTTGAAATCTCTTAAAGTTATGTACAATCTTCCTCAACTTGACAGTTCCGTTGAAGTCATTAAAGTTAAGGCACTTCTTACTAACATATTATATTATCTTATTAAATATTGTATTGTAAACAATCCTGAATATGTTTCGGGCTCATCATCCGAAGATTTTAACTATGCAAAAATGGCAATTGATTATATGTATATGCACTATAAAAGAAATATTTCGCTGGCTGAAATTTCAAAATATGTCGGGCTGTCAGCTTCCCATTTTTCAAAATATTTCAAAAGTAAAACCAACGTTACTTTTTCAAAATATCTGCGTCAAATCAGACTTGAAAAGGCACTTATGGATATGTCAAAAAACGGTGTCTCCGTAAAAGAAGCAGCAGAAAACAACGGATTTCCAAATGTAAATTCATTCATTGTATCTTGCAAAGAAATCTGCAACAGAACTCCGCTTGAAACGCTTAACCTTATGTTATCATAGTAACAAAACAAATTCGACAAATTGAATATTGTTCTTTTGTATTTTAAATGTTACAATACGCATAGAAAGGACGATTGTTATGCGAAATTTAATCCAGCGATTTATGATATTTATGCAGGGCAGATACGGCACTGATACACTGAATAAATTCTTGTTTGCTCTGTTTATTGTGCTGTGGATTGTCAATGTTTTTATATTCAATCTTTTGGCAAGGAATATTATATGGCTTATTGAGCTATTAATTATTGCTCTTGTAATGTTTCGCTCATTTTCAAGAAACATCAACAAACGCAGTGCAGAGAACAGAATGTTCCTGAAATACTATAATCCCGTAAAAAGCTTTGTGAAGCTTAACATACTTAAGTTCAAGGATCGTAAGGAATACAAATACCTGAAATGTCCGGTTTGCAAATCTCAGCTCCGTGTAAAAAATAAAAAAGGTAATCACACTGTTCACTGTCCACGCTGTGGGAGTGAATTTGATAAAAAAATATAACATATGTCAAATTGACATACAACAAATGTAAAAATCCTTATATTTGAAATAATATGCAAATAACACTTGATTTTCATACATATTTTGGTTATACTAAAAGCAGAATTTTTATTAATTTTATAATATCTGCTGAACAAAACTAAATTATATTATTTAGCAAGTAAAAATATGAAAGGATTGGTGTTATGGCTGATAATAATAAAGAACTTTTGGAAGAAAATGAGGGTATGCTGATTACACTTACTGATGACGAAGGAAATGATGTTGATTTTGAATTTCTGGATGTTGTTGAGTATGACCACGAGGAATATGTTGTTCTGATCGAAAATGACGAAGATGCTGATGAGGTTGTTATTCTCAGGATTAATTCTCTTGACGAAGAAACTGAAGAGTATGTAAGCATTGATGACGAAGAACTGCTTATGGCTGTTTTTGAAAAGTTCAAAAGTCAGTACTCCGGCGATATTACATTTGCATAATTATTTTATCATACCAAATAATAAAAAAGCAGCCGGTGGGCTGCACCTATCCGGGCAGACAGTTTCATCTGTTTTTTACTTCTATGCCCGGTTACATCCAAGCAATTTCCTATAAAGTAAAAAATCAGGCATATCCAAATGGATATGCCTTTTTTCACTTTATATAGAAACAGTCGGGCACGGCAGAAGCGTGTATTTATATGATACTGCCTGCCCTGCCCGGATAAGTGCAGCTCATCGGCTGCTTTTTATTCGCTTTTAGAGGTTTCTGACTTTTTACCATCATCAGTCTTATTTGAAACAGCGTCCTCCATAAACAAAGCAACAAGTGTTTTGTTGTCAGCAGTACCTGTTTCTTCAATATCACTGTTCTTCTGGAACGCTTTAACCGCAGCCTTGGTAACATCACCATAATAACCGGTTACATTTTCATTATCGTCAATATAGCCGAGATCAAACAAACGCTGCTGCATTGCACGAACATTATCATTATCCTGCTCGTAATCAAGTTTTAAATCCTTGAGGTCGATTTTGTAATCTTCTGCTACAGACTTTGCCTCTGTGGTTTCCGGCTTACTAACTGTATCTTCTGTAGAAGTGCCCTGCTTTGCAAGTGACGGATACATAAAACCTATCATTTTTTCAAGAGTTTCAAGTGCAGTGTTGCCCTGACGGTTCATTTCCTCTTTTGTAATCATAAATGTTTTTTTCTTCTTGACAGCGTCTAAAGACTTAAGTGTATCGTCTGCATTGATAAATTTCAAAGTTTCTTCACTGTCATAGAATATATAGTCAGGATTGGCAACCTTCAGGGTATTAAATTCAACCGAATTATTAGTAACATTAACCGCAACATTTACAGAACCGGTGTATCCCAAAAGCATATCGCAGTATGTATTGCTTGTCATCATCTTAAGCTGACCGCCCTCGGTGTAGAGATAGCAAACCTCATAAGGGATATCGGATTTCCTCGCATTTTCCGCTTCTGTCTTCATTTTCTCCATCTCAGCAAGAAGTTCATCATAAGCATTCTGTGCCTTTAATGCACCCGCTTCTGTTCCTCCGAGAATTTTACCAAGCGTAATATAGTTTGTCTGAAGTTGTGTCTGAGTGATCGCTTCAGATAGGGTAATTACCCTGATACCCTTTTTCTCAATCAACTCTTTACTATCTATATTCATAGTATCTGTTGCAAATACAACATCTGTATTACCCTCAATTATTGCATCAATATCAGGCTCAGACGCACTGCCAAAGCTCGGTACAATACTAAGCCACTCTTGATTAACATCGTCACTTCTGCCAATCATATTAACATCATAGCCGATGTACGAAATTATATCAGCTGCGTTCGGGTCAAGAACAACAATTTTTGTCGGCTGCTCTTTTATTTCAAAGTTTGCGACCTCAACAGGATAGTCACTGTTGCCGCATCCGGAAAACATTACTGCTGATGAAACAGCAAGAACACCGGTAAGAAATATGGAAATAAATTTCTTTTTCATAAAATTCCTCCAAAATTATTATATTAAAACAATACCGCATAATTATAATATACGAATTGTGCAATAAGGTTTCAACCGTAAATTAATGCGGTGTTGCCTTAACATAAAAGCGATTCAACATACTGCTTTGCACACCTTGGTGAACGAGCACCCTTGATTAATGCAAAGCGTTCTGCACCCAAAGCAAGCTCTTCCTCGGACATATTAATATTTCTGTCCTTTGCAAGTCTGCATACAATCTCTACAAATTCCTTTTTTGAAGGAGCAGAGTAGCACACCTTAAGTCCAAATCGATCTGAAAGAGACAAGCTTTCCTGCATATTGTCACGAGTATTTACATCATCATCCCATGAACGGTCTGAAAGACTTTCCTTTACAAGATGACGGCGGTTAGAAGTTGCATAAATCAAGGCATTTGAAGGTCGAGCGGCAATTCCGCCCTCAAGCACAGCCTTAAGCGTAGTATAGCTCTGATCCTGCTTCTGAAATGATAAATCATCAATAAATATTATGAATTTCATTGGAAGAGCGGCTATCTTATCGACAAGCAAAGGAAAATCTACGAGACGTTCCTTTGGAATTTCAACAATTCTCAGACCGTCCCTGCGGAATCTGTTGGCAATAGCCTTAACTGTTGAGCTTTTTCCCGTACCCATATCGCCGTACAGCAAACAGTTATTGCAGCTTTTACCATCAATAAATGATCTGGTATTCTGAATAACCTCGCCACGCTGCCTTTCGTAACCGACAAAATCATCCGTATCTATTTTATCGTGATGCAAAACAGGTTGAATATCACCGTCACGCCATATAAAAGCCTTATATCTCGCAAAAATTCCACAGCCATTTTGATTATAATATGCTGCCACCTTTTTCAGAGAACCGTCAAACATTTTAAAGCTTTCCGCACATTCACCCGACTGCCATCTTGGCAGTGTATCAATAACATCTGCAATTTCATCTTTATATGTATAGGAGTCGAGCACTTCGTCAGCAGTAAGATTTGCAGCAGACAAGATAGCTTCGCAGTCACGTTTAACGGCACGGAGCACCTCAACCGGAAGTCTGTCGTCAGTACCTCCGGCAGCCGCCAGTGTAAAGCAATTCTCGTCAAATAATGCTGCCTCCGTCATTGAATAAGCAAGCTTGTCACTACAGCCCCGTTCACTTACAAGAGAGTAAAACTCACCGTATGCTCTGAGAAATTCATCAGGCTGTTTATCGAGTGACAACAACAAATTATAGTATGCTTTAGGTACACTTCTTTTCATAATACCTCTGAAAACAGAAAGTGACGACAACATTAATCGAGTTTTTGTAACATTATTCATCAAAAATCATCCCAATCATATTAATTGTACGCTATTTTTCAGAATTAGTCAATATTTTTTGCAATGCTTAGTAAAAATACAAAAATAACTCCCTCAAATCATTTGTTTGAGGGAGTTATCATTTAAATTAACCTTTATTTATTCAGTTATTCGGAATTATTCCCATGTCTTAACCTGACAAGAACTGCCTGAACCACCTGAAATATAGTACTTTGCACTTCCGGTAATCGAAACATCAACAGTCTGTGTGCCTGAGCCGTTGTTAAATATAACAAACTCAGCACTACTTGGAATTTCTATTGTATAAACCTTTTGATCAAAATCATTTGTTGATGAATATGTCATTTCTTCGCCAGGCCATGAAGTCATAGTTGTATTGCTTTCAGACCAATAGTAACAATAAACTTTATCCCAATTATAATTATTAGTAAGAGTCATTGTATACTTGTCTGAGCCGCCTGTTGTAGGCTGAACAGTAGTTGGCTGCGGTGCTGTTGTAGGCTGCGGTGCCGTTGTAGGCTCAGGACCACCAATATACTGTCCGCACATTCCGCTGCGATCTGTCAAGCCAACAATGTAGAACATAATTCTGGTTACATCAGAAATATCTATATCCTTGTCATTATTTGTGTCAGCAGCAAGCTGCGCATCACTTGACAGTGTAATCATGTCAACAATATGTCTTTGAATTTCAGTAGCATCATCAATAGTGATTTCACCGTTAAGATCTGTATCGCCGATAAGTATTCTGCCATGAGGAGCAGTAGTCGGCTGTGGTGTTGTAGTTGGCTGTGGTGTTGTAGGCTGAGTTGGAGTAGGTCCGTCATAATCAACCCATGCATGATTAGCTTTGAAGAGCTTTGATTTACCTCCAAGTGCTAAACCATCTTCGCCGTCAACAGGATAACGGTTATTTGTTGCAGAGTAGCTTTCTGTAAACATTACCAAGCCGTCGGAAAGATTTTCAGGAACTTCAAGTTCATACAACTTAGTTGATGAATTGTACTTCATCTCCTGTCCCGGCCATTTTGCATTTTCAAGAAGTGTATCCTCATCTACAGCCTTATATATATAAGCGTTAACTGTTGACCAGTTGTATGATGAGTTATCAAAGTAAAGCATTTGAACGGCTGACGGATCAGCCTTTGTGTATGTGTATGATACAGGGTCAGATGTTGTTGAACCGTCTGTTGCCTTTACAGATACAGTAGTCTTTGTACCGTATGCAAGACCTGAACCAATTGTAATTGTCTGACCATCTGTATAGCTTGTGTATGCACCGCCGTCAATTGAATACTGACCGCTTGTTGCATTTTTATAGTTAAGTGTAAGTTTTAATGTATCTGTCTTGTAGCTTGAAGAACCTGGATTTACAGAAGCAGATGGACCTACAGGTTGTGCTTTGTAAACAACAGCAATACCTGTAGAACCAATTTGTCCCTTAATCTTACCGCCTTCAACTTTGAACTCGTTGCCTGTGATTGCGTCCTTATATGTATCGTTCTTCATCTTATGAGCGGTAACATTAACTGACTGTGAACCACCTGAGCAGTTAACCAAAACTACGCCCTGTGTACCTCTCTCATTGTAAGCAATGCTTCCCTCTGCTGAAAGGTACTCTGTTTGACCAACCATTGCATTCTTGAACTGGTTGACAGCTCTAACTTCATCGTTAGCCCATGCAGTAACGCTTGCAGTACCGATTTGCTGAGAATAGTTTGCAGGACGAGCAAGGTACATACCACATGCATCAGCTCTTGAACCTACAAGTGCCCATGTTTTATTCATTGTAGAGTCGCTCTGTCCTCTTGACTTATTGTCTGCATATGTATCGTGAGATTCATTCCACAATACAGCCTTATTAGCAGCCGGATGCGAATTATCTTCATAATTGTAATCGCTTCTTTTTGCACCGTTAGCATTGCCTGAATTTACCTGATTACGAATATCATTACTTACTGTATTAACTGTAACACTCATTAAGTTTGTATATCCGTTTACAATGCTCTGACCGCCTGCAGGCTTATCAAGAATTTCACCATAATAATACGGTGTGAAACCTCTTGTGCTTTTTGCATAAGAAGTAGTATAGTCAAGAATTACTGTCCAGAAGTTGCTTGATGAATTTTCCTGATCATTAGGAAGTTCAAGATGCTTTGCACCGTCAAAACGGAAACCGTCTGCACCACAATCAATACATTCCTTCATGAACTCTTTTTCGTAATTCTGAATCTTTGGATTGCCTGTGTTAAGATCAGGAAGACCACCCATACAATTGTGAGTAATATCCCAACGGCTATTCCAGTTTGAGGTATTTACCGTAATGCTGTGCCAACAGTTTGAATCATTTCTAATATCGTCCTGAATTGTTGGAGAAAGAGTATTATCTCCATTGTTTGCCATATGATTCAAAACTGCGTCAACAATAACTTTTATGCCATACTTATGAGCTTCATCACACATTGCTTTGAAATCTGATTTTGTACCAAGAGCATTCTGTGAAGAAGTGTCAATCTTAAAGTTTGACGGCTGATAATAAACCCACCAGCTACCTGAAAATGATCTGTTTTGTGTAGTTTCCTTAATTGTCTGAATAGGTGAAGTCTGAATAGCACTAAAGCCCTGCTCTGCAATTTTCTTCATATTAGACTTAATACCATTGTAGCTCCAGTTCCAGCATTGAAGAATCTGACCTTGCTGAACATCGTCAACAAGACCGTAATCTTCCCCCGTTGATTCGGAAGTAGAAATTGCAGAAACCTCTGCTGATTTGGTTGTTCTTGCCTCAGCGGCAAAGCTGCCTACTGCAATACAAGAAAACATCATGCATAATACAAGAACAACGCTTGTGATTTTTTTGCTCAATTTTCTCACTCCTAAATATCTTTTTGCGTTAAAACGCTTTATATGTGCAGAAAAACCTAATTCTTCATATTACCTCTTAATAATATCAAATTATTATATTTTATTCAATTTGCTATATTCACAAGAAAATAACATTTTTTTAGTAATTATGACCATCTGCATTTTTATGAAAATTATAAATCAATATATTTATCTTTCAGCAAAGCAATTTCCTCGGCATAACCCTCAATCTCATTCGGAGTTTCAAGAAAAAACGGCAAATCACGCAAATATTTATGATTAATAATCCTTTCAAATGCCTCAATGCCAATTCCGCCCATACCGATTTTTTCGTGCCTGTCCTTGTGACATCCCAGATAGTTCATACTATCGTTGAGATGAACCGCCTTCAACCTGTCAATACCAATTACTCTGTCAAACTCAGAAAGCACACCGTCAAGATCATTGACGATGTCATACCCTGCGTCAAAGACGTGGCAAGTATCAAGGCATACTCCCATCAAGTCTTTAAATTCAATCAAATCAATAATTGCCCTCAGATCTTCAAATCTTGAACCAACTTCACTTCCCTTACCTGCCATTGTTTCAAGCAAAATTGTGGTCTGTAATTCAGGCTTTAAAGCTCTGTTCAATGCATCAGCAATCTGGGAAATACCTGTATCAATTCCTTGTCCTGTGTGGCTACCCGGATGAAAATTATAAAGATTACCAGGTAAACATTCCATTCTGTCAAGATCATCAACAAGCGTATTATAGGCAAATTCTCTTGTCTGCTCCTTTGCAGAACACAAGTTCATCGTGTATGGAGCGTGGGCGAGAATTTGTGAAAATCCTTTTTCCCGCATTAATACTTTCAGATTTTCTACATCTGCAGCTTCAATCTTTCGTGCCGCACCGCCACGGGGATTACGTGTAAAAAACTGAAATGTATTTGCTCCGATTTCAAGAGCCTGCCGTCCAATGGCTTCAAATCCCTTTGAAATTGACAGATGCGAGCCTATATTCAGCATATAACAACACTCCTAAATAAAATTATTTTAATTCTAAATCTTTCTTCTGAAAAAATAGTAAACATACAAAACAGACGATGGGTTGAGCTATACGAGCAAACAATGCCATATAAAAACTCATTTCTGCGCACGACTGTTTCAGAGCAGTTTTCTATAAAGTAAAAAAACAACGCTGAACCCAAAAAACGAATTGGGTCCAGCGTCACGCTGGTCGGGATGACAAGATTTGAACTTGCGACACCACGCCCCCCAGACGTGTGCGCTACCAAGCTGCGCTACATCCCGATTTATGTATTTATTCTATCAAATACGTAAAGATTTGTCAAGCAAAAATATCAGCCAAAGCATAAAAACAAAATATCAGCCAAAGCATAAAAACAAAAGCGTTGCCAAATGACAACGCTTTTAAAGTTAATCAATTTTGTTCAAATTAGAACTGTCTTTTCTTTCTTGCAAGGAACATAACGCCTGCTGCAGCAATTACAACTCCGCCGAATACATAGAAAATTGTTGTTTCCTGACCTGAGCTTACTGAGCTTGAGCCTGAACCTGAAGACTTAGAGCCTGAACCGCCGTTTGAACCGCCGTTTGAACCGCCGTTTGAGCCGCCATTAGAGCCGCCATTTGAACCGCCGTTTGAGCCGCCATTAGAGCCGCCATTCGATGTTTGTACATACTTAGGAGCTTCACCTTCAAGTTCTTTGATTACATTGTCAAGAGCAGCAATAGCCTTCTTCTTGGCAGCATCATCAGCATAGTTAGTACCATCATCAGCATTAATCTTATCTACTGCAATTGAGTAAGCATCTGAAGCTTTAATTCCAAGTTCTTTAAGAATTGGAGTAAGCTTATCTTTGCTTACCTTTTTATCGTCAGTAGCGTATTTGAAAAGATAATCAGCAAGAAGTGATGCATCTGTAGAACCTTCTACAAGAGTGCTACCCTGTACTTTACCTGTTGAAGTAATAGCTTTTGGTGCTGTAATGTTTGAATTCTTTTTGTAGCTAATCTTGATTGAAGATTTTTCTGAATCTTCTGTATTCTCATACTTTGTATTAGGGTCAGCTACAACTGTATCACCATAACAATTTGAGTTAAAAACAAGATGGTATGTCTCTGCACCTGTATTAGCTGAGAACATTACAACCCACTCATTTTTCTCGTTGATTGTTGAAAGTCCGTCTGCGCCCTTATCAATACCTGTCTGAAGATCATAAGTAGCAATACCTGTATTCTTGTCATATTCGCACTTTTCTTCTTTAAGCTGCCAGCTGGTATATTTCTTACCGTCTGAAGGAACGCTTGGATTACGGAAAATATGGCAGTAAACAGCCTTAACACCGTTGCCCCACTTTGCACTGTTTACATCAAAGCTGATTGTCTTACCTGAACCTGTTGTTTCTGATCCCTGATCTGCACCTACAGTTTCAGAATTTTCATCTGCTGCAACTGCTGAGCTGTCAATATCTGCTCCAACTGTTGCATCTTCAATCTCTGCAGCGCTTGCAGAAAATGCAGCTGTGCCAACTACCATAGCAGCTGCCATAGCAATACTTGCAAATTTCTTGAACATTTTAATCTCCTCCTAAAATTGTTCATTATATTCCAAGGAATATATTTACCTTAGTGTAGATATTATACATTAATTCAAATAAAATTTCAATATTTCAAAAATAATTATTTGCACAATGTTTTGTTTCTACGTTTGTTGATATTTCACAATAAATATTAGAAAATAAAAATTTGTACATTCAAAAAACAAATTTTACCACCTCAAAAGATTACATTATTATCATAAATACATAATGAAGTGTCAGTTCCAATAATCATTATTGCTTTTTTGTGAGAAGCATACCGATAAACGGTACATCAGTAATTGAAATAATTGTAATACCTTTTATTACTTTAACATTTCAAAAACAATTGCTTTAACGCTGTCAAGAGCAAATTGAACTTTTTCGGCATCTTTTGCTCCTGCCATAGCCATATCCGGCTTACCTCCGCCGTTTCCGCCTGCCATCTGAGCTGCAGACTTTACAATTTTTCCTGCATTAGCACCAAGCTGTCTTGCCTCAATTCCGCACGAAGCAGCAAATGTTACCTTGCCGTCATTTACTGCTGCAAGCACAACAACGCTTTTCGGAGCAGTATCTCTTGCACGTTCGCACATTGCACGCAAAACATCAGCATTTGCAGAATCAATTTTGCCTGTAACAATTCTTACTCCGTTTTCAATCTCTGTTCCTGTAAACAGGTCGTCTATCTGTGCAACAGCAAGCTTTTTGTTAAGCTCATCTATCTCTTTCTGCTGTGACTTGATGAGCTCGCTTGCCTTTTGTACACCCTCAACAAGCTGCTTTGGATTGTTAATCTTAAGAGCTTCACAGACTGAAACTATTGCCGCATTTGCACGGTTAATATATTCAAGCACACCTATTCCTGTAATTGCTTCAATTCTTCTTACGCCCGAAGCAACCGAACCCTCCTGACGGATTTTAAAGAGTCCGAGGTTTGATGTATTCTTAACATGAGTACCGCCGCAGAATTCAACAGAAAAATCATCAACGCTGACAACACGGACAACATCGCCGTACTTCTCGCCGAACAAAGCCATAGCGCCGAGTTTTTTTGCCTCTTCAATAGGCATCTCCTTTGTAACAACACTGATTCCATCAAGAATTTTTGCATTTACAAGGTTTTCAACCTTTATGAGTTCTTCTGCTGTGAGTGCCTCAAAATGAGTAAAATCAAAGCGGAAATATGAATCTGTTACAAGCTGACCAGCCTGCTGAACATGGTTGCCGAGAACCTCACGCAAAGCAGCCTGCAAAAGATGTGCCGCTGTGTGATTGCGGGTTATATCATCACGGCGTTCATCGTCAACTGTTGCATCAACAGTATCACCGACGCTTACCATACCGCTTGTAATTGTGCATGCGTGCAGATACACACCGTTTGAATCTTTTGTTGTATTGTCAACATCAGCAGTGAAATTGCCACCTGTAATTACACCTGTGTCACCAACCTGACCGCCGCTCTCAGCATAGAAAGGAGTTCTGTCAAGGACAATAATCGCACTCTCGCCCTCGCCTGCGTTTTCAATGCGCTCTCCATCTTTAACAATAGCCATAACTTTTGCGTCTATTTTGAGGTCATCATAGCCCAGAAATTCAGTTTTTGCAATATCAGAAAGGTCTGTAGAATCTGAAATCCACGCATCTGCACCTGCATTTTTGCGGGCATTTCTTGAACGTGCTTTTTGTTCCTTTAATAGGTCGTGAAAGCGTTCAACATCAACATTGATTCCTTTTTCCTCAAGAATTTCTCTTGTAAGGTCAATAGGAAAACCGAATGTATCGTTCAGCTTAAAAGCATCCTCGCCGCTTAATGTGTTAATATCGCCCTTATCAATTATATCCTGAAGCATTCTGAAGCCCTGATCAATAGTCTTTTCAAAGCTTTCTTCCTCAACTCTGATAACCTTTGTAATAAACTCCTGCTTTTCCTTAAGCTCAGGATATGCAGTCAGATTCTCCTTAATAACGGTATCGCAAACCTTATAGAGGAACGGCTCCTTATAGCCTAAAAGTCTGCCGTGACGTGAAGCTCTTCTGAGCAAACGGCGGAGGACATAGCCCTTACCTTCATTTGAAGGCATAACACCGTCGCCAATCATAAATGTAGTGCTTCTGATATGGTCAGTAATTACACGGAGTGAAATATCACTCTTGTCGTCTCTGCCGTATTCGACGCCTGTAATCTGCGAAATATGCTTCATAATATTCTGAATTGTGTCAACAAGGAAGAGATTGTCAACGCCCTGCATAACACACGCAAGTCTTTCCAGTCCCATACCGGTATCAATGTTCGGGTGGTCAAGCGGAGTGTAATTTCCCTTTCCGTCGTTTTCAAACTGTGTGAATACAAGATTCCACACTTCAACAAATCGGTCACATTCACAGCCTACATGGCAATCCGGCTTGCCGCAACCCTTTTCATCGCCTCTGTCAAAATAAATCTCGGAGCAAGGACCGCACGGACCTGATCCGTGCTCCCAGAAGTTATCCTCTTTGCCCAGACGAACCATATGACTTGGGTCAACGCCGACTTCCTCAGTCCAGATTTTGTAAGCCTCGTCATCATCCTGATAGATAGAAACATAAAGCTTTTCCGCAGGCATTTTGAGAACCTCTGTAAAGAACTCCCATGCCCATGCAGTAGCTTCGTGCTTGAAGTAATCGCCAAATGAGAAGTTACCGAGCATTTCAAAGAAAGTACCGTGACGAGCTGTAATTCCTACACGCTCAATATCAGGTGTACGGATACACTTCTGACAAGTTGTCACACGCTTTCTGGGAGGTGTAATCTCACCTGTAAAATATTTTTTCATAGGCGCCATACCGCTATTAATAAGCAGAAGGCTGTTGTCGTCCTTTGGAACAAGCGGAAAGCTCGGCAAACGCAGACATCCCTTTGTTTCAAAGAATGACAGGAATTTTTCTCTCAATTCATTAAGACCTGTCCATTCCATATATATCTCTCCTTAAAATAATTTACAAAAAAGCAGGCAGTCGCCTGCACATATTCGTGCAGACAGCACCATATAAAAATTAACTTCTATGCCCGAGCGCAACCGAGCA
>OLOI01000925.1_pt1 | contig 27536 bp, 22 predicted proteins | sample 1672131 | NCBI WGS metagenome assembly OLOI01 (sample SAMEA3136651, study PRJEB25190) | human gut metagenome
TTTCCAAGATGGCTGATGCTGTAATCGAAGGAAATCAGGGACAGGATGCAGAAGTTGAAAATGATGAACAGACAATACCGATGATCCGTCCGTTTGATCCAAGTAAGATTGATATCGATATGAAGACAATGGAATTATCAAGTTTGATTAAGCGCTTACAATATAAAGAGATTGATATGAATACGGATTTTCAGAGAAAGGGTGGATTGTGGACGGACATTCAAAAAAGTCAGTTAATAGAGTCTTTGTTTTTAAGAATACCTATTCCGGCTTTTTATTTTGATGGTGGAATTGTTGATTCGTGGCTGATTATAGATGGACTTCAAAGACTTACGGCATTGAAAGAGTTTGTGATTGATAAGACGCTGAAGCTTACTGGACTGGAATTCTTCAGTGACTTGAATGGATTGACATTTTCAGAACTTCCGAGAGCGTTTGTAAGACGTATTGAAGAGACGAATATTGTCGCTTATATTGTAAAAAGTGGAACTCCGGTAAATGTGAAATATAATATATTTAAAAGAATTAATACAGGCGGACTGGAATTAAAACCACAGGAAATAAGGCATGCATTATATCAGGGGAATGCAACAAAGATATGTAAAAAATTTGCAAAGATACAGGAATTTTTATCTGCAACCACCTTTAGCATAAAAGAAGACCGGATGATGGATCAGGAATTTGTTCTTAGATTTATAGCGGTTTGTTATTATGGAATTGAAAAATATGAAGGAGTACCGGATAATTATCTGAATGGAGCAATGGAATTTCTGAATTCCAAAGAATGTGTGGATGAAGAACTGATGGAGCAGCAGTTCATACGTGTGATGAGATATTCCAGAATTATCATGGGAAAATATGCATTTCGAAAATTAGGGGAGAATGGAATGCGCCGCCCGATTAATAAAGCAATTTATGAAGCATGGTGCAGAAGTATGTTTGTGTTAAATGATTCGGAATTAAAAAAATTAGCAGAAGAAAAGAAAGAAGTATATAAAAGATTTATGAAACTTTGTAATGATGAGGTGTTTTTGCAGATTATTAAAGCAAGTGATAAAAAATCCTTTTTATTTCGGTTTACAAGAATTGAGAATTTATTGAGAGGAGTCTTAGATGATACAAAGAATAGAAGCATCGAATTTTAAATGTTTCAAAGATATTTCGTTGGAGATGTCTAATTTGAATTTACTGTCGGGAATAAACAGTATGGGGAAGTCTACGATAATACAGATGCTGTTGTTGTTAAGACAGTCGTATGAACAGAATGCTTTGGAAAAGGGCATTTATCTGAATGGAAAATATACAAATCTTGGTGTGGGAAAAGATGTATTATATACAGAGGCAGAAGAGAATCGCATAAAAATGAAAATAAGCGATGAAAGTACGATGCTGTCGGCAGAATATGATTATAATGGTATGGCAGATTTTCTGAAATTATTAGAAAATATAGACATAAATATGGTTAAAGATATGAATTTGTTTGGAAGTGGATTTAACTATATTGCGGCGGATCGTCTGGGACCACAAAGTAGTTATGAAAAATCATATTACGAAGTCTGGGAACAGGAACAAATCGGAAATCATGGAGAGTATGCGGTACACTATTTACAGACGCACGAGTCAGAAGAAGTTGAAAATAAAAATATTCTTTATGATGAGGAACCGAGTAGACGACTTCAAAGACAGGTAGAATGTTGGCTGGGGGAGATTACGCCGGGTGTGTCTCTTCGAATGGAAGATTATGGACATAGCAACAGAATTGGTCTTATGGTGCATCAGGAAGGAAATATAGGAGCAGACTACTTTACTGCGCAGAATGTTGGTTTTGGTATTTCTTATGTATTACCAATTGTGCTGGCACTTGTGAAGGCGAAAAAGGGAGAATTAATCATTCTGGAGAATCCGGAAGCGCATTTACATCCAAGCGGACAGAGAAAAATGGGAGAACTGATCGCCAGAGCAGCACAGGGAGGTGTGCAGGTTATTGTAGAAACGCATAGTGATCATATTTTGAATGGAATACGTTTGTGTGCAAAACATAATATGATTGATCCGGATATAGTGCGCCTATATTATTTTTCCAGAAAAAAAGCCGATACAGAAGAATACAGTTCTATCCCAGTTATTGATAATCCGGTCTTATATAAAGATGGAAGACTGAGCTTCTGGCCGGAAGGGTTCTTTGATGAATGGGACAGGGCAATTGATGAATTGTTCTAGAGGATACAAGTATGCAAATGATAATAAATGACTTGTCTGCAAAATTTCCGGTAGATACAATATCCGAGGGCAGACAGATTATGGATAGTTTTTTGAATACATATTCGAAAGTGAAGAAAATAATTATAAATGACTCTGTGCTTATGGATCAGAATTATTGTTCTTTTGAATTGGCAAAAAATTACAGAATAGAACAGTGGAGAAATGATCCGGTTGTAGATATGGAAACAAAGAGAAGATTCCGAGCGTTATTAAATAAATCCGTGATATATGATCCTTCGGAGGTTGAATTGGAAAGCGAATTCAATCTAGAAATTCAAGGGAAGAAATATATATCAAAGGGATGTCTGCTGGCATATGAAACAGAGGGCGTGACGATTAGTTTTTTGAGTGATGACTATTGGGAAACCCCTGAGATTAGTGGATATTATGTGACATTTAATGAGAAGGACGATTTAAAGGAAGAACATGTACAGGTCCCGAATGTATCGTGTCAGAAGAATGTAGAGCCTTTTGAAGAAAAGTACAAGGAAAAAAGGAAAGAGTGGCGTGCAGAGATCCGGTCAGCACAAGATGTTTTGAAATGTAAAGAGACTAGATTTCCGAATTTAATCTTTTGTGAAAATGCGATAAATGGATGTTATAAGAATGTAGGTGTTGCAGAAGCGGGACAAGTGTATAAACGCCTGTTGGAATTACAGGTGGCAGCTGAAAAAATGGGAAACCAATTTGACAAGAAGCTTTTACCTAAAGCTTCACCGGAAACACCGCTAACATTAGAACAATATGAGACGGAACATACTTTTTTGTTACCGGAAGGAAATGCACAACTGTTTTCATGGCATACAAGGTTTACCGGAGGATATGCCGGAAGAATATTTTTTTATCCGGATACAACACAAAAGAAGATGTATATAGGGCATATAGGACATAAGTTGCCAACCAAAAAGTATCCACATTAGAGATGAATACCAGAAGTAATTCTTAAGAATTTCTTAAATATTACAGGAAAGTTACAAAAAAATAAAAAAATACTTGAAGGTGACCTAAGGTCACCTTTTATAATCTAATTAACACGAAACATGGAGACTAGAATAGAAAGTGAAGAACTTGATAACCTATTTATACAAAACGAGGAGGTTTCTGAAATGAAAGGAATTATTTTAGCAGGTGGTTCAGGCACACGTCTGTATCCATTAACAATGGTAACATCAAAGCAGTTACTGCCAATCTATGACAAGCCGATGATCTATTATCCAATGTCAGTTCTGATGAACGCAGGCATTCGTGATATCCTGATCATCTCAACACCACAGGATACACCAAGATTCCAAGAACTGTTAGGAGACGGACATCAGTTTGGTGTGAATCTGTCTTATGCAGTACAGCCAAGCCCGGACGGACTTGCTCAGGCATTTATCATCGGAGAAGAATTCATCGGTGATGATACAGTAGCAATGGTTCTCGGAGATAACATTTTTGCAGGTCACGGACTGAATAAACGTCTGAAAGCTGCTGTTGAGAATGCAGAGACCGGAAAGGGAGCTACTGTATTTGGATATTATGTAGATGATCCGGAACGTTTCGGTATCGTAGAATTTGATCACGAGGGAAAGGCTATTTCCATCGAAGAAAAACCGGCACAGCCAAAGAGCAACTACTGTGTAACAGGATTGTATTTCTATGACAATAATGTTGTGAAGTATGCAAAAGAGTTAAAGCCAAGTGCACGTGGAGAACTGGAGATCACAGATCTGAACCGTGTATATCTTGAGAAAGGTGATCTGAATGTAGAACTTCTCGGACAGGGATTCACATGGCTGGATACAGGTACACACGAAAGCCTTGTAGATGCAACCAACTTCGTGAAGACGGTTGAGACACATCAGCACCGTAAGATCGCATGCCTGGAAGAGATCGCATACCTGAACGGATGGATCAGCAAGGACGAGGTAATGGAAGTATATGAAGTTCTGAAGAAGAACCAGTATGGACAGTACTTAAAAGACGTCCTGGATGGAAAATATAAAGAAAATCTGTACTAAAATCTATATTAAGAAATGATACAAAAAGGAGAAATCAAAAAATGACAATTATTGTAACCGGAGGAGCCGGATTTATCGGAAGTAACTTTGTATTTCATATGTTAAACAAATACCCGGACTATCGCATCGTTTGTCTGGACTGCCTGACATATGCAGGTAACTTATCTACACTGGAGCCTGTAATGGACAATCCGAATTTCCGTTTTGTAAAAGAAAGCATTACAGACCGTGAAGCAGTGTACAAATTATTCGAAGAAGAGAAACCGGACATGGTTGTAAACTTCGCAGCAGAAAGCCACGTAGACCGTTCTATCGAGAACCCGGAAGTATTCCTGGATACAAACATCAAAGGTACTGCTGTACTGATGGATGCCTGCAGAAAATATGGTATCAAACGTTACCATCAGGTATCTACAGATGAAGTATACGGAGATCTGCCGCTTGACAGACCGGACCTGTTCTTCACAGAGGAGACACCGATCCACACAAGCAGCCCATACAGCTCATCTAAGGCAGCAGCAGACCTGTTAGTTCTTGCTTATCACAGAACATACGGACTGCCGGTATCTATCAGCAGATGTTCCAACAACTACGGACCATATCACTTCCCGGAGAAACTGATTCCGCTGATGATCGCCAATGCACTGAATGACAAACCACTGCCGGTATATGGAGAAGGATTGAATGTACGTGACTGGTTATATGTAGAAGATCACTGCAAGGCAATCGATCTGATCATCCATAACGGAAGAGTCGGAGAAGTATACAACGTAGGTGGACACAACGAAAAGACAAACATCGAGATCGTTAAGATCATCTGTAAAGAGCTTGGAAAACCGGAAAGCCTGATCACTCACGTTGCAGACCGTAAGGGACATGATATGCGTTATGCGATCGATCCTACAAAGATCCACAACGAACTTGGATGGCTTCCAGAGACTAAATTCGAAGATGGTATTAAGAAGACGATCAAATGGTATCTTGAAAATAAGGAATGGTGGGAGACGATCATTTCCGGAGAATACCAGAACTATTATGAGAAAATGTATGCTCACCGGGAGGAGATTTAAGAATGAAAGTATTAGTGACAGGTGTTGGCGGACAGCTTGGTCATGACGTGATGAACGAACTGGCATCCCGTGGTTATGAGGGAATCGGTTCTGACATCAAAGAAACATACAGCGGAATCCAGGATGGTACAGCGGTAACAACAATGCCATATGTGCCGATGGATATCACAGATGCATCTTCTGTAGAAAAAGTTCTGACAGATGCAAAACCGGATGTAGTGGTACACTGTGCTGCATGGACGGCCGTAGATCTTGCAGAAGACGAAGATAAGAAAGACATCGTAAAAGCAGTCAATGCAACAGGAACAAAGAACATTGCAGATGTGTGTAAAAAGTTAGACTGTAAGATGGTATACATCAGTACAGACTATGTATTTGACGGACAGGGAGAGAAAGCCTGGGAACCTGACTGTAAGGATTACAAACCACTGAATGTATATGGAGAGACAAAACTTGCCGGAGAGCTTGCGGTATCGGAGACTCTGGATAAGTACTTCATCGTACGTATCGCGTGGGTATTCGGAAAGAACGGTAAGAACTTTATCAAGACAATGCTCAATGTAGCAAAGACACACGATACATTGAAAGTTGTAAATGACCAGATCGGAACACCAACCTATACATTTGACCTTGCAAGACTTCTCGTTGACATGATCGAGACTGACAAATATGGTTACTATCATGCAACAAATGAAGGCGGATATATCAGCTGGTATGATTTTACAAAGGAAATCTTCCGCCAGGCAGCAGAGCTTGGTCATGACGAATACGGCGAAGACAAGGTGACGGTTCTGCCGGTAACAACAGAAGAGTACGGTGTATCCAAAGCAGCAAGACCTTTCAACAGCAGACTGGACAAGAGTAAACTTGTGGAAAATGGATTTACTCCACTTCCGACATGGCAGGATGCGCTTGGAAGATATCTGAAAGAAATCGAATTCTAAAATTTATATAGGTGAAGAATAATCTCAGCCACATGACGTGGCTGGGATTAACTCACGTATAAATCATTTAAAACAATAAGGAGACGTAATAATGGGACAGATTAAAGTAGAAAAAAACGCAGGCGGTATCCAGGGACTTTGTGTGATCGAACCAACGGTACACGGTGACGCAAGAGGATACTTTATGGAGACATACAACCAGAAAGACATGGAGGAAGCCGGACTTACAATGCAGTTTGTTCAGGACAATCAGTCATGCTCAACAAAAGGAGTTTTAAGAGGATTACATTTCCAGAAAGAATTTCCACAGGGCAAACTGGTACGAGTCGTAAAAGGTTCTGTATTTGATGTTGCTGTAGACTTGAGAAGTGACAGTGAGACATACGGAAAATGGTTCGGTGTGGAGCTGACAGAAGAAAATAAGAAACAGTTCTATATTCCGGAAGGATTCGCACATGGATTCCTGGTATTGAGTGATATTGCTGAGTTCTGCTACAAATGTACAGACTTCTATCACCCGGGAGATGAAGGCGGTCTTGCATGGAACGATCCTGAGATCGGTATCGAGTGGCCGACACTGACAGGAGAGTACAAAGGAACAGCTTCCGGTGAAGGATATGCACTGGAAGATGGAACTGCACTGAACTTAAGCGAAAAAGATCAGCTCTGGGTTGGATTAAAAGATACATTCCATTTTTAAATCGCCATGTGTTCGGAAGAAGCTGCCAGTGGCAGGTTCTGTAGATTTAAGATAATAAAAGCTTCGGATCATACGAATCCGAAGCTTTTTTGTTATCTTAAACTGTTATTCATATAATATTAAGAATATAAATATTGCTCAATTATTAACTATATGTTACAATAAATCGGATAAAAAGGGAAAATATGTAATAATATGTACGAGGAATATCTTAATGAGTGGTAAATTAGATTATATAAATATGATAAAAAAAGTATCTCCCTATAATTTGAAAAAGGGGATACTTTATTTGCGCCATTATGGACCGAAAGGATTCTGGATAAAATTAACAGAACGTTTCCAGAAAAGCGATATTGATTATAAAGAATGGTATGAAAATCACAGACCATCTGAACAGGAATTAGAAAGAGAACGGAAGCAGGTATTTGAATACAGTCCTAAGATCAGCATCCTGGTACCGGTATACAATACACCGGAGGTGTTTTTAAAGCAGATGATCCAGTCAGTGAGAAAGCAGACTTATACGAACTGGGAATTGTGTATTGCCAATGCTAATCCTTCTAATCAGGAAGTAAGTAGTATTCTGAATGTTGCAGGCAAGAAGGACAACAGGATCAAAGTAGTGGATGTTCCGAAAAATGAAGGAATTGCACAGAATACGAACAGAGCATTGGAGATCGCAACGGGAGAATTTGTAGGATTGCTGGATCATGATGATCTTCTGGAAGAAAATGCACTGTATGAAATTGTAAGCTGCCTGAACAAAGATCGCAAGACAGATGTGCTATATACAGACGAAGATAAAGTGACGACAGATTTGGATGAATATTTTTCTCCGAATTTTAAGCCGGACTTTAATCTGGATATGTTGAGAGCAAATAATTACATCTGTCATTTTTTTGTTGCAAAAAAAGCATTAATTGAATCGGTAGGAAAGTTCAGAGCGGAATATAACGGGGCGCAGGATTATGATCTGATCTTACGATGTACGGAACAGGCGGAAAGAATCTCTCATGTTGCAAAGATATTATATCACTGGCGGGTGCATAAGGAATCAACAGCAGATAATCCTTTAAGTAAAATGTATGCATATGAAGCTGGAAAGAAGGCAATCGAAGATCATCTCAGACGATGCCATACAAAAGGAGAAGTCCTTCAGACGGAAAATCTTGGATTTTACAGAGTAAAATATCCTGTGACAGGAAATCCGCTGGTGTCTATTCTGATCCCGAATAAAGATCAGGCAGAGACATTAGATAAATGCCTGAAGTCAATAGAAAAACTGACGGATTATGAGAATTATGAAATTATCATTATTGAGAATAATAGTACGGAAGAGAAGACTTTTGAATACTATGAACAGATTTGCAATGATAAGATCCGTGTCGTATACTGGAAAAAAGAATTTAATTATTCGGCAATTAATAATTTTGGTGCAAAACAGGCAAAGGGAGATTATTTACTGCTGTTAAATAATGACATGGAAGTGATAAGTCGTGACTGGCTTACAGAGTTGCTTTCAACATGTCAGCGAAAAGAAGTCGGTGCAGTAGGTGCTAGACTATATTATCCGGATGATACGGTGCAGCATGCGGGAATTATCATTGGAATCGGAGGAGTTGCCGGCAGTGTCTTTGTCGGTATGAAACGCGGTTATACAGGATATATGCACAGAGCGGCTATCCAGCAGGATTTAAGTGCCGTGACAGCGGCCTGTATGATGATGAAACGTTCGGTATTTGAAGAAGTCGGCGGACTGGAAGAAGAGCTGAAAGTAGCGTTTAATGATGTGGATCTATGTCTTAGAATACGGGAAAAAGGACATCTGATCGTGTATGATCCATATGTAGAGTTATATCATTATGAATCTAAGACCAGAGGAGCTGAAGATACGAAAGAAAAAGTGCGCAGATTTCAGGGAGAGATAGAATATATGCGCAGCCATTGGATTGACATATTGAAAAATGGAGATCCAGCGTATAATCCGAATCTTTCCTTAAAAAAATGGGACTATTCCCTGAAAGTGAACTAACGGAGAAATTATGTGTGAAGTAACAATCGTAATACCTAATTACAAAGGAAAAGAGTATCTGTTTTCCTGTGTGAAAAGTTTGTATGAAAAGGATCAGACAGAAAAGAAAATCCTGATCATAGATAATGCCTCGAATGATGGAAGTATAGAGGAAGTTGTAAAAGAATATCCGGAAGTTGAATGTGTGATGCTGGATAAGAACTATGGCTTTTGCAGAGCAGTTAATATCGGTATTGAAAAGACAGATACACCATATGTGATCTTGTTAAATAATGATACGGTGATAAAAGATAACTATGTAAAGTATCTGCTGGATTCGATCAAGAAAGATCCGAACATATTTTCTGTGGAGCCTAAGATGATCCAGTACCATGATTCGTCCAAAATTGACAGCGCAGGAACCTATTATAATGCACTTGGATGGGCATACGCATATGGAAAAGACAAAAGTGTGAAGAAATACAATAATATAAGAAAGATTTTTGCAGCATGCGGAGGGGCTTCAATCTATCGGAAAAAAGTATTTGAAGAGATTGGAATGTTTGATGAGAAGCATTTTGCATATCTGGAAGACATAGATGTGGGATATCGTGCCAGGATAGCGGGATACGATAATTTATATGAACCCAAATCAGAAGTGATCCATGTGGGAAGTGCGGCAAGCGGAGCAAGATATAATGAATTTAAAGTCAAGATGTCTTCACGCAATAATGTATATCTGATATATAAAAATATGCCGGTTGTACAGAAGATACTGAACAGTCCGTTCCTTTTTGTGGGATTTTTGGGGAAGTACCTGTTTTTCCTTCGCAAGGGATACGGAAAGCTATATGTCAATGGTATTAAAGAAGGGCTGCATATGGGGGAAAAATCAGATAAAGTAAAATATGAATCCGGCCATCTTAAGAATTATATAAAGATTCAGATAGAACTATGGATAAATATTTTCCGGCGTTTGGCATAGGAAAACGAAATAATAGATAAAGTTGGTGAGTAAAATTGATCAAGGAAAATCAAGGGTTATTAAATAAAATACATGTGGTACTGGATGCGGTAGTGATTGTAATTTCGTATGTGCTTTCATGGTATCTGAGATTCAGGAGCGGCATTTTTGAGATGGATCCGTGGTATCTTTCTCTGCAAGTATATATGAGTGTACTGATATTCATTATACCGGGATATCTGTTGCTATATTATATTTTTCAGTTATATACTCCGAAAAGAGTCAGAGGAAGAAGACTGGAAGCATGGAATATCCTTCAGGCGAACACGATAGGCTTTCTGGTATTTATTTTAGTACTTTATTTCAGACATCAGACAGATTTTTCCAGAACGATGATCTTTGTTTTTTACTGTATTAATATTTTTCTGGAAATAGTAGAGCGTAATGTGATCAGAATGGGACTTCGGAAGATCAGAAGTCAGGGATTTAATCAGAAACATATCTTACTGATCGGATACAGCCGTGCGGCAGAACAGTACATTGACAGAATCCTGGCAAATCCGGACTGGGGATATAATATCCGGGGTATCCTTGCCGATAATGTTCCTAGAGGAACAGAATATAAGAAGGTCAGGGTACTGGGAAGAATTGATAATCTGGAAATTGTGCTGCCGGAAAATAAACTGGATGAAATCGTAATTACACTGGGTCTGGCTGAATATCATAAGCTGGAAAGAATTGTTAAAATGTGTGAAAAATCAGGTGTGCATACGAAATTTATTCCGGATTATAATAACGTTATACCGACCAAGCCGTACACCGAAGATCTGCAGGGACTTCCGGTGATCAATATCCGAAGAGTTCCGTTAAGTGATCCGCTGAATAAATGGATGAAACGCGGAGTGGATATATTTGGAGCAATTGTAGCAATTATTCTCTTTTCTCCGGTTATGATCGTAACGGCAATTATGATCAAGAAGACTTCGCCGGGGCCTTTGATCTTTTCGCAGGAAAGAGTAGGGCTGCAGAATCGTCCGTTTAAAATGTATAAATTCCGTTCAATGATCGTACAGGATGAGAAAAAAGAAAAGAAAGGCTGGACGACCAAAGATGATCCGCGTGTTACGACGGTCGGAAGGTTTATAAGAAAAACAAGTATAGATGAACTGCCTCAGCTTTTTAATGTCCTTCGAGGGGACATGAGTCTTGTAGGGCCGAGACCGGAAAGACCGCAGTTTGTAGAAAAGTTTAAAGAAGAAATACCTCGGTATATGATCAAACATCAGGTAAGACCGGGACTTACGGGATGGGCTCAGGTAAATGGATACAGAGGAGATACGTCTATTAAGAAGAGAATAGAGCATGATCTGTATTATATTGAAAACTGGACACTTGGATTTGACTTTAAGATTATATTTTTAACATTTTTCAAAGGATTTATTAATAAAAATGCCTATTAGCTTTAAGGAGAAGTCATGAGTAAACGTAATAAAAAAAGATTAACCAGAAGACAGCAGGAAATACGAAGAAAAAGACTGAAAAAACGCAGAAGACGCAGAAGACTTGTAATTATTTTGGAATTGATCATTCTGTGTATTCTGGGAACAACGGCGTTTGGCTTATTTAAGCTGGGAAAAATGGAACGCACCAATCTTTCGAATATAAAGAACAACGGACTGAAACAGACCGGATATACCAATGTTGCATTATTTGGTCTGGATTCAAGAGAAAAGAATCTTGGAAAAGGAAACCGGACAGATACGATTATGATCGCAAGCATCAATAATGAAACCAAAAAAGTAAAGCTTGTGTCTGTGTACAGGGATACGATGTTAAAACAGAACGGAGAACATTATGATAAAGCCAATGCGGCTTATTCAGTAGGCGGACCTGAGACGGCAGTCAATATGCTCAATGAGAATCTGGATCTTAATATTCAGGATTATGTCAGTGTCAATTTCCTTGCATTAGCCGATGTGATAGATATGGTTGATGGTATTACGGTAAAATTAACGGATGAAGAAGTTGTGCATATGAACAACTATTGTGTAGAGACTTCTAAAGTAACAGGTAAGAAATATAAGAAGATCGAACCGGCAGTAGCCGGAACGTATAAATTAAACGGCGTGCAGGCGGTATCTTATGCGAGAATAAGATATACAGCAGGCGGTGATTATAAGAGAACAGAAAGACAAAGACTGGTCCTTAAGAAAACAGCAGATAAATTGAAACAGCAGGATCTGGCAACGCTTAATAAGATTATAGATAAGGTAATGCCGGAGGTATCAACAAGCTTCACTACAAAGGAGATATTAAGTCTTGCCACAGGTGCCTTTGATTATGAGCTGGGCGAAACAACAGGTTTCCCGTTTGATCTGGAAACTCCGGAACAGATACCGGGATACAGTGGTTCATATGTCATCCCGAAAGGACTGGAAGAAAATGTAATAAAGCTGCATCAATTCTTATATCCGAATAAGGATTATACACCGACGGCAACGGTTACAGATATAAGTAATACTTTGAATGATATGACCAATGTATATCCAAATACAACAGAAAGCGGAACATCACAAAATGAATAAGAAGAAAGTAGATGTCGTAATTCCGGTATATCATCCGGGATCAGAATTTAAAAAGCTGATGGAGCGTCTGGAAAGACAGACCTATGAAGTAAACCGTATCTTTTTGATGCATACAACAGACGGACAGAGTCTGGAAAGCATGAAGGAACGTTATAAAAATGTGACAGTTGAAGAGATTACTCCGGATGAATTTGATCATGCCGCAACGAGAGACAAAGGAATCCGGCAATCGGATGCAGATATTGTGATCTGTATGACACAGGATGCCTGCCCGGATAACGAGTATCTGGTAAGTGAACTGGTACAGGCTTTGGAAGAAGCAAATGTTGCAGTTGCGTATGCGAGACAGCTTCCTAGAAAAGAAAGTACATTATTAGAAAGATATACGAGACAATTTAATTATCCGCCGGAAAGCAAAGTGAAATCTTCGAAAGATCTGGAAAGAATGGGAATCAAAACATTCTTCTGTTCGGATGTATGTGCAGCCTATAACCGGGATATGTATTTGAAAAACGGTGGATTCGAGAAAAAAGCAATATTTAATGAAGATATGATATACGCAGCGAAGGTTATAGAGAATGAACAGAAAGTATATTATAATGCAAAAGCAAGGGTAATCCATTCGCATAATTACAATTTTGCACAACAGTTTCACCGAAACTTTGATATGGCCGTTTCCCAGGCACAGCATCCTGAGATATTCCGGAAGGTAAGCTCAGAAAAAGAAGGAATGAAACTGATAAAGAATACAGTCGCTTTTTTGATAAAACAGAGAAGGCCATGGCTTGTTTTTAAACTTTTCACAGATTGTGTAGCGAAATATGCAGGATATCTTCTTGGACGAAAATATCAAAAACTGCCGAAAAAGATTGTATTAAAATGCACAATGAATCCGAGATATTGGACATAAACAGGAAAACAGGACTGAAAATATTGAAATTTAGAAAAAAATAGGGTAATATGTAAAAAGGTTTGTGTTAATTTAGGATAAATGCGGAAAGGATATGAAGTATGGCAAGAAATACAGGGAAAAAGGTCAGACGAAGAGGGCGTCGCAGAAAAAGAGGCTTTGCGACCTGGTCTATAGGGAAGAAAATAGGTGCTGTATTAGGCGGAACTCTTCTGGGCGTAGTAGTTATAGGATCAGTCATTCTGGCAAGTAAGATGAATAAACTGAGTTCGGTGAAACTCGATACAGATAAATTAAACATTTCTGATGAAGTAAAACATGAAAAAGGATACACGAATGTAGCGTTATTTGGTCTGGATTCAAGAGAAAATGATCTGGGCAAAGGAAATCGAAGTGATACGATCATAATAGCAAGTCTGAATAATGATACGAAAGAAGTTAAATTGGTATCTATTTATCGTGATACATTATTAGAATTAGATGACGGAAGTTATAATAAAGCGAATTCTGCATATTCTTTTGGAGGACCGGAAGGCGCAGTATCGCTGATTAACCGTAATCTGGATATGAATATTGAAAAATATGTAACCGTAAACTTTAATGCACTGGTAGATGTTATCGATGCGGTAGGAGGACTGGATCTGGAACTGACGCATGATGAAGTTGGGCATATGAACAACTATTGTGTCGAAACTTCAAAAGTAACAGGAAAAAGTTATGAGAAGATCGAGCCGGAAGTAGAGGGTACATATCATTTGAATGGTGTGCAGGCAGTGTCTTATTCCCGAATCCGTTATACGGAAGGAGGAGACTTTAAGCGTGCAGAACGTCAGCGCCTGGTATTACAGAAAATTGCAGATAAAGCGCAGAACATGAGTGTCGGCACTGTTAATAAGATCATAGACAGTGTATTTCCGCAGATATCAACAAACTTTACACTGGCTGAAATGATCGGATATGCAAAGAATCTTACAAAGTATAAATTAGGAGATTCGATTGGTTTTCCGGCTGAAAATACAACGGATATGTTAAATGAAGTAGGAAGTGTCGTAATCCCGAAGACCTTGTCTTCGAATGTACTTGAGGTGCATAAATTTCTGTTTGGAAGTGATGGGTATTCTGTATCCAGCACGATTGAAGGCATTGAAAGTGGTATTACTGCAAAAGCGTCAGATAAGGCCAAAAGCGGTACAACGATCGAGGATGATGAGACACCGGGAAGTAAGGGGTATTCGGAAAATTATTCCAATAATTCATCCGGAACCGGTACAACAAGAAGTACCTACGGAACAACGGGTGGAAGCACTTACGGAACCGGATCTTACGGTACGTCAAACGGATATTCCGGAGGAACATCGACGGGAAGCGGAACGACCGGAAGTACAGGCAGCACTTCCTCAGGAACTACGGGAACAACCGGAGGAACAGAAGGGACAACAACAGGAGGTGGAACGACCGGAGATAATGCAGGCAGCACTTCGGGAACCACTGGATCGACAGAAGGAACGGAATAAATAGTAATAAAAGATAAAGGGGTAGGTTACATGAGAAGAATTAAAAAGATATTTGTAACATTCTTGGCGATATGTATGATATGTCCATGTCTGTCGGTGATAACAGAAGCAGCGACAGCAGAACTGCGTTTTGCGGATCCGTCCACTACAGTAGGAGCGGAAGTTGATGTAAAGACCAAGCTGACTTCTGCTTCATCAATGCAGTCTATGGAAGCGACTTTAACGTATGACAAAAGTGAATTGAGATTTATCAGCGGTGATAATGCGACGGGAAAGGATGGAACCATTAAGATTTCCTGGACCGGAAGTGGAACAACTGCAGAATTTAATCTGAAGTTTCAGGCATTAAAAGAAGGTACTTCGAATATCGAAGTGTCAAGTGCTACGGGTACTGCGGAAGACGGAACGAACCTGGAAGTAACACAGGGAAGTTCTGCAGTTACGATCGGAGCTGGCGATCCGTCTCTGATTAAGGAAGAGACCAGTACCGAAGATACAACAACATCGACAGCAGATGGTGCCGTTGTGAAAGTGAACGGCAAGAAGTATGTTGTGACCAGCGATTTTTCGGAAGAGATCATTCCGGAAGGTTTTAAAAAAGGCGAGCTGACATTTGAAGGTTCAAAGTATTCTGTGATCACACAGGAGGCAAGTGGAATCAATGCAATGTATCTGACTGAAAAAGACAGCGATGATGCAGATTTCTATATGTATAACAGCGATGATGGATCTTTCGCACCGTTTGAAGAAGTTGAGATTGCAAAAGACAGATATATTATCCCATTGATGAATGATGGAAAGGTGAATCTGCCAAGCCAGTATCAGAAGACAACTCTGACATTAAATGGTAAAGAATTTGACACCTGGCAGGATACAAAAGACGCAGAATATTATATTATTTATGCTTTGAATTCTGACGGTGAAAAGACAACATATCGTTATGATACGACAGATGGAACCTATCAGAAATACACACCGGAATCAACCGGCAGTTCTTCTTCAGAAAGTAAGTTAAGTAACGGAAAAGGAATATGGGGAAAAATCCTTAATTTTGTAGAGAATTTCCTGGATATTGTAGTTATTATAGCAATTGCATTAATCTTACTGCTTGTTCTGGTACTTATTGTCACAGCAGTCAAGCTTAGACACAGAGATCTGGAATTAGATGATCTGTATGATGAATATGGAATTGATCTGGATGAAGAAGAGGAAGCATTAAAAGCTAAGAAAAAAGAAGAGAAACAGGAAAAGAAAGCACAGAAAGCTTCAAAACAGGTTTCGAAAAAAGCAGCTAAGAAATATGATGATGAAGATGAATTTGAAGGATACGATGAGGATGATCTTTGGGTTACAGAAAACATAGCCAAAGCCATGGAAAAACCAAAGAAGCAGAAGAGCGTCAAACACGCAACGGCAAAAAAAGCAGCTGCAAAGGGTGTACGTTCTTTAGATGAGACAGGTCCTGCTATCCGTAAACCAGTAAAGAACATTAATCTTCAGGATACAGATGATTTTGAAAAATTTACTCCTTTAGATGAAGAAGAGTTCGATAATTTTGAAGGATATTATTCGGATGATGATTACGATATGTTTGGTTCAAATGACTATGATTATGACGACGATGAGTTATTTGATGCAACGGCAGATCTCTTAAGTAATCACCCGGAAAAGAAGAGAAGTCATACGGAGATGGATGACACATTTAAGATGGATGTTATTGATCTGGATTAATTACTGAATTAAAATTTTATAAGAAATAAAACCGGCCGCCTGATATCGGAAAATCTGATATCAGGCGGCCGGTTTTGCTGATACTTGAGCGTGTAAGACATGAAGATTACTCTTCAGTTTTGAGAAGATCTTTCAAAGAAGAAAACTGATATCCCATGGATTCCCATTTGTTAAGAAGTTCATCGAGGATTTCTCCGTTGGTTTTCGAAGTGTTGTGAAGTAGTACAATGGCACCGGGATGAATACGGCCGAGTAATTTGTCAAAAGCCTCTTCTTTGGATGGCTGGGCATCGGTAAGCCAGTCAACATAGGCGAGACTCCAGAAGAAGGTATGATATCCCATATCTTTGGCCATCTGTAGATTTTCGGTATTGTATTTTCCCTGAGGCGGCCGGTAAAATCGTGTCATCGACTTTCCGGTGATCTTTTTGAAAAGATCTTCGACATCTGAAAGCTCTTTTGAGAAGGTTTCCTGTGTCGCAATCTGTGACATATCGGGATGATGATACGTATGATTGCCGACGGTGTGACCTTCTTTTTGCATTTGTTTGATCAGATCTGGATTATCCTGCAGAAAATTGCCGACGACAAAAAAGGTAGCAGGAACATGATGCTTTTTCAGAGCCGCCAGGATAGAAGGGGTATTGCCATTTTCGTAACCACAGTCAAAAGTCAGATAAATCACTTTCTGATCAGTGTTTCTGGCATAGTAGGCATTATATTTTTTTAATTCATCGAATGAGGCATTTCCGACGGGAGCTTTTCCTTCCTCCTGAAAACTCAATCCCCAGTTTTCGGTGGTTGGGAGAACAAAGGAATGAGAAGAAGATACAAAAGTGCGGCTGGCCGGAGTCAAAGTTGTTTCACTGGCGGGGAAAATTCGGGCAATCAATCCTCCGGCAAAAAAACAGAAGGAAAAGAAGAAAAGGAGGATTAACGGTTTATATCTGGAATAAAGGGTGGAAAAAGAAAGATGAGTTTTGGGTATATGGAATCTGAACATAGAAACTCCGGAAAACTTTTTATACAGTTATATGATGCCCTAAGGAAAAAGATGTGCGGAAAAGGACACAAACTTGCAAAGAATAGGGAATGATAGTAGTATAGGAACGTAGAATTATTAAGAACAGATATAAGAAAGAATAAATGAAACGGGATGAAAACATGGCCAGAGAATATGTGAAAAAAGATAATATGCTGAGTAAAGAAATCCGTTATAAAAAAACAGAGAAGGGTATGATGATCACTGAATATTATGGAAATGACAGTTATGTGGTGCTGCCGGATGAGATAGAAGGTGAGCCGGTCACGATACTGGGAGATTATGCATTTTCCAGAAATCTTTCAGTTGAGGAAATATGGATGCCGTTGGAACTTAAAGAAGTTGGAAGATATGCATTTTACAGGTGCCGGAATCTGAGAAAATTAGTACTTGGCAACAGACTTCTGGATATGGGAGGTGGTGCACTTACAGGCTGCCATCTGGAAGAAGTAGAGATATATCTTCAGGACGGAAAAAAGAGCTGTCTGAAGTCGATTGTAGAAGAGATGCGGTACCAGATGAGGATATATCTACATGCGCCTGAAGGAGGACAGGAAGCAAAACTACTCTTTCCGGAGCATTATGAAGAGGCGGTGGAGAACACCCCTGCAAGAATACTGGAAACGCATCATCACGGGGCAGGCGGATATTATCGTCAGTGTTTTTATGACCGTGAACTGGACTATCGAAAATATGATGAGATGTTTTATCATACGGTTGCGGAAGACACAGAGGAGACGGCAGTGGAACTGGCACTGAACCGCCTGCGGTTCCCGGCAGAACTTTCAGATAAGAACAGACAAGGTTATGAAGAATACTTAAAAAAGCACATGACTGCGGTGGCAAAATGGACGGTGAAGCAGGAAGAGGTGGAAGGAATCCGGTTCCTGCAAAGAAGAAAATTATGGACAGAACAATCTTTACAGGCGGGAATGGATTTCGCGGCAGAAGGTAGCAAAACAGAAATTCTGAGTATTTTTATGGATATCAGAAAGGATCAGTTTCCAAAGAAGAAAAAGACATTTGAGCTATAGAGTATTTATAAAACAAGTAGAGAAGAAAAGCAATGGACAGAGAAAAGATAGAAAATAACAGAGAAACCATAGAAAAGGACCGCCTGGAAAATATAAGCCGTAAGATTCTTGTTATGGCAAGGAATGAACTGTATATGAAGATGCGGTTCCTGGATGTAGCATTATCCAGTCTTCCGTTTGTACTTGATACGGGTGCGGAAGGTATGGGAACAGACGGACTGTATCTGTATTATGATCCACAATATCTCGGGGGATTGTTCAGGGAAGACCAAGTGATGGTGAACAGGATCTACCTGCATCTGGTGCTGCATGGGATTTTTCGCCATATGATCCGCAGAAAAGGAAGAGAGGAACGGCTTTATCATCTGTCATGTGATATTGCTGTGGAATCGATCATCGATGAATTACAGTATCGGTGTGTTATGAAGGCCAGGTCGTTCCCAAGAAGAGAAATGTACCGTGAACTGAAAAAAGAAATGAAAACGCTTACGGCAGAACGAATATATGAAGTGCTGAGGAAAAAAGCGCTGACACAAAAGCAGCTTGAACAACTGGAGGTGGATTTCCGGGTAGACGATCACAGTTACTGGCCAAAAGCTGAGGAGAAAAAAAGACAGAATCAGATTGAAAACCGCTGGCAGGATATCAGTGAGCGTATGGAGACAGAGATGGAGACATTTTCCAAAGAAGCATCACAGACATCCGGAAGTCTGATCGATCAGGTGAAAGTAGAAAATCGGGAGCGAATGGATTACCGGGAATTTTTAAGAAAATTTTCGGTGTTAAAAGAAGAGATGACGGTGGATCCGGATTCTTTTGATTATACTTTCTACAGTTATGGATTAACTATGTATGGGAATATGCCGTTGATTGAGCCACAGGAATGGAAAGAAGTTCAGAAGGTAGAAGAATTTGTTATTGTGATCGATACATCGATGTCCTGTTCGGGAGAATTGGTGAAAAAATTTCTGGAGGAGACTTACGGCGTATTAAGTGAAAACGACAGCTTTTTCCGAAAAGTGAACATTCATATCATTCAATGTGATGATCAGGTTCAGACGGATCAGAAGATCACGTGCGAAGAAGAGCTGAAAGAATACATGGACAAACTGGAATTAAAAGGCGAAGGCGGAACGGATTTCAGGTCGGCATTCTCGTATGTGGATGAACTGGTCCGCCAGCATACATTTGAACATTTACGGGGAATGATCTATTTTACGGATGGTCGGGGAATCTATCCGGCGAAAAGGCCTGTATATGAGACGGCATTTGTGTTCATGGAGGAAGACTATGAAGATGTAGATGTTCCGCCCTGGGCAATAAAGATCATCCTGGAAGAAGATCTGGATTTCTGATCAGATGAAATAAATAACAGCAAAAGAAGGGAATACAATGGATATAAAAAGAGCCAAAAAAGAAATCAAAGATTCGATAGAGGCATATCTTGCCAAAGATGAATATGGAGATTATATGATCCCATCAATAAGACAAAGACCAATTCTCCTGATGGGGCCTCCGGGAATCGGTAAGACACAGGTTATGGAACAGGTGGCAAAGGAGTGTAAAGTCGCACTGGTATCTTATACGATCACACATCATACCAGACAAAGTGCGGTCGGACTTCCGTTTATTGAAAAGAAGATGTACGATGGGAAAGAGTACTCGGTTACAGAATATACGATGAGTGAGATCATCGCTTCGGTATATGATAAGATGGAAGAGACAGGACTTAGAGAAGGAATTCTGTTCATTGATGAGATCAACTGCGTGTCTGAGACTCTGGCTCCGACAATGTTACAGTTTTTGCAGTGTAAGACATTTGGTAATCAGAAGATTCCGACAGGATGGATCATTGTAGCGGCAGGTAATCCGCCGGAGTACAATAAGTCGGTACGGGATTTTGATGTGGTAACATTGGATCGAATCAAGAAGATCGATGTAGATGTGAATTATGATGTATGGAAAGAATATGCGTACCGGGCAGATATTCATCCGGCGATTCTGGCATATCTTGAGATCAGGAGAGACTATTTTTACCGGATGGAGACGACGGTAGATGGAAAGGTCTTTGCAACAGCCAGAGGCTGGGAAGATCTGTCACAGCTTCTGAAGACTTATGAAAAGCTTGGAAAGAAAGCGGACAGAGAGGTTGTACATCAGTATATCCAGCACTGGAAGATCGCAAAAGATTTTGCCAATTATCTGGAACTGTATCATAAGTATAAAAAAGATTATGGACTTGAGAAGATTATTGAAGGTGTCTATACCAGGGATACGCTGGAGAGACTTCGATATGCAGCATTTGATGAGAGGTTCAGTGTTGTAAATATGTTGATCGGCCGTCTGGGAAGCTGCTTCAAAGAATATTTCCTAAAAGACAGACTGGTTACAATGATATATGAATATCTGAAGTTATATAAATCCAATCTGCAAATGGATCTTGCCGTCTGTGAAGCCAGAGAGCAATATGAAAAATTACGGAAAGAAGAACAGATGACAAAGCAGGACGAGCATGTAAGAAAACAGGTGCTGGATAAACTGGAATCTTACGAACAGCTTGCAAAAGAAGAACATCTGGAAGGAGAGGCAGCATTTGAACGTATAAAAGAGGTGTTTGGAAATGAAGTGGCAGAGAGAGAAGAACTGACAGAACGTACACTTTCCGCATTGGAACATGCATTTGAATTTATGGAAGATGCATTTGGGGACAGTCAGGAGATGGTTTCTTTTGTTACAGAACTTAACACGAACTATTATAGTATTCAGTTCTTAAAGGAAAATGACTGTGATAAGTATTATCAGTATAATAAGAAACTGTTATTTGACAAACAGCAGGAGGAGATCCTGTCAGAACTAAATGAAGTAGAACAGGATCTGAACACTGCCATAAAATAGATGATTAGTATGTAAGTTTATATCCATGACGGATTTTGCGATAAATTTTCCAGATAATCATGGCCGGAAAGCTGAACGCAATATATAGTGATGATAGAATTCCGACACCCCCACCGACGATCATAAGAATTAAAATGCCAATATTCATAAGTCAAAGTCCTCCTTGTCAATGTTTTTATATATTGATGTTATATATGATGTGGAATTTTGCTTCCGGGTACATTGTATGGACTTTTGGTAAGAAGATAAAGAGAAACGGATGGATCTTAACACGGTATGAACAAGAATCGTTATTTTCTTAACATTGTTTTAGCGAAAGAAGTACATTTACTTTAAAGACAACAGGTGTTAAAATAAGCAATGAATGTAAACGAAGATGATATAAGACCCGGGGAGGTCTTAAACAAGATGAGATAAAGGAGAAATATATATGAAATGGAATCAGTTTCGTCTGAAGACAACAACAGAGGCAGAAGATATCGTCAGCAGCATGCTTGCTGATCTTGGAATCGAAGGAGTGCAGATCGAAGATAAGATCCCGCTTACACAGTCTGACAAAAAGCAGATGTTCGTAGACATCCTGCCGGATATGCCGGAAGATGACGGATGTGCATACCTGACATTCTATCTGGATGAAGAAGTAGACAAGCATGAGATGTTACTGAAGGTCAGACAGGAATTAGAAGAGATGAGAAGTTATCTGAATGTGGGAGACTGTACGATCGAGGAGTCCCAGACAGAAGATGTAGACTGGGTAAATAACTGGAAGCAGTATTTCCATCAGTTCTATATTGATGACATTCTTGTCATTCCTTCATGGGAGAATGTAGAGGCAAAAGACAGCGACAAGATGGTGATCCATATCGATCCGGGCACAGCATTCGGAACCGGTATGCATGAGACCACACAGCTCTGCATCCGCCAGCTTAAGAAATATGTGACAGAAGATACAGAGATCTTAGACGTTGGATGTGGAAGCGGAATCCTTGGAATGTTGGCGTTAAAGTTCGGCGCAAAGCATTCGGTAGGAACAGACCTGGATCCGTGTGCGATCGATGCAACCTACGAGAATATGGACAACAACGGAATCAGCAGAGACCAGTATGAAGTCATGATCGGTAATATCATTGATGATAAAGAAGTACAGGATAAGGTCGGTTATGAGAAATACGATATCGTAGCAGCAAATATCCTGGCAGATGTACTGGTACCGCTGACACCTGTGATCATCCACCAGTTGAAAAAGGGCGGTATCTATATCACAAGCGGAATCATCGAAGATAAAGAAGAAGTGGTCGTAGAAGCTGTGAAGAAAGCAGGCCTCGAAGTTCTGGAAGTGAACCACCAGGGCGAATGGGTATCTGTAACGGCAAGAAAGAATTAGAGGATTCGATATGCAACATTTTTTTGTGTCACCGGAGCAGGTGAAGGAAGAAAAGATCTACGTAGAGGGCGGCGACGTCAATCATATGAAGAATGTACTCCGCATGAAGACCGGTGAAGAACTTACGGTAAATGACGGAGAAGGCAGTCAGTACCTGTGTGCAGTGGAATCCTATGAAGCAGATATGGCAGTGCTTAAGATACTGGAGAAAAAGCAGGACGAGAGCGAGCTTGCATCAAAGATCTATCTGTTCCAAGGACTTCCAAAGCAGGACAAGATGGAACTGATCGTGCAGAAGTCGGTAGAACTCGGCGCATATCAGGTAATCCCGGTGGCGACAAAGCGAGCCGTGGTCAAGCTGGATGCGAAGAAGGCGAAGAAGAAGGTCGAACGCTGGCAGCAGATTGCGGTCAGTGCGGCGAAGCAGGCAGGACGAGGTATTATTCCTGAGGTGGGAGAAGTATGCACTTATGCGCAGGCATTAAAGCAGGCAGAAGAACTGGACGTTGTCCTGATCCCATACGAACTGGCAAAAGGGATGGAAGAGACGAAGCAGATCATCGCAGGGATCAGACCGGGGCAGTCGGTCGGCATCTTTATCGGACCGGAAGGCGGCTTTGAGGAAGAAGAAGTAGCACTTGCCATGAAAACCGGGGCAAATCCGGTGACACTTGGCAAGAGAATCCTTCGGACAGAGACTGCAGGACTTACGATGCTTTCGGTTCTGATGTTCCATCTGGAAGGGTAGAAACATAATCTAATACTAAGAATGAAGAGTACAGGAAGTGAAGAAATGAAGGAAGTATATCTGGATAATTCGGCGACTACCATGGCATACCGAAGCGTCGGGGAACTGGTGCAGAAGGTCATGTGTGAAGACTATGGCAATCCGTCTTCTATGCATAACAAAGGTGTGGAAGCAGAAAAATATATAAAAGAAGCAAAAGAAACATTTGCCAGACTCTGGAAGGTACAGGAAAAGGAAGTGTATTTTACTTCCGGCGGTACGGAGAGTGACAATATGGCACTGATCGGCGCGGCAAGAGCGAATAAGCGTGCAGGCAACCACCTAATCACATCATCCATCGAGCACCCGGCAATCATCAACACCATGCGTTTCCTTGAGGAAGAAGAAGGATTCCGTGTGACCTATCTTCCGGTAGATCAGTACGGAAGAATCCGTCTGGATGCGTTGAAAGAAGCGCTGTGTGAAGATACGATCCTGGTATCGATCATGTATGTGAACAACGAAGTGGGTTCCGTACAGCCGATTCAGGAAGCGGCAAGTATCGTAAAGGCATATAATAAAGACATTTTATTCCATGTCGATGCGGTACAGGGATTTGGAAAATACAAGATCTACCCGAAGAAACTGAAGGTAGATATGTGCTCCATCAGCGGTCACAAGATCCACGGACCGAAGGGCGTGGGTGCATTATACATCGGTGAAAATGTAAAGATCCGCCCGATCGTTTATGGCGGCGGCCAGCAGCATGACATGCGTTCCGGAACGGAAAATGTACCGGGAATCGCAGGACTTTCCCTGGCGGCAAAGACGATTTACGATAACCTCGATGAAAAAGTGGAGAAGATGCGGGCGTTAAAACAGCATTTCATCGAAGGCGTGGAAAAGATCGAGAATACAACGATCCATGGTTTATACGATGAGACGTCGGCACCGCATATTATCAGTGTAGGAATCGCAGGGATCAGAAGTGAAGTGCTATTACATGCGCTGGAAGATAAAGGAATCTATGTGTCATCCGGATCGGCATGTGCGTCCAATCATCCGCAGATCAGCGGTGTGTTAAAAGGAATCGGGGCAAAACAGGAGTTTCTGGATGCGACGCTTCGGTTTAGTATGTCAGAATTTACTACACTGGAAGAGATTGACTATACGCTCGATGCACTATATAATATAGTACCGATGCTTAGAAGATATACCAGACATTAGAAAGTTACAGATAAAAGAGAAAGAAATCAGGAAAGGAATCAGAAGATGAGATTTCATACATTTTTATTAAAATATGGAGAGATTGGAATTAAGGGAAAGAACCGTCATCTGTTCGAAGACGCACTGGTGCGCCAGGTGCGTTATGCATTAAAAGATGTAGACGGACAGTTCGATGTACACAAATCACAGGCAAGAATCTATGTAGACTGTGAAGGAGATTATGATTACGATGAGACTGTGGAACATCTGAAGAAAGTATTCGGTCTGGTCGGAATCTGTCCGGTTGTCCGTATGGAGGACAAAGGATTCGAGGAACTGAAAAAAGATGTTGTCGCATATATGGATGAGATGTATCCAGATAAGAACTTTACATTTAAAGTAGAGTCCAGACGTGCCAAAAAGTCTTATCCGCTGAACTCTATGGAGATCAGCCGTGACCTTGGAGAAGCGATCCTGTACGCATTCCCGGAAAGCGGGATCAAAGTAGATGTACATCATCCGGATGTTATGGTGAACGTAGAAGTCAGGAATGAGATCTACGTATATTCACAGATCATCCCGGGAGCAGGCGGAATGCCGGTCGGAACCAATGGTTCGGCGATGCTTCTGTTATCCGGCGGTATCGACAGCCCGGTTGCAGGATACATGGTATCCAAACGTGGAGTAAGCCTTGAGGCTACTTACTTCCATGCGCCGCCGTATACAAGCGAACGTGCAAAACAAAAAGTTGTGGATCTTGCAAAGAAAGTGGCAAAATATTCCGGACCGATCAAGCTGCATGTCGTCAACTTTACGGATATCCAGCTTTATATCTACGATCAATGCCCGCATGATGAGCTGACGATCATTATGAGAAGATACATGATGCGTATCGCAGAACATTTTGCAAAAGAGGATGGCTGCTTAGGTATGATCACAGGGGAAAGTATCGGACAGGTGGCAAGCCAGACCATGCAGAGCCTTGCAGCAACAAACGATGTATGTACGATGCCTGTATACCGTCCACTGATCGGATTCGACAAGCAGGAGATCGTGGATGTATCAGAAAAAATCGATACTTATGAGACCTCGATCCAGCCGTTCGAAGACTGCTGTACGATCTTCGTGGCAAAACATCCGGTAACCAAGCCGAATATTGATGTGATCCGCCGTTCGGAAGAGAATCTGAATGAGAAGATCGATGAGCTGATGAAACAGGCGATTGAGACCGTTGAGATCATTGAAGTAAAATAAATGGAGTAAAAAAGAGGGCTGAACCCTTAAACAGGTCAGCCCTTTTTCTAAGTAAATCATTTACTTTTATTACTGATTAGTCACAAAGATATGGTTTTAACATTTCCATGATCTCTTCTACGTTGTCATCAGCGTGGATGTTCAGATCGATCGGTTTAGAAAGATCTAAGCTGAAGATTCCCATGATTGATTTTGCATCAATGACATATCTTCCAGATACAAGATCAAAGTCATAATCAAATTTTGTGATGTCGTTTACGAATGATTTTACTTTGTCGATTGAATTTAAAGAAATCTTTACTGTTTTCATTGGAATACCCTCCTTGATTCATTTCTTGTTCTATAGATATATTAAGAGTCAGACGAAGAAAAGTCAAGGAACAAATTGCCAAAGAATTCAGAAGATTTTCGTTAGATGTTACAACAATGTGTTAAAATAACGTTTTAAAAAGAAAGGAACAGATATATGAAGAAAGTAGCATTGCATAATCTCGGATGCAAAGTAAATGCATATGAGACGGAAGCCATGCAGGAACTGCTGGAAAAGCATGGATATGAGATCGTGCCGTTCCAGGAAGGTGCGGATGTCTATATCATTAATACCTGTACCGTAACGAATATGGCGGACCGGAAGTCCAGACAGATGCTTCATAAAGCAAGAAAGATGAACCCGGATTCTATTGTTGTTGCCTGCGGCTGCTATGTACAGGCTAAGAAAGATGATATCCCGGAAGGTATTGATATTGTCGTTGGTAATAATAAGAAGCAGAATATTGTTGAAATCCTGGAAAATTATGAAAAAGAAAAGAATCAGGATGGTCAGCGGGAAACATCAGACGAACAGGAAAAGGAAACAGAGACCTATCAGGAGATTCTGGATATCAATCATGAAAAAGTGTATGAAGATCTGCATTTAAGTATGGCGGCGGAACACACAAGAGCTTATATCAAGGTGCAGGACGGATGCAACCAGTTCTGCTCTTACTGCATCATTCCGTTCGCAAGAGGAAGGGTAAGAAGCAGAAGCCGTGACAGTGTGCTGGATGAAGTGAAGACACTGTCGGCCAATGGATATAAAGAAGTGGTACTGACCGGAATCCATCTGAGTTCGTACGGAATCGACTGTGACGACAACCTGTTGTCACTGATTCTGGCGATCCATGAAGTGGAAGGAATCGAAAGAATCCGTCTTGGATCACTGGAGCCGAGAATTATTACGGAAGAATTTGCACAGACGATCGCAAAACTTCCGAAGATGTGTCCGCATTTCCATCTGTCATTGCAGAGCGGATGCAACGCA
>OLOI01000940.1_pt1 | contig 27138 bp, 20 predicted proteins | sample 1672131 | NCBI WGS metagenome assembly OLOI01 (sample SAMEA3136651, study PRJEB25190) | human gut metagenome
CCTGTCAATGCAGGGACGCTTAACGCTACACGTCCGCATATTAGTACATATATCTTAGGTTAGCGGCGTTTTTTTGAAAGGTCAATGTCAGTGCAGTTGCACTGATACACTCACGAAAATATTGATGGCTTGTCAGTACGGAAAATTCTTTCAGCGGTGTTGGCGATATATTTCACAATGAGGTTTTATCAATAATCAGTTTATCTAAAAACAAAGCCCGTAGCCTAAGCCTACGGGCGATGCTTATAATTTACTCTGCGTCTGACTTATCCGCACTTTCCTGTACCTGCGGCTTGCTTACCGAGGCAATATCATTCATATGGCTGACGGTCATAAGATAATCCACCTTGCTTTGTACGCCGTCCTTTGTGGCTGTGCCGGTCTGCTCCATTGAGGTGCAGTATCCGTCTTTATCAATTGTATACACAACGCTGAAGCTGTCAAGGTCACCGACAAGACCGAGCTGAGAAGCCATTGAGCTGTTGAGCTTTGAAACATCGTACTGCATAGTGATTACCTTTGCGTCCGCCGTATTCTTTACTTCCGAGCTTGTCACGCTTTCGGGCTTTATGAATATCATACCCTCTGCGGTCATAGACATCTTGTTAGTGCGTGTGTAGCATACATAATCCTTATCGCCGCTCACAAGAGTATGCCATTCGCCGTCGGAATAATAGTTGTACTCCGAGCCGTTGTGATATTCATAATATTTTGTTTTGCCGTCTGTGCCGAAATAGCTGTACGATAGGGTATCGCTCTTATCATAGCAGAATGTCAGCTCCTGCGTAACCGTACCGGTTTGCTTATCCGTAACCGTGATTTCGGCTGAATACAGCGAGGAATACAGCTTTCGTGCGTTTTCTATGTCGCTGTAGCCGTCAATATGCGAATAATCGGCACTGCACGCCGTTATTGACGCCACAGCAGTTAAAGCCGTGATAAATGCGGCTGCGATTTTTCCTGTTCTTTTCAATATAATGCTCCTTTGAAATCTAAACGGTAAAGACTGTTAAATAAAAATACAGCGGGTGACCTGCTTTACGCAAAATCCCCGCTGTTTCTTTATAAATGTAATTCTGTCCGTCTACACTTTTCTACACGTCTACACATCGGGTTATTACCCGATATACACTACTTGGTCGGGAGTGTGAATTATTCTGCAAAACCGCTTTCAACGAGCTTTACAAGGCCGTCAACAGCAAGCTGCTCATCAGAGCCGTCAGCAATGATTCTGATAGTTGTACCGCCTACAATGCCGAGTGAAAGGATACCGAGAAGGCTCTTTGCGTTTACTCTTCTTTCTTCCTTCTCAACCCAGATTGATGACTTGTACTCGTTAGCCTTCTGGATGAAGAATGTTGCGGGTCTTGCGTGTAAACCTACCTGATTCTTAACGCTTACTTCTTTAACAAACATGATTGGTTACCTCCGTAAAATCGTATTATCTTTCCGTCGAGCTGTCCGCATTGAGATGTTATGCGGTATCTCCGCTCTGTACCTATAGTATATCCAAATGTTCTTTGTTCGTCAACAAAGATTTTTCAATTTGTCAATTTTTCTGCGATTATTTTTCACTTTTGTTCAATAGTCCTTAAACATTTCACGATAGTTTGTGTGATATGCACAAAAAACTTTCAACAAAGTATTCAACATATACATTAGTTTTCAACCGTTTTGCTTATTTTGGCTGTTTTACCCTTTTAAAATGCTTACGTTTGCTGAAATCATAACAATATAATCGTATTTTTAAGATAGTGTAAATTTATTATCCCTAACCCCAAACCCCTTCCCCTTGAGTGAAGGGCTGTGTATGCTTGGTTGGCTTTGCGTCCTTGCAAAGCCCTTGGGTATACACGCCCAGCATCCATGCCGGGGCTGATTGTCGGGGGCTGTCGCCCCTGCGACCTTACTTGGGGCTTCGCCCCAAACCCCTGCTTTTCGATTAGTGTTATCGTTAATTGTTATCGTTGTCTGTTTTCAAAGCAATATTATTTTCTTTGCAATACCCCATCGCAAGTTTTGCAAATTTGTTTATAGTAAGTCCTTGCTTTTCTGCATAAATGCGTAATTCTTCCGCTTTTTCTTTGCAAATTTTGCAACAGAAACTATCATGTTTTCTTTATCTCATTTGGCGGTAGCTCTTTTTTCTGCTTCATTTGGCATATAAAATCTCCTTTCTCAATGTAAAACTACAGCCTGCACCTGAAATCATCATAAGAGAACTCTCTTATTTTCCGCATACCGAGCGAGGTATTATAGTATATTGACGGCAGAGCCATACCGTTGAACGTATTGTTCTTTACCATTGAGTATATCGACATATCGCACAACACAAGGCGGTCACCCGGTTTAAGCGGCTCGTCGAATGAATAATCTCCTATCACATCACCTGCAAGGCAGGTGTTGCCGCCAAGCCGCACAGTGACAGCCCTTTCGCCCTTTTCTCCGGCAATATTGCCGTTTGGCTGAATGATAGCGGGGCGGTACGGCATTTCAAGCACATCGGGCATATGGCAGGCGGCTGAAGCGTCAAGTATCGCTATATCGTCCTCGCCGTTTATTTTTCCGTCTATCACGTCAAGTACCGTTGTTACAAGAAATCCTGCATTCAGTGCGACAGCCTCGCCCGGCTCAAGATACACCTCAAGCCCGTATTCATTCTTGAAATGGTTTATCACCTCAACGAGCGTGTCAATATCGTAGTCATCCCTTGTTATATGGTGTCCTCCGCCGAAATTTATAACGCTCATCTTATCAAGATACTTGCCGAACTGCACCTCGACCTCCTTTGCGGTACGCTTTAAGTCGTCGCTGTTCTGCTCGCAGAGGGTGTGAAAATGAAGTCCGTCTATTTCGTCAAGGATCTCCTCGCCGTAACGCTTTATATCCTCCTCAAATGAAGCGAGCGTCTGTCCGAGCCTTGAGCCGGGAGCGCACGGGTCGTATATCTCGTGTCCCTCCTGTGTGGAAAATCTCGGATTTACACGGATAAGGCAGTGCTTGTCCTTTACTGCGTCACGGTGCAGGGCAAACTGCCTTATTGAATTGAACACAAAATGTCCTGCGTACTTTGCAAGCTCGTTTATCTCGCTGTCTGTATAGGCAGGAGAGAAAACGTGCGTTTCATTGCCGAAATATTCATATCCGAGCCGTGCCTCGTAAAGTCCGCTTGCGGTAGTACCGCTGAGATAGCCGCTTATCAGAGGGTAGGTGCTGTACATCGAAAACGCTTTCTGTGCAAGAAGTATCTTACAGCCAGTCATATTCTGTACGCTTTTCAGTATCTCACAGTTGCGTCTGAGATAGCATTCTTCTGTGACATAGCACGGGGTATCTGGCTTGTTTATATCAAAAGTCGGTGTGTTCATATTTTGCTCCAGTCTATTGTGTCGGGTATCAGGTAATCGTCAACGTCAAAGCGACGCTTTTTGAAGTAATAATGCTTGTCCTCGTCCGTTATTTCACGGATAACTCTTGCAGGATTTCCTGCGGCTATGCGGTTGTCGGGAATATCCTTTGTTACAACGCTCCCGGCACCGATAACAACGCCGTTTCCAACCTTTACTCCCGGTGCGATTACAACGTTTCCGCCTATCCATACGTTATCGCCTATCGTTATATCTATGCCGTATTCATAGCCTGTGTTACGGGGAATATAATGTACGGGATGACCTGCTGTGTAGATGGCTACATTTGGGGCAAGCATAACATTATTGCCGATTTTAACCTTGCCGACATCAAGTATTACCAGATTATAGTTTGCAAAGAAGTTGTTGCCGACCTCGATATTACTGCCGTAATCGCAGTGGAACGGCTGTTCTATATGAATAGTGTCACCTGTCTTACCGAGAAGCGAGCGAAGGATTTTGTCCATTTTATCTCGGTCATCCGGGTGGCAGTTGTTGAATTCGTATATCTTACGCTTGCATTCCGCACGCTCTTCGCTCAGCCCGTCAAGCCAGGCCTTATAGGGAAGATTTGCGTGCATACGCTGTTTCATATCCATATTGTTTCTCCTTTATGATAAGCCAGATTTAAGTTCTACAAGCGTATTTTAGCACAAAAGCGACAGCAATGCAACCGGATCGAACTTGACAACAGCTGAAAATATGTTATAATATAAATAAAGAGGGAAACGACAGACGGTCGCTCCCGTTTAAATCAGTTAAGAAATAACCGCCTTCCGTTTGCGACTGGGGCGGTTATTTCTTTTTATAAAAAGAAATGATTGTGAATATCATAACTGTGAAAGCAGTAAGAAATATTCCTATCTGTGTTAAATCACTTAGCGTTATGTACACAGCTTCACCTCCTTTCAAAGTGCTTTCGCACTTCGGGAGATGAATTGACCGCCTGACGTCCAAGGTTTCCCTCGTGAATATTTTAGCATATTATCGGGGAGAATGCAACTTGTCTGAACTTGACAATGCGCTAAAGTCTTTATCGATAATCCAATTTGAAATTGATTTTTTCTCAATTATTAAGCGGTGGACTGCTGACTATCTATAGGTTATAATATAATTACAGTTCGATCGGCTGAATATTTGAATTGGAGTTGTAAATATGAGTTTCGGAAATATTATTAAAAAACTGCGCTCAGATAGGAATATGACGCAAGAACAACTTGCCGAAGTGCTTTCGATCTCTGCGCAGGCGGTAAGTCGTTGGGAAACAAATATTGCTTTACCTGATATTTCGCTGCTGCCTATATTGGCAAACTTTTTCGATGTAACGACCGACTTCTTGCTGGAAGTAGATGCTTCGTCAAGAGAAAAAGAAATTGAGTCGCTGTCAGAAGCCGCAAGAGAATATACTACCAATGGTCAGTGGTCAAAAGGCGTTGAAATTTTGCGAAAAGCTATCAGAAAATATCCGTCAGCATATAAGTTGTCGCACGAGCTCGCAAGTGCTTTGTATTGTTCACCGCAAGAAACAGACACAATATCTGATGAGCATTACGAAAAATTGTTACAGGAAGTTGTTTCACTCGAAGAAAATGTGCTTGAAAACTCTAAGGACACAGAATTAAGGCACAGTGCGATTCAGTTGCTTTGTTATGCTTATCCCAAATTAAATATGCCCGAAAAAGCGGAAAGTCTTGCAAATACAATGCCTTATGCTCATCAGTGCAGAGAAGATCTGCTTGTATCTGTATCCGACAAAACCAAACGATACAGATATCAGCAGGACGCAATTTTAACCCACTTGCAGTTAATGCTTTCCGGTATAACCTTCAACTGTGCTCCTTTGGATGATAACACAAAGCCCTATACACCTGAGGAACTGATTTTATTGAATAAAAAAGTCATCGACATATTGAACATAATCTTTGAAGATAAGAATTATGGCTTTTTTAAGCAAAAAATCGCATGGACATATCTCGATATTGCTTGGTTCTATGCCAAAATCAACAATCGCAATGAAACCATAAAATATCTGACCCTTGCCAAAAATCAATCTATCGATAATGATAAAGCAGTATACAAGCCGACAGAAACATATACCTGCCTGATTGCGCGCGGAAAAGAGTACGGCGAAGTTTGGCATAATATTAATGCGAATGATTCAATGCACCAGATAAACGAAATGGACGATAAAATATATGACTTTATCAGAGATGATGTTGAATTTAAAAAAATCGCAGAAGAATTAAGACAATATGCACACGAGCGTTAATATCCGTCCATTTTGCTCCTAAATCTAATATATAAGTGCAGAAAAATCAAGATTACAGATCCGAACAAGCAGGGTTTTCCTCAGCAAATGTTTCAGCATATAGCTTAAGGATAGGCAACAGCAAACCGCAGTATCGAAACTGACCCGATACTGCGGTTTCACTTACATTCAGATATGAAATCACATAACATCAGCTTTTATCCCCTGATAAGTATCCCTCAGCTTCATCTGACGGTCTATGCCGCCAAGTACCGCAATTTTGTCGGCACTCCACAGGGGAGCTACCAGACAACGCTTGTCCGCATCGCCGGTAATCCGCTCTATGACAATGTCGGCGGGGAGATATTCAAGCTGTGATATTACTATATCTATGTACTCGTCACGGGTGAGCGGAACGTAACCGCCCGACAGGAAGAGCCGTTCAAGAGCGGTGCCGTGATTTATATGAAGAAGGTGTATCTTCACGGCGTCAGGGTGCAGACGGGCGACCTCCTTTGCGGTTTCGAGCATATCGGATAGGCTTTCTTCCGGCAAGCCGTCAATCAGATGAAGGCAGGTGCGTATGCCGGATTCTTGCAGTTTACGGTAGCCCTCCAGAAACTCGTCATAGGTGTAGCATCTGTTGATGATTTGTGCTGATTTATCGTGTATTGTCTGCAAGCCAAGCTCAACGGTAAGGTGGGTCTTGCTGTTAATGTCACAGAGCAGGGCGATAACATCATCGGGAAGGCAGTCGGCCCTTGTGCCGATTGAAATTCCGTGTACTCCAAAATCAAGCGCCGCAGTGTATGCCTCTTTAAGCGTTGCGACAGGTGCGTATGTGTTGGTATTTGCCTGAAAGTAGGCTGTAATGAGGCTGTCCGGGTGTTTCTTGTATATACGTTCCTTTTCAGCGGCAAGCTGACGCTTTACGCTGTCGTAGATTTCACCGTCCGATTTTTCGGTGAAGTAGCCGCTTCCGCCCATACAGTAGATACATCCGCCCGTGCCTTTTGTGCCGTCTTTATTCGGGCAGGTGAAGCCTGCGTCAATGACCGCCTTGAACACTTTGCTGTTGAACGATGATTTATTATAGTAATTCAACGTGTGATAACGCTTGTTGTCATCGGAATATATAAAAGGGTTTGTATTGTTCATAGTTCTCCTTATGTTGTTTGAAAATTTAATAATACACGAAAAATAAATATACCAGTGTAAATGCAATAGCAAAATTAATCAATGCTTTCATATTTCTTAATTAAACTTTACAATTGCGGTATTGACTTTGATGCCGTAGGGGTGTATAATTAACTGGTATCTGCATACAGCGGATATAATACAGAGGTATAGACATAACAAACAGGAGGAAATAATTATGCCATTTTGTCCTAAATGCGGAACAGAGTATCAGGACGGCTCAAAGTTCTGCGCAAAGTGCGGTGCAAACCTTGACGGTTCTGTTGCACCTGTTCCGATAAATCAAAATCCGGGCTTCTTTCAGAAAATATTTGACACAAAGAATGTAACTTCTACAATGGACGCCAACGATATAAACACAGGTAAGGCAATGTCAATACTCGCTTATTGTGCGGTACTCGCATACATACTTACAGGATGGATATTCGGCGGCTTTATTGCAATCATCGTGCTTGCAGGTATGCTTGTAGCTCCCTGTATCACAGCGGGCAAGTCAAAATTCTTACAGTATCATCTTTCAATGATATTTCCTGTTATTCTCGGTGTAATGGCAGTGGGAGCTATTGAATACTTCTTTGCAAGAATTCTGTACAACGCTGTTTACTACGGTATTTTCTACGCTACATTCAACGAATTTGCCGCAGGCTTTGTAGGTGTTCTTTTAGCTTGGCTGATACACATAATATTCATGGCTGTACCGATAATCATACTGGTAACCGGCCTTATCAACGCTATCGGCGGCAAGGCCAAGGATCTTCCCCTTATCGGCAGAATCAAGATGATATTTGAAAAGTAAACATATGCTTAAACAGCCTTCGCTTTTGCGGAGGCTGTTTTTTATTCTCCGAATGATATTTTACACTTTTGCAGGTAAAATTTCAATATCAAAAGTGAATTTTCTGTCGGAGAAATATTAAATTGTTTGAATCGCTATAATACGGCGATTTTTGTTTTGTTAAGTCTGATCATAAAGATAACGGAAACAAGAGCAGAGATAGCTTCTGCTATCGGGAACACCCACCACATAAGCATATCGGGCGCACCGCCGAGGACAAGGAGCGAAAATCCCCACGCTACCGGCAGTACAAGCACAAGCTGTCTTAAGAGCGATACTATGAGCGATTGCAAACCGCCGTCGATCGCTTGAAATATGCCCTGAAATGCGATATTCATTCCTGCAAATACAAAGCTTATTGTGATAATGCGCATTGCGTCTGTGCATAGCCTGAGTGAGTTGCCCGAAAGCGAGAACATCTCGCCGAGAGGCACGGCGAAAATTTCGATAAGAATTGTGCCGAGCGCCATTATTATAAGCGTATAGAGCATTCCGTACTTTATGCCGTTTTTGATACGGGCTTTGTCTGCCATTCCGTGAGCGTAGGATATGACGGGAGTTATTGCGTCACGCATACCGAAAGCGGCAAACAGGAAGAACTGCTGTACCTTGTAGTAAAGTCCGTAGGCGGTGACAGCGTCCACGCTTACCGAGCCTAAGATTACGTTCATACCGTAGGTCATTATAGACATAAGCGCCTGTGCGATTATAGCCGGAAGTCCTATAGAGTATATGCCCTTGATAATTTTCATATCGGGCTTTTTGTAACGCAGTTTTTTTACTATTTCCGTGTTGAATTTGATATGAAAGATAAGAGCGGTGACAAGAGAAACTATCTGACCTATAACCGTTGCGAGAGCCGCACCTTTTACTTTCATTTCGGGAAAACCGAGAAGTCCGTATATCATTATCGGGTCGAGGATTATGTTGGTGACAGCGCCTGCTATCTGGGCTATCGTCGAAAAAAGCGACCTGCCCGTTGCCTGCAGCAGCTTTTCATATATCGAAAAGAATGTGATGCCGAATGACATTGTACAGCATATCGTAAGGTAATCGACCGCCATTCCCGCTATCTCCCCGTCCTGCGTCTGCGTGCGGATATAAGGCTCTACACCGAACAGTCCGACAAGCAGAAAAACAACATATATTATAAGCGCAAGAAATTCCGCATTGCCGGAGGTTAGGCTCGCTTTTTCCTTATCGCTTTGTCCGAGAGATTTTGAAAGCAGAGCGTTTGCACCAACACCTGTTCCTATACCTACCGCCACCATAAGCATCTGCATAGGAAAGGCAAGCGTCAGTGCGTTGAACGCCGCCTCGCCGCCTGTCTGCATATTCGTTACAAATGCGCTGTCAACTATGTTGTAGACCGCCTGCAATACCATTGAGAGTATCACGGGAAGTCCCGTTTTGAGCAACAGATTTTTTACAGGCTCTGTCCCGAGCCTGTTTACTTTTTCCTGTTCCATATTTATATTCCTTTCTTTTGGCAAAAAAATAAAGCGTAAATCCGTGTCCGGATTTACGCTTTCGCTACTCGACTGTATTTATTTTAGCATTTTGATTTCGTTTTTGTCAAGCCGACAGAAAAATTTCGGCGTTTTTATAACTCTGCGGCGGTAAAAACAAGGCCGATTTGTCAGATATTTTACCGCACTATAAATAATAAATATGATAAGCGGTAAAATGACGGTTATTTCCCCGCACCCCAGTATTTCCTGTCAAGGCTTCTGAAATTTACCGCCGAGGATATATCCTGCCGCCTTATTACCTCGCTTCCTGAAAGGTCAGCACAGGTGCGTGCGACCTTAAGTATCCTGTCGTATGCCCTTGCCGACAACCCCATTTTATCAAAGCAGTCGGAGAGCATCTGCTTTGCGTTTTCGTCCATAGGACACATTTCGTGAAGATATGAGGGCGGAATTTTGGAGTTTGAGCGTATTTCCGTACCAGCAAAACGCTTTTGCTGTATTTCTCTTGCTTTCATTATACGTTCAAGCACGGCACTGCTCGGCTCGCCCTTTTTCGCACTGCTTATTTCCTCATAAGATAACTGTGGCATTTCAACCTGTATATCTATCCTGTCAAGAACAGGGCGGCTTATCTTACCGAGATAGTTCTGTATCATATTCTGAGAGCAGGTGCATTTTCCCTTCGGGTTGCCGAAGTTTCCGCAAGGGCAGGGGTTCATTGCGGCAACAAGCATAATATCGCACGGGTAGGACACCGACCCTTGCGCTCTTGATATGGTTATAACTCCGTCCTCAAGCGGTTGCCTGAGTGTTTCAAGCGTCCTGCGGTCAAATTCCGGCAGTTCGTCAAGAAATAATACTCCGTTATGTGCAAGGGATATTTCTCCCGGGCGTGGTATACTTCCGCCGCCGATAAGACCTACTGCCGAGGCGGTATGTGATACGCTTCTGAACGGGCGAACCGTGACTATCGGCTTTTCACGGTCGAGCATACCTGCTATTGAATGTATTCCTGTTGTTTCAATGCTTTCGTCAAAGGTCATCGGAGGAAGGATAGACGGTATACGCTTTGCTATCATGCTTTTTCCTGTGCCGGGAGGGCCTATGAGAAGTACGTTGTGGAAGCCTGCGGCGGCTACCTCCAGAGCGTGACGGGCAAGTGCCTGACCCTTTACATCGGATAAGTCCTCCGTTTCAAACATCTCTGCGGACGGAACGTAGGGAGGCTCGGGCGATATACGCTTCTTTCCAGCGAAATGGTTTATAAGGTCGGAAATATGGCTTATGCCGTATACGGACAGACCCTCAACAACGGACGCTTCCTTGGCGTTTTCGGCAGGGAGGAACAGCCGTTTTATACCGCATTTCTTGGCCTCTATCGCCATGCTGATAATTCCGCCCGTGAAAACAAGCGAGCCTCCGAGCGAAACCTCTCCGATAAAGGCACAGCCCGACAAATCATCGGTTATTATATTGTTTACCGCAAGAATGGCGGCGATTATCGTGAAGTCGTACAGCGAGCCGCATTTGCGTACATCCGCAGGAGCAAGATTTACCGTGAGGCGCTGACCGCTGACGGAGATTCCGATACCCGATAACGCACCCTTGATACGCATTTTGCTTTCCTGCACCGCAAGGTCGCCCAGTCCTACTATATCGAAGGACGGCTGACCTCTTGAGGACATTATTTCCGCGGTGACTTTAAAGGCATTCATACCGAAAAGCCCCATACCGTTTACCTGAGAATACATATTTACACCCGTTTCATATCATTTTAAGTGATTGCTATGTAATGATTATACAACGTTTTAGGTATATTTTCAACAAAAACGGGAATTTTTGATTTCAAAAAATTTAATAATATTTTTACGATTTTATTTGCATTTACGGCGGAAAAATGTTATACTGTTTGTTGAATGGAATTTTAGGTTAGCCACAGCTATATTTACCTAATTTTTAAATACAGCAAACTGTGCTACCGTTTTATACAGAAAGGACAGACTATTATGGCAAACACTACAGAGCTTTATAACGAATGGCTTGAAAAAGCGGTCAAGGATCCCGATTTAAAGACAGAGCTTGAGAATGTAAAGGGCAAGGACGAAGAAATAAATGATCGTTTCTACCGTGATCTTGAATTCGGCACAGGCGGTCTGAGAGGCGTTATCGGCGCAGGTACAAACAGAATGAACGTTTATACCGTAGGCAAGGCTACTCAGGGTCTTGCAAACTACCTCAAGAACACAGGCAAGAGCGATCTTAAGGTTGCTGTTGCATACGACAGCAGAATAAAGTCTGACGTATTTGCAAAGCACGCCGCTTCGATATTTGCCGCAAACGGCATTACAGCAAACATCTACACAGAGCTTATGCCCACACCTATGCTTTCTTGGGCTGTAAGAGCGCTCGGCTGTGACGCAGGTATCATTGTTACCGCAAGCCACAACCCTGCAAAGTATAACGGTTATAAGGTTTACGGAAGCGACGGCTGTCAGGTTACTCTTGAAGCCGCTGAAAAGATTCTCGGTGAGATTGAGAAGCTCAATATCTTCGCAGACGTAAAGAGCGGCGACTTTGAGCAGTTTGTAAACGAAGGAAAAATAAAGTACATCGGTCAGGATGTTATTGACGAATATATCGCAAACGTTAAAAAGCAGTCCATCCACCCCGAGCTTTGTGCAAAGAGCGGACTGAAGGTTGTTTATACTCCTCTTAACGGTGCAGGCAACAAGCCCGTCCGCCGTATCTTAAAGGAAATCGGTATAAACAACGTTGTAGTTGTAAAGGAACAGGAAATGCCCGACGGCAACTTCACTACCTGCCCATATCCCAACCCCGAGATAAAGGAAGCTCTGCACTTAGGCCTTGAGCTTTGCAAGACAGAAAAGCCCGACTTACTGCTTGCTACCGACCCCGACAGCGACCGTGTAGGTATCGCAGTTCCCGACGGTGACAACTACGTTCTGTTCACAGGTAACGAGGTAGGCGCAATGCTGCTCGAATATATCTGCAAGGAGCGTATCGCCGCAGGTACAATGCCCGCAAACCCCGTTGCAGTAAAGACAATAGTTACTACCGATCTTGTAAAGGCTATCGCCGCTAAGTACGGCGTAGAGCTCAGAGAAGTTCTCACAGGCTTCAAGTTCATCGGTGAGCAGATCGGCTTCTTAGAGGCAAAGGGCGAGGAAAGCAGATATATCTTCGGCTTTGAGGAAAGCTACGGCTACCTTGCAGGCTCTTATGTAAGAGATAAGGACGCTGTTGTAGCATCTATGCTTATCTGCGAGATGGCGGCATTCTATCGTTCACAGGGTATTTCTCTTGTACAGGCAAGAGCAAAGATGTACAGCGACTACGGCTTCTACTGCAACAAGCTTGATACATTCACTTTCGAGGGCGAAACAGGTATGAAGAAGATGAACGCTATCATGGATACTCTCAGAAACGAAAAGCTTGACGCTGTTGCAGGTCTTAAGGTTATCGGCAAGGCTGACTACAAGCTCAGCGTAAAGACAGACTACGAAAGCGGCAAGACAGAAGAACTCACACTTCCTAAGTCAAACGTTATCACATTCTACCTTGAGGATAACGCAAGCGTAGTAATAAGACCCTCCGGTACTGAGCCTAAAATCAAGCTCTACTACACAACAGTAGGCACAAGCGTTGAAGATGCGGCTGAAAAGCAGGTTAAACTCTCGGCAGATTTCACAAAGATTGTAGGCTGAAACTGTCTGTGATATAAATTTTTCGGGAAATTTGAAAAAACTATTGCAAAACAGTTTTGTATATGCTATAATAGTAACCTAAGCGTGAAAGCGCAGTATTCTGAAATCATAGCGAAAGCTGTAATTTAGATTAATTCTAAAGGTCAGGAGGTGACAGCATGAAAGAAGGTATCCACCCTAACTACCAGCCCACCACTATCAAGTGTGCTTGCGGCGAGGTTATCGAAACAAGATCAACCAAGCAGGATATAAAGGTTGAAATCTGCTCGAAGTGCCACCCTTTCTTTACAGGAAAGCAGAAGTTGGTTGACACAGGCGGACGTGTTGACAAGTTCAAGAAGAAGTACAATCTTGACAAGTAATGAAAAAAGAGGATCGTGGTTTTCACGGTCCTTTTTGTTTTAAGCACGGTGTACAGCCGTGCTTGTTTTTTGCTATGCCTGCATTTGATTCTTTCAAAGGCGAAGGGAGTATTTAGTAAGGCTGTTGCGAAAGGGAAAGAAAAACAGCCGTGCATCGCCTTGATGCACGGCTTTTATGTTATTGGCTGTTCTTTTCAAAGGTCGGCGTACCCTTTGCGTAGCTTCCGTCACGCTGTCTTACAAGCGATTCATCCTTACTGCAGTCGATTATTGCGACCTTGCCGAGAATTTCTCCGCTTTCGTTGCTGAGTATCAGCGTTTCGCCTGTTTTTAGGCTGAAATTCGTCTGCATTTTCATCAGCGTATTTTCAGACTTGTTGTTCTTGCAAACTATCGTAAGCGTTGAATGAGGCTTTATGTTGACAGTGGGTATCTTGTAGCGGTTAAGCATATCATCCTTATCTGTAAGATAAAGACCTTTTGTTGATACGTCGTTGTCATTGGGGTTGTAAAGCTCTATCCAGTCGGCGTCTCCGCCCGTGTACACTTCGCTTATATACAGCAGTTCGCCTGTAGACGATGTTTTTTCACTGCGTGCGTTTATTGTTATCTTTCCCTTTTTAGCCATTGAGCTGTCTATCGTTATCTCACGGTCGGTATAGGTCTTGCCGTTTATCTCCCAGCTTGTGAAGGTGTAGCCCGACATATCCTCGGCTGTCAGCTTTACCTTGTAGGGCGTGAAATATTCGGATGTTACCGTATTTGAGTCCTTGACGGTCTGAATGTTCATAGTGAGCTTAAGACCCTTTGCACCGTTCAGCTTTACCTTGTATGTATCGTCCTTGTCAATTCCGAAATTCTTGCAGATGTCGCTGAGAATGATATTTGCACGCTTGTCGGCGAATTCTCTTATCTCGTTTCTGCTGTTTTCAAACGTACCCTCGTTTGCCCACGTTGACGTGATACCCTTGTTCAGAGCATAAAGCTGTTCCTTATCGCTGTCTGCGAGCTTCTGCTCAAGCGTTGCCAGAATATTTTCAGAGCTGAATGCGCCGCCTATAAGGTCGCAGAGGTTGTTCGCCAGCTTTTCACGCATATCCGCACGTTCCATAAGTGCAGAAATAAGCACTGAGCCGCCTGCGGGGTGTGTGCCGTTTAAAATCTTGGTCAACGTCTTGTTTGCGTATCCGTCCGAATAAAGTCCCCAGGCAAATTCTGCATCGTAGAAGAAATATCTCCACTTGCCGTCCTGGTACTTGCTTGTGACCTCTTCGCCGTCTGACGCAACATACCGCCACACTTTATAGTTGTTTCCGGGCCAGTCACGGTTGTCGATAAATAACTGCATTGCGAGGTAGTGCATATAGTTGTCTATGTCAACCATAGAGCAGAACTGCTCGAATTTCTTGTCGTCGGTAAGTCCGCTCTCAGCAAGCTCAAGAACCTTGTTATAATCGTCTGCCGCACCTTCTGCGTTTTCATCGACTATCTCGCCCTCGGCTTTTCCGACCACCTGATAGTTGTCCTTCGTGCCGCCGTAGCGTTCTTCGAGATATGCACGGCTGAAATTCTGATGGAGCCACGCAAAGCCGTAATACTTTCCGTTAAGGAATACTGCCGCAGGGGCGGTCGATTGTGCATCAAGGTAGCCCGACTGCTTCGCAAGCGACATTGAAAGCTCGTCACGCACACCTGCAAATTCACGGTCGTTTGCACCGTTACGCAAAACTATGCGGTCAATCTTTGTGAGAATCGCACCGTTTTCATCTGTAGCGTCACTGAAGAACGGGTAGCTGAATTTTCCTTTATCGCCGGTGTACATCGTTCTTGCGATTAGCTTCCACGATTTCTGGTCAACTGCGGCAGAATATGCACCTGCAACTCTTGCGCCTGCCTGCTGTGAAACAAGAAGCTCTCCGCTGCTTGAAAAAGCCTCGACATACATAGGCCTTTCGCCTGCCATACCTTCCTGATTCCAGTTTGCAGGTTCGTTGGGCGTGATTTCGCTTTTTCCGTCATACTCGTTTGCTATCCACTCGTCACGGATCTTTCCTGCTACGGCGATGCCTTTTTCATAATCGTAAAGGTTTTCACTGTCGGTCGAAAGCACGAATATATAAGTGCCTTTTTCAAAACGATCCGACACGCCCTCACCTGTGACATAGCTTTTTGTGAATACTTCGGAAGTGCCGTTCTCGCTTACCGCAATGGCTTTTATCGTCTTTGCAGTGACCTCTCCCGAGCTGTGCACCTTTATGGGATTTGTATATCTGTTTGATTTTTTCGTGGGGGTCTCGCCGTTTGTGGTATAGTAGATTGTTGCCGTTTTGTCTTTTGCTTTAAGCTCAACCGATATGTCTTTATCAAAAAAGCTGCCGTCGGGGGAGAAGGCAATATCTGTTTTCTGCTTTACCCCGCCGTCCTCGTCCTTTATTATCGGCTGAAGCGGGCTTAATACTTCGGGAAGTCCGTCATCCGACGATAAAAAAGCGTTATAGGTTATTGCGGCGGCTGTACCTACAGCAACCACTGCGGCAAGAATGCCTGCACGTTTTAATGTTCCGCTGTGAATAAACATGATTCCTCCGTTTAGAATCCAAGGGTTAATGGCGCTAAGCCTGTATAGATTCTATTGTAACAGAAAACGTTGTCAAAATCAACGATAATTACAAGAATTCCGCTAAATATTCCGTGAAAAATCAAATGTAAAGATATGGTAACATATTCAAGGAAAATCTGACATACACTTGTAAAAAAGAAAACACAACGAGGAAGGAACGGTATTTCAAATGACGGAATTTTTACCGGAGGGAAGAAGACTTGCATACAAAGAGAACACGGCGGCATTGCAATCATCCAAAACGCTTATGCAGGCGGCGGTGTCGGGGGCAATACTTGAGGCTTCGTGTACGGTGTGCGATGCGGAGCATAATATGCACGTCGATCTTGGCTGTATGAAGGGGATAATACCTCGCAGTGAGGGCGCAATAGGCATAGAAAGCGGTGCGACACGGGATATAGCGCTTATATCAAGAGTGGGAAAGCCTGTCTGCTTCAAGATAACGAAGATAGACGAAACCGGAAGCGAACCGTTGGCAATCCTGTCAAGGAAGGCGGCACAGGAGGAGGCAGACAAGGAATATGTATCAAAGCTGACTCCCGGTGATATTATAGGGGCGAGGGTAACGCATCTTGAACAGTTCGGCTGTTTTGTGGACATAGGCTGCGGCATTGCGTCAATGATACCGATTGACGCTATCTCGGTATCAAGAATAGTTCATCCTGCAAACAGATTTTCGGTAGGCGACGATATTTTTGCGGTGGTGAAAGGTCGGGATCAGGGACATATCTGCCTTACACACAAGGAACTGCTCGGAACGTGGCAACAGAACGCAGAACGTTTTGCGGTAGGTGAAACCGTTCCCGGCATTGTAAGGTCTATAGAGGACTACGGAATTTTTATAGAGCTTGCACCGAATCTCGCAGGGCTGGCGGAGCTTAAAAGCGGAATAAAGGTGGGAGATTGCGCCTGCGTGTATATCAAGGCGATTATACCCGAAAAAATGAAAATCAAGCTGATAATAGTAAACTGCTGTGATGACGGCTGTGTTCCGCTTGAAGCGCCGTATTTCATTACAGAGGGGCATATTGACCGGTGGGTGTATTCAACTCCCGGTGCGCCGAAGTACATAGTTACGGATTTCAGCGAATAGCGTGGCGGCAATGTGCCGCCTCAAATTCCGCCTGCGGCAATGTGCCGCCTCAAACTCCGCCTTTGGAATTGTCTGAGCTATCCGCAGGATAGCAAAACGGCGGGCGGCAATGTTGCGCTTCAAATTTGCTTATCTGAATGGCGGAGAATTGCGTAACCTCCGATGACGGCGGTAAAATATGTTGGAATTTTGCAAAAAATAAAGCCGTTGCGGTGTTCCGTAACGGCTTTAGTGCTATATGCTGATTACTTTATATCAAGTGCTGATTTAAGCTCGTCAACCTTGTTTGTCTTTTCCCAAGCAACGTCAAGGTCTGTACGTCCCATGTGACCGTAAGCGGCAAGAGGTCTGTACTTTGTATTTCTTAAATTCAGTGAGCTGATTATCGCACTGGGGCGAAGGTCGAACACCTTGCTTACAGCGGCTGAAATTTCGCTGTCGGGTTTTACGCCTGTGCCGAATGTATCAACAAAGACAGATACGGGCTGTGCAACGCCGATAGCATACGCAAGCTCAACCTCGCAACGCTTTGCTATGCCTGCGGCTACAATGTTCTTTGCAACGTGTCTTGCGGCGTAAGCGGCTGAACGGTCAACCTTTGTGGGATCTTTTCCTGAGAATGCGCCGCCGCCGTGTCTGCCGACACCGCCGTATGTATCTACTATTATCTTTCTGCCCGTAAGACCGCTGTCGCCCTGAGGACCGCCTACTACAAAGCGTCCTGTGGGATTTATCAGCATCTTTGTGTTCTCGTCAAGCAGTGAAGCGGGAACGGTAGTCTTTATAACCTTTTCGATAATATCGCCTCTGAGCTGTTCCTGCGTAACATCAGCCTTGTGCTGTGAGGAAACAACGACAGTGTCAATTCTTGAGGGAGTGCCGTCCTCGTTATATTCTACTGTTACCTGCGTCTTTCCATCGGGGAGAAGATAGGGTATCTCGCCCGACTTTCTTACCGCTGTGAGCTTCTTTGAAAGTGCGTGAGCAAGGGAAATCGTAAGGGGCATAAGTTCCTTGGTTTCATCACACGCATAGCCGAACATCATACCCTGATCGCCTGCGCCTGTGTCAAATTCATTGTTATCTCTGCCCTCAAGAGCGTTGTCAACGCCCATAGCTATATCGGGGCTCTGCTTGTCAAGCGTTGTGAGTATAGCGCAGGTCTTGTAGTCAAAGCCGTAGTCACTGTTATCATAGCCTGTTTCCTTTATGACATCTCTTGCTATTGCCGGAATGTCAACGTTTGCCGTTGTCGTGATCTCGCCCATTATCAGAACCATACCTGTTGTGGCGCAGGTTTCGCAGGCTACACGAGCGTTCTTGTCCTGCGCTAATATCGCATCAAGCACACCGTCTGAGATCCTGTCGCAGATCTTGTCGGGGTGACCCTCTGTTACGCTTTCGGAAGTGAATAAGTATTTTGCCATTGATTTTTCCTTTCATATAGCGGTTTTAAACCGTATCCCATACGCATATACCTGCGTAAAACTGCATTAAAAAAAGCCCCTTTCGGAGCTTGCTGACTGCCTGCTCCTCATCTTTCGGTCACAGCCCTTGCCGTGCCGTAGGAATTAGCACCATTTTTCGCAAAGAAAGCTCAAGCGAAACGGTTGCTGGGTTTACGGAGCCTGACTCCCAATCTGCATTTTAATGCAGAAAATGTAAACCGCTCTTGATAAGGGATTTTTCCGATTGATATTGTAGCATAAGCAAATGCGTTTGTCAAGTAAAATGAGAATAATTTTTATTTTAACGGCATTGAAATTTATAGGGAGTTAAAAATGTCGGAATACACAATAAATAAATATAGAACGGCTGTTGAATTGTACCGTGAAAAATGGTATAATTTAATAGAGTAACGATTTCAGGAAACAACGGACGAAAGGGTGCAAGGAATTACAATGAGTTTTGTTACGCTGAGCGATATTACAAAGCAGTACCGTATGGGCGATATAATAATCAACGCAAACGATAAGGTCAGCTTTGACATTGAAAAGGGCGAATTTGCAATAATCGTAGGACCGAGCGGTTCGGGCAAGACTACGGTGCTTAATATACTGGGCGGTATGGATACCGCTACATCGGGCAGTTTTTATGTAGACGGAAGTAAGATAAGCGGTTACAGCAGAAAAGAGCTTATCGACTACAGAAGATACGATATAGGTTTTATATTCCAGTTCTATAATCTCATCCCGAACCTTACGGCAAAGGAGAATATTGAGCTGTCTACTCAGACGGTGGAGGACTATATCCCTGCTGTAGAGATACTGGAAAAGGTCGGACTTACCGACAGAATAAACAACTTCCCGGCTCAGCTTTCGGGCGGTGAACAGCAGAGAGTGGCTATAGCCAGAGCGCTTGCGAAAAAGCCCAAGCTGTTGCTGTGCGACGAACCTACGGGTGCGCTCGATTACAACACCGGCAAGATGATACTGAAATTACTTCAGGACACCTGCCGCAGTGAAAATATGACTGTAATACTCGTAACGCATAATACGGCGATATGCCCTATGGCTGACAGGGTTATACACATGAAAAGCAGTAAGGTGAGCGAAATAGTAGTAAACGAGCATCCGACACCCGTTGAAGAAATAGAGTGGTAAGCGGGGAAAGGGAACGGATATGAAAAATGCAATGCTGAAAAATGCGTTTGCCGAGATGAAGAAAACAAAAAGCCGTTTTCTTTCGATATTCGGTATAATCGCTATCGGCACAGGATTTTTTGCGGGACTTCTGCAGAGCGCTCCTGCGATGAAGGTATCGTCGGATCATTATTACGACAGGACTTCCCTGTCTGATATCAGGCTGGTATCTACATACGGATTTGACGATAACGATATAGACGCTTTGAAAAAAGGGCTTCCGGATGTTGATGTTTATCCCGGATATTTCACGGACGCATACGTCAACACGGATTCTGGCGAAAAGAAGGTCGCAAGGGTATATTCTCTTGACAAAACGGGCGAAAACAATCCGTACAGCTCTTTGCAGATAGTTGACGGCAGACTTCCCGAAGAAGAAAACGAGTGCGTTATCGACAGCGGTAAACTGCTTGCTCATTATAAAGTCGGGGACAAGCTGACGCTGTGCGGCGATGAAGACACGGATATAGACGGAACTTTGTCGGTCAAGGAATTTACTATAGTCGGAAAATTCGCATCGCCTATGTATATATCTGATGCGGAGCGTGGAAACACGACCATAGGAAGCGGTTCTGTCTATATGATCTGTTACATACCGGAAAGCTGTTTCAAGACAGAGGTATATACTCAGGTTATGATAAACTCGGACGAGCTAAAGCAGTACAGCTGTTACAGCGATGAATATGAGGATGCCCGTGACGCTCTTGAAAAGAAGATACAGAAAATAGCGGATGTAAGAGAAGAAGAGCGTTTTGACGAAATAGCAGGCGATGCAAAGAAGGAACTTGACGACGGGCAGAAAGAGCTTGATAAAAAGAAGAGCGAAGCATACGCAGAAATAGAGAAAAACGAAAAGAAGCTGTCTGACGCAAAAAAACAGCTTGACGAAGCAAAGCCTCAGCTTGAAAGCGGCAAGAAAACGCTTGAGGAATCGAAAAAGCAGCTTGATGAGGCTAAAAAGGAGCTTGACACTAACGGGGCTACTCTGACGGCGACAAAAGATGTGCTTGACAGCACAAAGAAGAAGCTGGACGAAACGAAGCTGCAGCTTGAAGATGGAAAGAAAACGCTTGACGAAAGCTATATACAGCTTGTTACAGCTAAAATACAGCTTGAAAACGCAGACTCACAGTTGAAGTCGAGCAAGGCTCAGCTTGACGATGCAAACACAAAGATAACAAGTCAGCAGGCGATTATAAATACGAGCCGTGAAACGCTGGAGGATTCATACAAGAAGGGTAATATCACCAAAGAGGCTTATGATTCCGGAGTTAAGCTGCTCGACAGCTCGCAGGCGGAGCTTGACAAGCAGAAGAAACAGTATGAAAGCGGACTTGCGCAGTATAATGACGGGCTTAAGCAATATAATGACGGAAAGCTGCAGTACGAAATCGGTTATGCCAAATATGAGGACGGAAAAAAGCAGTACGAGGACGGATATTCTCAGTATACAAGCGGACTTGCACAGTACGAAAGCGCAAAGGCACAGTATGACGCAGGAAAGGCACAGTATGACGCAGGTTATGCTCAGTACGCTTCAGGCAAGGCAAAGTATGACAGCGGTAAAGCGGAGTATGACAAGAATTATGCCGATTATGAAAAGGGTCTGAAGGAGTATAACGAGGGCAAGACAGCACTTGAAACGGCAAAAACCGATGCAGACAAGCAGTTTGCCGATGCTCAGAAGAAGATAGATGACGGCAGGGAAAAGCTCGAAAAGACGAGCAAACCGGAGTGGTATCTGTTTACCCGTGATGATAATCCGGGTTACAGTGAATACGGTCAGAATGCCGAAAGAATAGGCAATATAGCTATGGTATTCCCTCTGTTCTTTGTAATGGTGGCGGCGCTTGTATGTCTTACCACGATGACACGAATGGTAGAGGAACAGCGTACCCAGATAGGAACGCTCAAGGCGCTTGGCTATAAAAACGGTGCTATTATATTCAAATATCTGCTTTATGCACTGACAGCGGCAACGGCGGGCGCTGTATCGGGTATGCTTGTGGGAATGAAGATATTCCCGGCAATCATCATTACCGCATACGGAATGATGTATGTTATCCCCGATATTCTTCTGCCGTATGATTATATACTTATGATATGTACCACAGTGATAGCTGTACTGCTTACTGCGGTCACGGTCTATTTCTCGTGCGGCGGCATACTTCACGACTGCCCTGCGGCACTTATGCGGCCGAAAACACCAAAGAGCGGTAAGAAGATACTGCTTGAACGCATAGGCTTTATATGGAACAGGCTTTCGTTCAGCTATAAGGTAACGATGCGTAATATATTCCGTTACAAGAGAAGAATGCTTATGACGATAGTGGGCATTGCAGGCTGTACGGCGCTTGTGCTGACGGGATTCGGCGTGTATGACAGCGTAAACGATATTCTGCAAAAGCAGTTCGGCGAGATAAGCAATTATACCGGTATTACTGCTTATGACAATACCGTGACCGACGAACAGACAGCTAAGATAGAAAAGAAGCTTGAGCGTTATGACTGCGAGGGCAACAGGATATATCAAAAGCAGATAATGGTATATAACGGTAAGAAAAGCACAGAAGCGTATATATTCGGCGGAGCGGACAACGAAACCATCGCACAGTTTGTGACGGTAAAGGACAGACGGACAGGCGAGCAGTACACGGTAACTGACGACGGCGTTATAATAAACGAGAAGCTGGCATCTTTGCTCGGCGGTATAAAGAAGGGCGATACAATAACGCTTGCACTTGCCGACACAAAAAGAGTTACGGCAACGGTAACGGAGATATGCGAAAACTACGCCCATCACTATGTGTATATCACGGAAAAGCTGTACAAGGAGCTTAGCGGCGAGGAAGGACTGCCGTATAACTGTTTCTTCTTCAACTCTGAGGACGGCGACGATATGACCGAAAGTGACAGGGACGAGCTTGCACAGGAGCTTATGAAGATAGACGGAGTTATGGGAGTGAGCTTCAAGACAAGCGTTGCGGGAACATTCAGTTCTATGCTCAAATCACTGCTTTTTGTAATAGTGGTTCTTATAGTGAGTGCAGGTGCGCTAGCGTTTATAGTGCTTTATAATCTTACGAACATCAATATAAACGAGCGTATAAGGGAGATCGCATCGCTCAAGGTGCTTGGCTTCTATGATAAGGAAGTATCAATGTATGTGTTCAGGGAAACGGTGATACTTACCCTTATAGGAACAGTGACGGGCATGGTATTCGGAAGATTCCTTGTTGACTTTGTTGTAAAGACGGCTGAAATTGATATGGTTATGTTCGGCAGAACGGTACATCCGATGAGCTTTGTATTCTCAGGTCTTATAACGATATGCTTTGCCGTGATAGTAATGCTGTTTATGCACAGACGGCTTATGAAGGTCAACATGGTCGAGGCACTCAAGAGTGTTGAATAATATTTCGGCATTAGCCGGGAGGTTGATAATATATGAAGATAAGTAAGGCGATTGTTGCCGCTGTAGGTGCGGCGGCTGCCGTAGGTGCGGCTGTATACGCCAAGAAAAAGCTGGAGGAAACGCAGACTCCGCTCAGAAAGAAAAGCCTGACCGTATGGAAAAACGGCGAGGTAACTCATAAGGAGATAATCAGAAAGCCTATAAGCGAGGAAGAACAGACCGATGCGATAAACAGCCGTATTGATGAGGCTGTACGCCGGTATAAGCCTATGTCCGAAAGAGGTAACGGCGAAACCGAAACCGAGCCTGAGATAGCGCCTGTCAATTTTACATTTACTCAGAGTGAAGATGACGGCGATCCCGGGGTCAGCTTTGAGCGTGTATTCGACCATTTCAACAGGCTTGAATCGTCCGTCGGAAATGACGGTGAGGACGCAGGCGAAAGCGGCAAAAAAGCTGAGGATACAGCCGAAGAAGCCTTACCCGCAGTAACGGCAATAGTAACGGCAGTTGAGGAGAATTTTGACGAGCAAGCCGGAATGCCGAAGCAGATGATGCTTGAAAAGGGGATAATGACATCCGCTCCGATAGCAAATGCGGTTCAGGAGCTTGCAGAAATGCCGTCTGTTATACAGGATAATGAAGAAATTGAAGACGTAAATCTGCCTGTTGATGAGAGCATTTTCGATCTTTATGCAAGCGAGCCTGTCGAGGACGCAGTAAAGGCTTTTGAAGAAATCGCCGAGCGGGAAGAAACTACCGACAGTGAAGCTGTAATTGACGATGAACAAAATGACACTGCCACCGAAGAAGCCGTAAGCGAGCCTGTTGAGGACGCAGTAAAGGCTTTTGAGGAAATAGCACAGCAGGACGAAACCGCCGACAGCGAAACTAAAAGCGAACAAAATGACACTGCCACCGAAGAAGTCATAAGCGAGCCTGTCGAGGAGGCAGTAAAGGCTTTTGAAGAAATTGCCGAGCAGGAAGAAACCGCCGACAGCGAAATTGACGATGAACAAAATGACACCGCTACCGAAGAACCCGTAAGCGAGCCTGTCGAGGAGGCAGTAAAGGCTCTTGAGGAAATCGTCGGGCAGGAAGAAACTGCTGACAGCGAAGAAGAGTCGCTCGAAGAACAGTTCCACACTATAATGGCGGAGGAAACCGCAAGCGAGCCTGTTTCTTCCCTTCGTACAGCTGAGTCTGTAGAGGACGCATTGAAAGAATTCGGCGACTTTATAGGAATATCCGAAACCGCTGACAGCACCGGAAGCACCGGAAGCACCGAAGATATTTCGGACGACGATCTTGAACAGACAAGCGGTATTTTTGAGGAAAGTACATTATCCGATGAGCTGTCCGAAACTCCGGACGAGCCGATTGACGCTGACGGAAAGCCGAGAACTATGGATTTCTTCGATCTGCCGGACGAAGCATATACGCCTGCACAGGTTACCGAAGAAAAGCACGATGAGAATGTTGCCGAGGTAGAGGATTTGTTCGGAAATCTGCTTATGGATGACGAGCCTGAGGTAAAGAAAACATTTAACGATCCTTCAGAGGTATTTTCACTGTTCGATACGGCTGACGGCGGACAGGACGATTTCGACAAGTACAGCGATGAAAAGATCGAGGAAGAAAGCGAGAAAAAGAAGACCAGCGATACAAGAAAGTACATAGCGCAGGATATTGCGGATAATATCGCATCGTTTGCACAGTTGCTTGAACCGCTCAATGCCATCAAGGAGAACAAGATACGCAGTAAGAGCGGTATACTGTTCGACTGGGAAATGAGGATACAGGCGCTTATAGGCGATCTGCCGATAAAGACGTACTGGAGAAACAACTTCCGCAATTATGAGATATGGAGCGATGAAAAGTGCATGGAAAAGGCAGGCGAGCTGCTCTCTATGCTTGAGCTTGTCGGAATAGTGCGTGATAAGGCAAAAGAGGTCGTGATAGACAAGGATACGCTTGATTTCTATTCGGCACAGAGCGAGCATCTCAACAATGATTTCCATATAGGAGAAACGGTCGTTGTTACACGGCCGTGCTGGAAAATAAACGGACGCCCTGCAAGAAAGGGCGAAATTGCTAAGAAAGCTCCGTTTGCGGAATTCAGCCGTAAGAAAGTATCACCGCTTGAAACTATGCTGAGAGAAAACAGCTGTTCTGACGGGGATGTTAATATTCCCGTTACGGAGGACAATTTCTGTACATACGACCGTGAGATACCGTATGTAAAAAGGGCAATCGCCGAAGGCTTCTGCAAGTGCGCAGTAAGACGTATGGAGGACGGAGGCGCTCTGGCATTCTTCTATGAGGTTATTGCGGAGGGCGAAAATGTTCACTATTCGCCGTGTACGCTGAGATTCGAGGTCAACATTGATAAGAATGCAAATGTTGTCGGAAGATTCAGAAGTGAGAAAGTGTAAAAAGGAAAAGTGATATGTATACAAAAAGGCACCGCCAAAGCGGTGCTTTTTTCGTTTCACTTCACAATTGACTATGGGTGCGGAATATGTTAAAATCTATAACGTAAAAAGAATATTGGTCTAATTGGAAACGCACATCCCCCGGATGATAACGAACAACACAATAAAGTGCAAATTGTTATTATCAGGAGGAATTTTTTATGCCCAAAAACTTATTTCAGGAAATCGTGTTTACCGTTATGATGGTGTTCGTTATGGTGTACGCCATGATATGCTATAATATAGCACTTAATATCGGCGGTATGACAAACGAGGTCTTTTTACTTGCTTTCAAGGAGCTTGTGATAATGGGACCTATCGCTTTTGTGCTTGATATTTTTTTAGTCGGCATGATAGCAAAGTACAAGACTTTTAAAATAATTAATCCTGAACGTGATAATCCGTTTTTCATAGTTCTCGGTATCTCGGTTATTTCAGTTATCTTTATGTGTCCGCTTATGAGCCTTGCCGCAACTCTTCTGTTCAAAAATGCGGGAAGCGAAGTTATTGCGGTGTGGATTCAGACAACGATAACCAATTTTCCTATGGCTCTGTGCTGGCAATTATTCTTTGCGGGTCCTGTTGTAAGAGCTGTTTTCTCACTTATATTCAGAGAGAAGAAAGCTTTACAGAAGAATGAAATGGAAGAAATGCCTGAGATAGAGGTACAGTAATATTAAAGCCACGATTTTTTATCATCGTGGCTTTAGCTTGTAGAAAAAGTTTATTTTTTAGAAATATAGCAAACTCTCTAACCCTAACCCCAAACCCCTTCCCCTCGGTGAAGGGCTGTGTATGCTTTGTTGGCTCTGCATCGTGCAGAGCCTTTGGGCATACACGCCCGGCATCCATGCCGGGGCTGAGTGTGGGGCTGCCGCCCTCACCCCGCTTGGGGCTATGCCCCAAACCCCTTTTAAGCATGATGCAACTTTTTAACGGTTTGTCTGAAGATAAGATATTGCTTTACATCCGGGCGAAAAAATGCTAAAATAAGTATAACCCTATTACGAATAAGAAAGGAATTACGGTTATGAAAGAAATATCGGTAGAAGAACTGAAAATAAATCCCTCCACGCTTATCGGCAAGGAGTGGGCATTGCTCACGGCAGGAAACAAGGATGGCTATAATACAATGACAGTAAGCTGGGGACAGATGGGCGAGCTGTGGAACAAGCCCACAACGGTAGTCTATATCCGCCCTCAGAGATACACAAAGGAATTTGTTGACAAGAGCGATTATTACACATTGTCATTCCTCCCCGACGGACACAGGGAAGCGCTGAGTTATCTCGGCTCGCATTCGGGCAGAGATGAGGATAAGCTTGCAAAGACCGACCTTACAGGCACTGCAACGGACGATTACGCTTATATAGAGCAGGCAAAGCTTGTGCTTGTCTGCAAGAAGCTGTACAGACAGCCTATGACGCCCGATTCTTTTATAGACAAGTCGCTTATCGAAAAGTGCTATGCCGCAGGTGATTTCCACGAGATGTATGTCGGCGAGATAGTTAAAGTGCTTGTAAGCGAATAACCGGTGAAAAACTCGTATAACATCATAAAAGAAAGCTACCGTAAAGTTCATTGCGGTAGCTTTCAGTTTGTAGAAAAAGTCTGTATTTATAAAAATAGAGCAAATTCTCTATCCCTA
>OLOI01000948.1_pt1 | contig 26996 bp, 26 predicted proteins | sample 1672131 | NCBI WGS metagenome assembly OLOI01 (sample SAMEA3136651, study PRJEB25190) | human gut metagenome
ATCGACCGCGATACCGTTGCCGAAGCCGTGGAAGCACTGTATGCCGAAGCCGATGACGGCGAAGACCCTGAACTGGCCAATGCCCGCGCCCTGGTGGAGCGGCACTATGCCGCCAAACTGGCCGCCGGCAAGCGGGACCAGGTAGCGGCCGCGCTGGCCCGCCGCGGGTTCAGCCACAGTGTCATCCGCGCCGCGCTGGCGGAGGATTGACAGCGCAAAAACATACTGTATATAAAGGAAGTTCTATGAAGATTGCGATCATCTCCCTCGGCTGCCCCAAAAACCAGGTGGACGCCGACGTTTTCTGCCACGCCCTCATCAAGGACGGCCACACCACCGTGGCTGACCCCGCCGAGGCTGACATTATCATCATCAACACCTGCGGCTTCATCGAGTCCGCCAAGACCGAAGCTATCGAGAATATCCTGATGGCCTGCCAGTACAAGCAGGAAAATCCTGACCTCAAGGTCATTGTGACCGGCTGCCTGGCTGAGCGCTACAAGCAGCAGATCATTCAGGAGATCCCCGAGGTCGATGCCGTTGTCGGCATTGGCTCCAACGCCGCGCTGCCCGCCATCGTCCGCCGCGTCTGTGCCGACGGTGCGGGCCAGATCGAGAGCTACGGCCCCAAGAACGATATGCGGCTCGGCGGTGCGCGCGTTATCTCGACCCCGCGGCACTATGCGTACTTAAAAATTGCCGAGGGCTGCAACAATGGCTGCTATTACTGCGCCATTCCGCTGATCCGCGGTGCACTGCGCAGCCGTGAAATCAACGACTGCGTCGCCGAGGCCCGCTGGCTGGCGGGCGAGGGTGTGCGCGAGCTGATTCTGGTCGCGCAGGACCCCACCGCCTACGGCGAGGACTGGGGCAGACCCGGCGCCATCTGTGAGCTGCTGGACCGCCTGCAGGAAATTGACGGCATCCGCTGGATCCGTATCCTGTACGCCTATCCGGAACGTATCAGCGATGCGTTTATTGCCGCCATGGTCCGCAACACCAAGGTCGTGCCCTATCTCGACCTGCCCATCCAGCACTGCGATGACGCGGTGCTCAAGGCCATGAACCGCCGCGGCGGACGTAAGGAGATCGAGGACGCGATTGCCCGGCTGCGCGCGGCCATCCCCGGCATCACGCTGCGCACGACGCTGATCGCGGGCTTCCCCGGTGAGACCGAGGAGCAGTACGCAGAGCTGTGTGACTTCGTCAAGACCGTCAGGTTTGACCGCCTCGGCTGCTTTGCCTACTCCGCCGAGGAAAACACCGTGGCCGCAAAAATGCCGAACCAGATCGACGAGGAGACGAAGCAGCGCCGTGCCGATCACATCATGGAGCTGCAGGCTGAGGTCAGCGCCGAGCGCGAGGGCGAGAAGGTCGGCCATACCTATGAGTGCATCTGCGACGGCGTCGATGACGAGACCGGCATGTACCTGCTGCGCACCAAGGCCGACTGCCCCGAGATCGACGGCAATGTGCTGACCCCCGCGGACACCCCGCTGGAGACCGGCGCATTCTATAAGGTGACCATCACCGATTCCGACACCTACGACCTGTACGGCTACGCGGAAGAAAGGCTGGAGGACTAAGCTATGAATCTGCCCAATAAACTGACGATGATGCGCGTTGTTTTGGTGCCCGTCTTTATGATTTTTGCCGCCGTTTCCCACTATGGCACAGCGGACTTCCATGCGGCTTATATGCTGATTGCGGGCGTCATCTTCGCCATTGCCAGCATTACGGATTTTCTGGACGGCTACCTCGCCCGCAAGAATCATCTTGTCACCGACTTCGGCAAGTTCATGGACCCGCTGGCCGACAAGTGCCTGACCACCGCGGCGTTCATTTACATGGTCACCGATCACGTCTGCTCGCCCATCGTGCTGGCGGTCATCCTGTTCCGTGAGTTCGCAGTGGCCGGTGTGCGTATGCTGGCCGCCGAGACCGGCACGGTCATTGCCGCCAACATGTGGGGCAAGGTCAAGACCGTTTTGCAGATGCTGACCATCATCTTCTACTACTTTGTCGGTGCGCTGGCCGGGCCTACGGATGTTGGCTTTGTCAGCTTTGCCACCGTTGTGCTTTGCTGGTTCTGCGGCGCGGCGACCCTGCTCTCCGGCGGCATCTACCTGTGGCAGAACCGCAAGCTGTTCATGCAGGCGAAGTAACAGCCGCCGCGCAGTAGGGGCCGGGCATGCCCGGCCCGCGGCCTTGCCATACATGCCATTTTACATCAGGTGCCGGGCCGGACATGTCCGGCCCCTACAAGGCAACGGACCCAATAAGGAGACCCCAACTTGTCAAAGCTCAATCTCCGTACATTTCTAAAATGCATCTACCGCAGGATGGCCCGCCTGGAGCGGGCCGTCCTGTTGCTGCTGTGCATTTTTGCCGTCAAGTTCGTGTTCAGCACGGCGGCGCATTTTGCCGTGCCGCTGCAAGTTGTCGATATGCTCGGCAGCGGGCGAAATCCGGTGGATGTATGGCTGCTGCTGCTCTCCTGCACGGCGGTGCTGGGCACATTCTGCCTGTACCGCCGCGCGGCGCGGGCGATTGGCGCAAAATGCACAAAAGCGGATGCCGTCATTTTAGCAGTCTGCATAGCGGCCAGCGCCGCATTCTATCTGCACGCCATGGTAGGCCGACAGAGTCTCTATCTGTGGGACAACGCGACCTACTACAATCTGCAGGTGCGGCTGGAATCCAACTTTGCGGACGGCGTCTTTACCGGTGTCGGCTCGACCATCTACAAGACGTGGTTCAACGACTACGCGCCGCTGGTCATCAATCTGCTGGCGGAGCCGTTCTTCATGTTCACGCCGCGCACGGCCAACACGTTTGCGCTGCTCTGCGCGCTGCTGATCCCGTCGCTCGTCTACTACAGTGCATGGCTTCTTCTGACGGTGCTGCGCCGAAAATTGCAGCCAAAGGCCACGGTGCTGTTCACGGCGCTCTCTATGGCATTCGTCCTGTTGCTGCCGCTTTTGCACATTGCGCTTTACCGCGGTATGCCGGACCTGCTCGGTGTCGCGTTCGCGTTTATGCTGCTGGCGCTCGGCGTCGGGTACGATTTCAGCCAGCCGGCCCCCGCGCGGCTTGTGTCGCTGGCGGCCTTTACGGGTATGCTCATGCTGACCCGCCGCAGCTACATGTTTACCGTTGTGGCGTTCTTTTTGCTGTATGGCGTTTTGGTGTTGGCCCGCGCTGCCCGCGCCCGGCAGGTACAGACCGCCCTGCGCTTCGGCAGGTTTGCCGCGGCCTCGCTGGTCTGCGTCGGCGTACCGCTGCTGCCGATGTTCTGGCGCATCGCCAAGGCCGACTACAGTGACCGCTACGCGACCTACCAGACCGGCGGCTTTCTGGCAGAGCTGGCCAACCAGCGTGTCTATCTGGGTTGGCTCGTGTTTGTGATTATGCTGATCGGCATATTATACGGGCTGTATAATGCTAAGGCCCGTGCGCTCGCCGTTCTTGCCGCCGTCGGCGCGGTGCTGACCGTGCTGCTCGTCACCCGTGTGCAGAACATGGACGACCACCAGTCGCTGGCCGTCGCGCCGTTCTACCTGCTGGGCTGCTTCCTCTGTGCGCTGCTCGTCAGCGATTTGCCGTGGGCGTGGCCGCGCCGCATTCTGGCAACAGCGGCGGGCGTGCTGTGTGCGCTGAACTTCGGCGCGTGCAGCCAGCTGCTGCCGGTGGTTTTCCCCAGCGGATTTTACAGCGGACTGTACTTTTACGTGGACAGCCCCCGCAATGATTTACAGCAGGTCGCCGAGGTCAACGCCTGGCTGCGGGAGAACTGCACCGGCGAAAACTCCGCCTACATGATCTGTCACGGCGTGGTCTACAGCCCGGATGTGTTCCGCATCTCGGCGCTGCCGGATGAGTCCATCCGCGAAATTCTGCCCTACGGTGCCTGCAATCCCGGCAACGATGCCTTCCCGAAGGAGCTGCTCACGGCGCAGGTCGTGCTGACCTGTACGCCGTTTGACCCCAACAACCACACCGAGAAGATGAACGCGGCCTTCCTGGAAAACCAGGAAAAGTACGCGCCGTTTGAGCTGGCAGCCACCTTCGACATGGGCAACGGCTACACGATCACGGCCTACCGCCGCGTTAAGGAACCGACGGCGGCAGAGCTCGACACCTACCGCGCCTATCTGGCCGAGGAGAACGAGCGGTTCCCCTACAATTTCAGTGCTGTCTGGGACGAGCTGGCCGTGCAATTCGCAAATAACGGCTGAATCCCCCTTGCAACCGCGCCTTGCGTTGGCTATAATAAAAGCATCCCTATATAGAGGAAGGAACGTGCAAGCTATGCAGATCTTCAACACCATGACCCGCCAGAAAGAGGAATTTGTCCCCCAGAAGGAGGGCGAGTACCGCATCTATGTCTGCGGCCCGACGGTTTACAACTATATCCACATCGGCAACGCGCGCCCGATGATCGTCTTTGACACGCTGCGCCGCTATCTGGAATACTGCGGCAACAAGGTCTACTATGTCTCCAACATCACCGATATTGATGACAAGCTCATCAAAAAGGGCCAGGAGGAGGGCACCTCGATGCAGGAGGTCGCCCGCAAGTTTGAGGCTGAGTACATCAGGGATTCCGACGGTCTGAACGTCAAGGCCCCCACCGTGCGCCCCCGCGCTACCGAGCATATCGGCGAGATCATCCACATCGTCAAGGATCTCGTGGACTCCGGCCACGCCTATGTGGCCCGCAACGGGGATGTCTACTTCCGCGTCAAGTCCGACCCCGGCTACGGCAAGCTGAGCCACCTGAACCTCGACGACCTCGAGAGCGGCAACCGTCAGCTGCGCAGCCGTATGGACGACGACCTGAAGGAGGATCCCGCCGATTTCGCAGTCTGGAAGGCGGCCAAGCCCGGCGAGCCCTACTGGGAGAGCCCCTGGGGCCACGGCCGCCCCGGCTGGCACATTGAGTGCAGCGCCATGGCCCGCAAGCACCTGGGCAAGACCATCGACCTGCACGCCGGCGGTCAGGACCTGATCTTCCCCCACCATGAGAACGAGATCGCCCAGAGCGAGTGCGCCAACGGCTGCACCTTCAGCCGCTACTGGATGCACAACGGCTTCCTGAACATCAACAACGAGAAGATGTCCAAGAGCGCAAACAACTTCTTCACGGTGCGCGAAATCGCCGACAAGTATGGCTACGAGCCGATCCGCTACTTTATGCTGACAGCTGGCTACCGCATGCCGCTGAATTACACCGTTGAGCTGATCGAGAGCTGCAAGAACAGCCTCGAGCGGATGTACACCTGCCGCGACAACCTCGATTTTGCCATAGAGCATGCCCACGGCACCGACACGGCGCTGGTGGAAAAGTGCGTGGATGCGCGCAAAAAGTTCAAGGCCGCCATGGACGACGACCTGAATACACCGGATGCCCTGGCTGCGATTTTCGATCTGGTCAAGGACATCAACACGCTGTCCGATGCCTCCGACAAAGCGACGCTGGAGACTGCCGCCAAGACGTTTGATGAGCTGACCGGCGTGCTGGGCCTGCTGTACAACCGCAAAAAGACCGACAGCATCCCCGCCGAGGTCACCGCACTGGTCGAGGAGCGCGCTGCTGCCAAGAAGGCCAAGGACTGGGGCCGCGCGGACGCCATCCGTGCCCAGCTGACCGAGATGGGCTGGAGTGTCACCGACACGGCGCAGGGCCCGAAGATCGCGAAGCTGTAAGAATTTTTCAAAAAACAGATGCAGGGGCGGCCTGCGCATCTGCGCCGCAGGGCGCGGGTGCGCGGGCTTGCCCCTGATTTTGTATGTAACATGACGAAGCAACGAACAAAATCAAATAAGAGCCTCTGGGTGCTGTTGGGCGGTGCCCTGCTGCTGCGCCTGGTGCTGGCCTTTGTGACGGACGGCTACCCCTATGACATGAGCTGCTTTGTGGCCTGGGGCGACAAGCTGGCCGCCGAGGGTCCCGCCGCTTTTTACAGCGAGGGCTACTTTGCCGACTACCCGCCCGGCTACCTCTGGGTGCTGGGGCTGGTGGGGGCCATCCGCGCGGCGCTGCACATCGCCTACGAGTCCAAGTGGACGTATTTTCTGCTGGCGCTCGTGCCGTCGCTCTGTGACTGCGGGCTGGCGTGGCTCGTCTACAGAACGGCAAAGCGCAGCAGCCGGGGCGTGAAGGAGCATACCGCGCTGGTGCTGACGGCGTTTACGGCGTTCAACCCGCTGATGCTGTTCGACACCGGTGTCTGGAAGCAGATCGACGGCGCGTTTGCGCTGCCGCTTGTGCTCTGCTTTGTGCTGCTGGAGCAGCGGCGCTACCTGCCCGCCGCCGTGCTGTACGGCGTGGCGCTGGCCATCAAGCCGCAGGCGCTGCTGTTCGGCCCGGTGCTGGCGGTGTGCTATCTGGCGGCCATTACGCTGGAAAAGGACCGCCTGCGCGCCTTTGGCCGCTGCTTTGGCGGCGCGGCGCTGGCACTGCTGCCGCCGCTGCTGACAGGTCTGCCCTTTTTTGGCGTTGTGCAGTTGATCCCAAAGCTGATCGACAAATACACCGGCACAATGTCCGGCTACCCCTACGCGACGATCAACGCCTTTAACTGGCTGGCGGCGCTGGGCGGCAACTGGAAGGGGCAGGCTGACCCGGCATTGTTTGGCATCAGCTGGCAGCAGCTTGGGTGCCTCAACATTCTGCTGGTCACGGCGGGGCTGGCGTATTTTGCGGTGCGCAGCGTGCGGGGCGGGTGGTTCTCACCGCTGCTGTTGGCGGCGTACTACGGCATCGGCATTTTTACGCTTGCGCACTGTATGCACGAGCGCTACATGGTGCCCGGTGTGCTGCTGACGCTGCTGGCCGCCGCGCACTGGAACGACATCCGCCTGTATGCGGCGGGCGTGGGCCTGTCGCTGACCGGGTTCATCAATCTGGCCACGGTCTACTCGCAGACCGGCACCAGCGATGAATGGCTGACGAGCGCGACCAGCTCGACAGTAGCCGTCCTGACCGGCCTTGGGGAGACGGTCTGCTTTGTGCTGCTGATCTTTGCAGTGTGGGACATTACCCGCCATGGCCACACCCTGGCCCTGCCCGAGACAAAGCCGGAAACTGCCCCGCCCGTGCCCGCACCGCAGCCGAAATGGACCTGCCGCGAGGTGGGTGCGCTGTTGGCGCTGACGGCGGCCACGGCGGTGCTGAGCTTTAGCTATCTCGGCAGCCGCACCGCGCCGCAGGACCCGCTGGACGCGACAGGCACGGCGCTCTCCGAGAGTGTGACGCTGGACGGCAGCGCGGTATCGCTGTGGGTCTACCCGGGCATCTCGTTCGGCGGCAGCATGACGGTAACCGATGCCAACGGCAGCACGGTCTTTGAAAAGGAGCTGAACTACGGCACCTGCTTCAGCTGGACAGCGAACGACGTGCAGCTGGCGGCGGGCACCCAGCTGACGGTCATGGTCGAGAACGCCCAGCTGTTTGAGATGGCGTTCCGCGATGCCAACGGCCGGCTGGTGCCGGTCACGGGCGGCGGCGCGCTGTTTGACGAGCAGACCGCCGTGCCCGACACGATCAGCCAACTGAACAGCATGTATTTTGACGAGATCTACCATGGCCGCACCGGTTATGAGCAGCTGCACAAAATGCCCGTCTACGAGACGACCCATCCGCCGCTGGGCAAGGACCTGATCATGGTCGGCATTGCGCTGTTCGGCATGACGGCGTTCGGCTGGCGGTTCGCGGGTACGCTGTTCGGCGTGCTGCTGGTGCCGCTGGCGTGGTGCTTTGTGCGCCGCCTGACCCGCAAACCGTGGGCGGCAGCCACCGCAGGCGTGCTGCTGGCGCTGGATTTTATGCGCTTTTCCCAAAGCCGTCTGGCAACGATTGACGTTTACGGTACGTTTTTTATCCTGCTGGGAGCCTACTGTATGGTGTGGTACTGCCAGCGGGTGCTGACCGACGGCGTGAACCGCGCTCTGCTGCCGATGGCGCTGGGCGGCGTTGCGTTCGGGCTGGGCTGCGCAGCCAAGTGGACCGGCATCTACGCCGGGGCCGGGCTGGCCGTGCTGTATCTGGGCGTGCTCTATGCGCGCTGGCAGCAGAAAAGGCCCGGCTTCCGGGCGGAGTTCCGCACCGCGGCGGTGGGCGGCGTGCTGTTTTATGTGCTGCTGCCGCTCTGCCTCTACATTGGGTCCTATTTGCCGTACTGGTGGCGCGATCCGGCGTTCAGCCTCAGCGATTGGTGGCAGTGCCAGGTGTCGATGTTCAGCTACCACGCGACGCTGAAGGCGACCCACCCGTTTGAGAGCCGCTGGTACACTTGGCTGCTGGGCCTGCGCCCGGTGTGGTACTACCGCAACGGTTACCTGCCCTACGGCATGAAGGCCAGCATTGCGGGCATGGCCGGGCCGGTCATCTGGCTGTTCGGGCTCGCGGCGCTGGTCGGGCTTTTGTGGCATCAGGTCAGCGGGCGCGGCAGCCGCCAGGGCGCGGGTGTGCTGATTTTGTACGGCACGCAGCTCATCCCGTGGATGCTGGTGACGCGCTGCACCTTCCTGTACCATTATTTCCCCAGCTCGATGTTCTGTCTGGCGGCGCTGGCACTGGTGCTGGCGCGGATGAAGCACGTAGACTGGGCGAAAAAGATCGCCGCGGGCCTCTGCGTGGTGGCGCTCGTCCTGTTTGTGCTCTATTATCCGGCGCTCTCCGGCCTGCCCATTCCCGCCTGGTGGGCTGACGCCCTGAATGTCCTGCCGAGCTTTGGGTTCTATTAAAAAAAGCCTCCCTTGTCAAAGGGAGGTGCCGAGCGCAGCGAGGCGGAGGGATTCCAGCCCGTTTGCCCGGTGAGAAACCAGGAGGAGTAACTGCCTGTATGAATGGCAAGCACAACAAAGCGCTGACCCCGATAGCGCGAAAGCTCCGCAAGGATATGACTAGGGAGGAACGTCATCTCTGGTACGATTTCCTGCGGGAGTACCCGATCCGCTTTTTGCGGCAAAAGGTCATCGGCAGCTATGTGGTGGACTTTTACTGTGCCGCAGCCAAGCTGGTGGTAGAACTGGATGGGTCGCAGCATTACGAGGAGAAGGGCATTGCTGACGACCAGACGCGCACGGAGTTCCTGCAAAAATATGATTTGCGGGTGCTGCGGTTTGCCAACAACGATGTGATGAAGAATTTTGAAGGGGTTTGTACTGCCATTGATAGGGAAGTGCAGGAATCCCTCCGCGTATAAGTGGTGCCCTCCGTGAGGCCGCGGGAATCCCTCCGGCCTCGCCGGGGCTCGGCCACCTCCCTTTGACAAGGGAGGCAAAAAACGCTGCGGTAACGGAAGATGACTCCTGTTACCGCAGCGCTTTTGTTTTATTGTTCTAAAATTCTTTCGGTTCCTTTCTTATAAGAAAGGAACACCGCGCCCCATCAAGCCTCGGGCAGATAAATATGGTGCGGCAGACCCTCGACGTAGATGGGGGTCAGCTCGGCCTGGACGAGGGGCAGGGCGTAGGCCAGGAACTCGTCGGTCATGGCTGTGTGGTCGGCGTTGACCCACTCCAGCGGGACCTTCTTCTCGAGGTTTGCGACCTCGCTGATCGGGTGCAGGCTCGTGCCGCACTGGTACGGCGCATTGGAAATGCGGTCCAGTGCGACCATCTCGCCGGTGTGACCCTCAAACGCGGCCTTGGCAGCGGCGCCGCCGACCTGATACGCCTCGGTGATGTCGGTGCGGCTCGTCAGATGGCCCGCACAGCGCTGCAGCGTCGAAAGCTCGATGCAGCGGGTCTTGGTGTCCAGACGGCGTGCAACGGTGTTTGCCAGGAAGCGCGCCGTGCCGGTCAGAGCCTTGTGGCCGAACGCATCCACCGCGTGGACATCGTCGGCCAGCTCGCAGACATAGCGGCCATCCTCGAGCTTGACGCCCTCGGACACGGCGATGACAATGGACGGCTTCTCCTTCTGCATCCGCTCGACCTTCTCGACGAAGTGATCCACATTGAACGGAACCTCGGGCAGGCAGATCATGTCCACGCCCTCGCAGTCCTCGGCTTTCGCCAGCGCCGCGGCTGCGGTCAGCCAGCCCGCATTGCGGCCCATGATTTCGACGATGGTCACGTACTTCGTGCCGTAGACCGTCGCATCGCGGATGATCTCCTTCATCACAACGCCGATGTACTTGGCCGCGCTGCCGTAGCCCGGCGTGTGGTCAGTCACCATCAGGTCGTTGTCGATGGTTTTGGGCACGCCCATAAAGCGGATGTCGCTGCCGATGTGTGCGCCGTAGTCGGCCAGCTTGCCGATGGTGTCCATCGAGTCATTGCCGCCGATGTAGAAGAAGTAGCCGATGTCCAGCTCCTTCAAAATCTCGAACAGCCGAATGTAGACTCTCTCGCCCTCGGCGGTGTGCCAGTCGGGCAGCTTATAGCGGCAGGAACCCAAATAGCTGGACGGGGTGCGCTTCAAAAGCTCAATGTCTAGTGCGGTTTTCAGCTTGTCGTCCAGCACGCAGGTGCGGCGCTCCAGCAGACCGGCTACGCCGTGCAGCATGCCGTAGACCTTGCCTGCGCCGCGGCGCTTGCAGCTCTCATACACGCCGGCCAGACTTGCGTTGATGACCGAGGTGGGGCCGCCGGACTGACCAACGATTGCGTTTTTTGCCATGGTTTTCCTCCTTGCAGGCGGGGCCTGCAGCTTGTGGGTGGGTGCTCCCGGCAGAGGGTAGAGGTACCGCGGAGCAAACGAATTTTGTCATCCTCAGTGTATCATGCCGGAGCAGGTTTGACCATTGCGGCAGTTGCCTAAATAGCGGCGCGGCTATCGCAGATTCCCGATTCCGCAGTGCGGAACGGTCATGCGCGGTACAATTCTGTCTATGGAAATCTGTTCCGCGGTATGGAATTTTGCACTGCAAAAAACTGCAAGAATGATTCCGAAACTTTGCAAAAATTGCGAAACGGCAATAACTTGTGCAAGTTGACGAAGGTGTTGGATTTTGACTGCTTGTAGGGGCCGCATATATGCGGCCCGCAACTTTGTGGGGGACACCTGCTTATGAGTAGGCCGCGGGCCGGGCATGCCCGGCCCCTACAGTGGAAGATTGAATTTTTCATGAAAAACATCTTGACACCACCCCTCAACCGTGCTATTCTTTAACCATCAAAAGCGTTGAAGAGGAAAAGTACCGCTCCATATCCGCACAGAGAGCCTGGCGTCTGGTGTAAGCCGGGACGGAGATAGGGCGCGAAAGAACACCTCCGAGCTGCAGCCTGAAATGCAAATAGTAGGGTGTGCCGCAGGCCGTGCGTTACAGCGGCAGCGTTTCAAAGGTGAACGTGTACGGAAAAAGTGACCGTATGCCGTTATTTCGGCTGCGGTAATTTAGGTGGCACCGCGGATCCAAGACAGCGATTCGTCCTAATGCAGGGCGAATGGGCTGTCTTTTTTGTTTACCATTCGGAGGGTGTAAGACGTAAACCGAAAAGGAGAAACAAACAATGTGCTGCATCATGGGTTATGCCGGGCATGATCTGCCCAAGGAAACTTTCACCGAATATCTGCTGCGTACCACCAGCCGCGGCCCGGACGACCAGCGCGTGGCCGAGACCGAGTTCGGCCTGCTGGGCTTTGGCCGTCTGGCCATTATGGGCCTGACGCCCGAGGGCATGCAGCCCTTCTTCCGCGGTGCTGACTGCGTGGCCTGCAACGGTGAGCTGTACGGCTTCCGCTCCGTCAAGGCCGAGCTGGAGGCCGAGGGCTACACGTTCGAGTCCGACTCCGACTGCGAGATCATCCTGCCGCTCTACTACAAGTACGGCCTTGACATGTTCAGGCACCTCGACGCCGAGTTCGCCATGATCCTGTACGACAGCCGCAAAAAGCTGCTGATCGCCGCACGCGACCCCATCGGTATCCGCCCGCTGTTCTACGGCTACAGTGAGTCGGGGCACATTGCCTTTGCGTCCGAGGCGAAAAACCTCGTGGGCCTGTGCAAAAAAATCTATCCGTTCCCGATTGGCAGCTACTACTGCAACGGTCAGTTTGTGCGCTACTGCGACATTGCCGATACGCCCGCCTACAGCCAGGACGCGCTGCCCGAGATTTTGACGAACATCCGCGAAAAGCTGGTTGCCGGTGTGGACAAGCGACTTGACGCCGACACGCCGGTTGGCTTCCTGCTGTCGGGCGGTCTTGATTCGAGCCTGGTCTGCGCGATTGCGGCCAAGAAGCTGGGCAAGCCGATCCGCACGTTTGCTATCGGCATGAGTGAGGACGCCATTGACCTGAAATACGCCAAGCAGGTGGCCGACTACCTGCACGCCGACCACACCGAGGTCATCATCAACCGCGACATCGTGCTGGACGCGCTGGAAAAGGTCGTCGCCATGCTTGGCACCTGGGATATTACCACCATCCGCGCGTCGGTGGGCATGTATCTGGTCTGCAAGTACATCCACGAGCACACCGACATCCGCGTGCTGCTGACCGGCGAGATCTCCGATGAGCTGTTCGGCTACAAGTACACCGACTACGCGCCGTCCGCCGCCGCATTCCAGACCGAGAGCCAGAAGCGCATCCGTGAGCTGTATATGTACGACGTGCTGCGCGCGGACCGCTCCATCAGCGTGAACAGCCTCGAGGCCCGCGTGCCGTTCGGTGATCTGGATTTTGTGCGTTACGTCATGAGCATCGACCCGGCCAAAAAGCTGAACACCTACGGCAAGGGCAAGTATCTGCTGCGCAAGGCGTTTGAGGGCGACTGGCTGCCCGAGAGCATCCTCTGGCGCGAGAAGGCCGCCTTCAGCGATGCCGTCGGCCATTCGATGGTGGATGACCTGAAGGAGTACGCCGAGACGGTCTACACGGACCGCGACTTTGCCGAGAAGTGCGGCAAGTACACCTACGCCCGCCCGTTTACCAAAGAAAGCTTGCTGTACCGTGAAATTTTTGAGAAGTATTATCCCGGTCAGGCCGAGATGATCGTCGATTACTGGATGCCCAACAAGGCATGGCCTCACTGCGATGTCAACGATCCCAGCGCCCGCGTGCTGGCAAACTACGGCGCAAGCGGGCAATAAGGGGAAAGTCCTGAACCCTTCCGGCCATCGCTGACGCTCGGCCACCTCCCCTGATGGGGAGGCTTTCTCGCGGGCACAGCCCGCGCAAAAAGGCGCCCCATCAGGGGAGCTGGCCGAGTTTACGAGGCCTGAGGGGTACTACCCGTTGCCCTTTACAAAAAGCTTTCTCTTGCATTTCCCCAGAATCTATGTATAATTAAAATTGTTTTCGCAGAGTAGAGACCTGCGCGTGGGGCTTGGCCCCGGAGTGCCTGACCAACGGGGAGTTGTGGCAGGACGAAGTGACGGAAACGTCCGCGGTGCAGGTTTCGCATCCCACTGCTGCATGATGGTGTGCAACGGCGGATGCGGCGTTGTGCCCATCCGACAAAAATTGCCTCCTCCCTTGTGCGGCAACGCACAAAGGAGGATTTTTTATGTGCGAACAAAAGCTGTCCGTCTTTTCCGCTGACTACTGGCGCGCTGCCCGGCGCGAGCTGAACAACCCGCGGGTGCTGGCCTTTTCGGGGCTGGTCTGCGCCATGGCCATCGTGCTGGAAAGCCTGCCCATCTACCTGCTGGGGCCGAGCCTGAAAATTTACTTCAGCTTCCTCGCCGTCTCGCTGGGCTGCATGTGCTACGGCCCCGTCGTCGGCATGATGGCCGGGGCTATCATTGATACGGTGGGTTTCCTGCTGGCAGGCTACGGCGAGCCGTATTTCCCCGGCTACCTCATTACGGCCATGCTGTCGGGACTGATCTACGGCGTTATGATGTACCGCCAAAAACCGACGCTGCTGCGCATTATTGTGACGCGGCTCATCATCAACTACGGCAGCAACGTCCTGTTGGGCAGCGTCTGGAAGGCGATGCTCTACGGCAAGGGCTACCTTTACTATTTCACCTCGGGTCTGGTAAAGAACACGACGATGCTGCCCATCGAGGTGTTCCTGACCTGGGTCGTGCTCAACGCCGCCGTAAAGCAGGGGCTGGACAGAAAGTTTATTCATAAGAGGTAAAAGCCTCCCTTTGAGGAGGGCAAACCCGGAAGTAAAAGCCATACTTTTGCGCAAGAAAGTATGACTTTTACTTTTTTCCGTTGTGCGTCCTGCCCAGTGTACTGCCTGCACAGGCAAAACATTTACCTGTTTTGCTGAACTTTTCACAAAAATTTAAAAATTATTGCAAACGGATCGTAAAGCGGCTACAATGGGTCTTGCAAGACAGCAAAATGCGTCAATTCCCGGCAGATTCCGGCACGAAGCGACGCATTTTTGCCGTTTTTCTGTACACACAACAGGGAGGAACAACACACATGAAGAAACTGATGGGCATTCTGCTGGCCGCCTCTATGGTGTTCAGCCTGGCCGCCTGTGGTTCCACCGCTGACACTGCTGCCAGCAGCGCCGCCGGTACCACCGCTACTGCAGAGGGCAGCAGCAACAACCAGGCCCCCGACGTCAAGGTCGGTGCTATCATTCTGGGCGACGAGACCGAAGGCTACAGCGCCGCGCACATCAACGGCATCAAGGAAGCTGCCGCCGAGCTGGGCATGTCCGATGACCAGATCGTCTGGAAGTACAAGATCGCTGAGGGCGGCGTCACCGCCGACGCAGCCGAGGACCTTGTCGGCCAGGGCTGCAACCTGATCATCTCCAACTCCTACGGCCATCAGACTTACATGGAGGAGGAAGCCGAGAAGTACCCTGACATCAACTTTGTGGCCATGACCGGCGACTTCGCCGCCATCTCCGGCTGCGATAACTTCTACAACGCCTTTACCGCCGTCTACCAGAGCCGCTATGTCTCCGGTGTCGTCGCAGGCATGAAGGTCAAGGATCTGGTCGAGTCCGGCACCCTGACCCCCGAGACCCAGCCCGACAGCTTCACCGCTGACGGCAAGGTCAAGATCGGCTACGTCGGCGCCTACAACTACGCCGAGGTCGTCTCCGGCTACACCGCCTTCTTCCTGGGCGTCCAGAGCGTTTACCCCGATGTCCAGATGGAGGTCATGTACACGAACTCCTGGTTCGACATCGACAAGGAGGGCGCTGCCGCCGAGGCCCTGATCGCCAACGGTGCGGTCATCATCGGCCAGCACGCTGACTCCACCGGTGCCCCCGCTGCCACCCAGAAGCTGAAGGACTCCGGCAAGATCTGCTACTCCATCGGCTACAACATCGACATGCTCGACACCGCCCCCACCGCTGCCCTGACCTCCGCGACGAACGTCTGGAAGGTCTACTACAAGGAGCTGTTCGAGGGTGCGCAGGCCGGCAGCATCCCGCAGGATTGGTGCAAGGGCTATGAGGATGGCGCTGTCGCCATCACCGACCTTGGCCCCGAAGTTGCCGACGGCACCGCCGAGAAGGTCGCCGAGGTTGAGGCTGCGCTGAAGGACGGCAGCCTGCATGTCTTCGATACCAGCAAGTTCACCGTCGACGGCGCGGAGGTCACCACCGCCCCCATCGACCTGACCTACTACGATTTCAGCACCGGTTCTCCTGTGGCTGTCTATCAGGGCGAGACCAAAGAGGCCATCTCCGACGGTTACTTCCACGAGGGTGAGCTGCGTGCAGCCCCGACGTTTGCCCTGCGCATCGATGGCATCATCGAGGACGCTGACCCCGTCGCCTGATTCTGACTGAATCTAAAGGGAAGACTGCGGTGGAACCGCAGCCTTCCCTTTTGGTGGTTTATTATAATAATGTTCCTGCCTTGATTTTTTGAATCCCTGTAGGGGCGAGGCATGCCTCGCCCGCAGCATGACCGCGGTTGCCCGCTTATGGGTGGCCGCGCAAGGCCGCGGGCCGGGCATGCCCGGCCCCTACCAACTTGACTCTTGAAAGGAGCCTGCACAATGGCGCAGAACGAATATGCTGTGCGCTTGGAGCACGTCACCAAGACCTTTGGCCCTGTCGTGGCCAACAAGGATGTTTCCCTGGGCGTGCGCCGCGGCGAGATTCTGGCACTGCTGGGCGAAAACGGCAGCGGCAAGACGACCCTGATGAACATGATCGCCGGTATCTACTTCCCCGACGAGGGCGAGATCTATGTCGGCGACAAGGCGGCGACCATCCGCTCCCCCCGCGACGCGCTGGACCTGGGCATCGGCATGATCCACCAGCACTTCAAGCTCGTGGACGTGTTCTCCGCAACGGAGAATATCGCCCTGTCGATGGGCAGCGGCGAGAAGTTCGACCTGAAAAAGGTCCACGACAAGGCCCGCGCCATCTGCGAAAAGTACGAGTTCGCCCTTGACCTCGACCAGAAGGTCTATGAGATGAGCGTCAGCCAGAAGCAGACGCTGGAGATCGTCAAGGTGCTGTACCGCGGCGCGGACATCCTGATCCTCGACGAGCCTACGGCAGTTCTGACCCCGCAGGAGACAGAGAAGCTGTTCAGCGTCATCCGCAACATGAAGGCCGACGGCAAGGCAGTCATCATCATCACCCACAAGCTGCACGAGGTCCTGTCCATCAGTGACCGTGTCGCCATCCTGCGCAAGGGCGAGTATGTCGGCGACATCGCCACAAAGGACGCCGACGAGGCCAAGCTGACCGAGATGATGGTCGGCGAGAAGGTCGAGCTGAACATTGAACGCCCCGAGCCGGTCAACCCGGTCAAGCGGCTGGACATTGAACATCTGACCGTCCGCAGCGCCGAGGGCATCACCGTGCTGGACGATGCGTCCTTCCCGGTCTACGGCGGCGAGATCCTCGGCATTGCGGGCATCTCCGGCAACGGCCAGAAGGAGCTGCTGGAGGCCATTGCCGGTTTGCAGCCCGCCGAGAGCGGCGCAAGCATCGAGTATTACGCGCCCGACGCTGCCGCACCCGTGCAGCTCGTCGGCAAAAGCCCCAAGGCCATCCGCGAGGCGGGCATCCACCTGTCCTTTGTGCCCGAGGATCGTCTGGGCATGGGTCTGGTCGGCTCGATGGGCATGACCGACAACATGATGCTGAAAAGCTACGGCAAGGGCCATTCGCCCATCGTGGACCGCAAGGCCCCGCTGGCGCTGGCCGAGACGATCAAGAAAGAGCTGGGCGTCGTCACGCCCGACCTGAACACCCCGGTCTCCCGCCTGTCGGGCGGCAACGTCCAGAAGGTGCTGGTGGGCCGTGAGCTGGCCGCCGACCCCATCGTCCTGATGACCGCCTACGCGGTGCGCGGTCTGGACATCAACACGTCCTACACGATCTATCACCTGCTCAATGAGCAGAAAAAGCGCGGTGTGGCGGTTATTTACGTCGGTGAGGACCTCGACGTGCTGCTGGAGCTGTGTGACCGCATCGTTGTGCTGTGCGGCGGCAAGGTCAACGGCATCCTGGATGGCCGCAAGACCACCAAGGAGGAAGTCGGCAACCGCATTATACTGCTGAATAAAGAGAGCCTGAAAGACTTGCGCGTCCGTCTGACAAAGAAGCAAAGCCCCGATGTGATAGTGGTCGATAGCGTGCAGTATTGGCACGGTCTGAAATGGAGTGACTTTACCAACCTGAAAGACGACTACCCCGACAAGCTGTTTATATTCGTCAGCCATGAAAGGGGCGGTCTGCCAGATGGAAAGTTGGCGCAGAAAATCCGCTATGACAGTGAGATAAAAATACGTGTGGAGGGTTATAAGGCATTCGTTACTACCCGTTACGAGGTTTCCGACCTCGGCGAGGGCGGCGCGGACTTCGTGATATGGGAGGCAGGCGCACAGGAGTATTGGATTGATAAAATGTAAAAGGATATGGCAGAAAACAAGACGATGGATAAAATCCACAGGGATATTTTGAAGAAGTTCCACACCCTTTGCAGCGTGTTGGGACTGACCGACGCCGAGAAACGCGCCATCGTGGAAAGTTACGGGGTTGAAAGCAGCCGCGACATGGACACCCACGATTTGATAAACGTGTGCGGCAAACTTTCGGCACAGGCGAACGAAAAGACGGGCGCAGGTGAAATGGACAAACTGCGCAAACGTGTAATGGCCGCCATTGGTGGCTACCTCAAAGCCACGGGCAAAGAAAGCAACGCCACGGTGATTAAAGGCATTGCCTGCCGTGCCACGGGGCATACGGACTTTAACAAGATACCGCGTGAAAGGTTGCGCAATCTGGTGGCCGCGTTCAACAACAAAGTAAAAGACGCGCAGGCGGTGAATGATATAGCCGACGCCCTGCTCATGCAAACATTATTAGGTCATGGGAACGGAAGACAAGCAAATGCGTAAGGAACGCAACCTGCGTTACCAGATACGGAAGAAAGGCTACCAGTTCAACCGCGAGCAACGGGCGGCCGTGCTTCCAGAGAGTGACAATAACCGCAGTACGGTACAGGAGAAACGATTGCGGGCATTGGGATATGATTTTCAGTACAATATGTTTCAAAGTTAAGACTATGAGCGTGAAAGATGACATCATTAAAATAATTCCCCCTGCATTTATTAGGGATGGTAATATGAAAGAAACCATTCACAGCAACGGCCATTCGTGTGGGTATTGCCACGGCAACGGCTTCTTTTTGGGTGAACAGTTGCGGGAATATGTGAAGAAAAACTGCCCCGTGTGTAACGGTAGCGGTAAACTCGATGCCGTGATAACAATCGAGTGGAAACCATCAAAAAAATCATAAAAATGAGAAAACCAACTTTCCAACAGGTAATTAGAATAATAGTCGCCATGCCGTTTGCGTTGATCGCCTTTGTCCTGATATTTTCAGGCATACTGTTGAAAGCTGCGGGGCGTATGTGTGTGCTGGATTTTTCAGCAGCCAGATATGAAATAGAGCAAATAAATAGTATTTAATCCCTTTTTAATAACTTCAAAATCCGTTAATATGGAAAATGTAACAATGACCGCGGAAGAACGCCAAGAGTTCGAGGCGTACCGCGCAGAAAAGCAAAAGAAAGAAGCTGCGGCGCAGCGCAAGCAGCAGCGTGAGAACTACGCCTCAATGGTGGACGATGAACTGCGTACCACGCTGCCCGTCCTCCAAGAGTTGAGCGAACAAATCAAGACGGTTAAAAATACCGTTTTCGGCAACTTTGACGCCATTCTGAAAATGAAGTCGGAGGTGCTGGGACTTACGAAAGACGACCAGCGCAGCCACACGTTTACCACCAGCGACAGCAAACTGCGTCTTACCCTCGGTGTGAACACCATCGACGGCTACCGCGACACGGTGGAGGACGGCATCGCTATGGTCAAGGGCTACATCCAAAGCCTTGCCAAAGACGAGACGAGCAAAGCCCTTGTAAATGCCGTTCTGCGCCTGCTTTCCCGCGACGGTCAGGGCAATATTAAGGCCAGCCGCGTGTTGCAACTCCGCAAGATGGCCGAGGAAACGGGCGACGAGCGTTTCATCGAGGGCGTGCAAATCATCGAGGAGAGTTACCAGCCCACCGAAACGAAGAAGTACATCCGTGCCGAGTACAAGAACGACAAAGGCGCATGGGTAAACATCCCGCTGGGCATGACTGACGTAGAATAAAAAGCCGCGCCAGCTCCATCTGTCAAAAACAGCGAGCCAGCGCAGAAGCCTTGATGCAAAAGGGCTTTTGCAAAGGTAGTAAATTTTAGGCAGATGGAGAAAAGAAAGCACCACGAAAGTACCATAGAGCGCGTAAGAATGGTTCGAGCCATTACCGAGCAGCACTATGAGGGCGGCAATCAGGCGCGGTGTTACAAGGCCGTATGGCGGCAGCATATTTTCCCGAAGTTTAAAATCTGCTACCGTACCTACCTGAATTATTTGGGCATACCGACACCGCCGCCAGCACCGAAGCAGCCGACCTTATGGGATATGACGGATGAAAGCCCCGCGACATGAACGCGGGGCTTTTTCGTGCCTATCCGTTACGCAGTGTCGGCGTGATGCCAGCCGCCTGTGCGGCTTTGGGCATGGCGGAGGTGTCCTGTGCGCTGGTGATGTATCGCTCGACGCTTTCCATCAGTTCAGCGTGGTCGTGGTTGGTGGCCGATGCCGTCAGCTGGAAGCCTGAAAAGTTGTCCCCGCGCAATCCCTGCATGGCGGTGTTAATGCGTTCGATCAGGTCGAGGAACGCCAGCGCATCGGGCATTTTCGGGTCGGTGTGGCCGTGTGTTGCGATGGCTCGCGTTACGATGTGCAGGCGCACGGCTACGTCGCCGCGGCGTGCTCCGTTGTTCTGCTGCCGCCATTCTATCACCTCGAACTCGACGAATACGGCAGGCATCGGCCATACCGCACCGCCGTTGAGCGTGGCGACATTGTTGTTCCACAGGTCTATGAACTGAATATCCGGCACGCGCTCGGCGAGGCGTGCGCAGATGGCTTGAAAAATCTGTTTTCTCACTTCTTGATGAATTTTGTAAGTTGCATGTTGAAGTCCGCGATGTTGTCCGCGATGACCCCTTTGATAATCTCCTGCGTCCGTTTTCCGTCGCCCACGAACTGCCGCTGCGGCATGTCGAATTTGCGTGTGTGCGCCTTTACTGTGTACTGCTTCCCCTTTCTGCTGGTACGGGTATGCTGCCGCACCTGCTTTGTCCCTTTGCCGCCCTCGTTGTGGATGGCCGCGTATGGCACGGCGGATGAGAAGCGCACGCCGTTTCCTTTTACTTCGGCCTTTACGCTGCGCCGCATCGTTCCCGTCACCATCAGCAGCGAGCCTTTGGCGTTGGGGTTTGCGCGTTGCTTCCATTTCTTCGAGAAAAAGGCTTTGCGGTCGAAGTTCTTGTCGAACTCGTCGGAGAGTTCCACGCGCATATCATTCAGGATATTCCGTTTTAATTGGTTCGCGTCGATCATTACGTCTGTTGTGTTAGTATGGCGCAGCCGATCAGAATCATTTTTAAGTTTCTGCGGTCGCCTTTGTCGATTTTGTCCCAGTCCAGCGAAATGGGGTGTTCTGACAGCTTTTCCCATTGTTCCTCGGTCAGTTCTTCTCCGACGAGGAAAAACAGCGCGGAAGCCTCTTTTTTGCTTATTTCCGCTGTGATTTTAATACTATCATCCATCGTTTCGGTCGATTTTAATACTGTTATACAAAAAATATCCGTATCTTTGCAGTATGAAAGTTCCGGAACAAATAAAGAGTGCCGCAAAAAGTCTTATCGACACTTACGGCGATGCCTTTGATTACCTCGGTAAGTACAAGGGCAAAGACGTTTTTTTGTTCCGTTTCCCTGCCGATTCCGATACAGGCTTTCCATACATCTACCTCTTCAAAAGCGGCAAAACCACTGAAATAACAGGTTTTGAAGCATTGGACATATTGAACTCACTTGTCGAAAATCTCGACGAAAGCGAGGTTGAATAGCTTGTTGTCCAGCCGCATGATACCGCGGCATCTATGCTGTTTCGCCGCTCCGCATTTTGCCAGAAAGTTAATATCTCGGTTTTCCCTGCCCGACCCCTGCGAATTGTCGTGCTGTGGTTCTATGTATCGCAGTTCCCCGTCAGGGAAACGTTGTAAGACGGTCATGTGGCCGCCGCCCCGTTTCCATCCGATAGACAGCCCATAAATCCCGACTTCCTTACATGTTTCGTTGAAATACTCCAGCCAGCGTTTTTCGGTCATTTTGATATATTTCTTGCTTGCCAGCCAGTCGTTCACGCTCACATGTACGGCTTGTGTCCCGTCTGGATTTTTCCATACCTCCCATGCGTTCATGCCGCGGCTCAAATAGTCCAGCTTTGACCCGCGTGTATTAGGCTTTGCCGTGACATTGAACCCCAGCGTGCGCAGAACGTATGCAGGTGTACAGGTCTGGCAGTTTATTCCGTACTCGCGGCCTTTGCCATAGTTCGGGTTTGCGTGCTGCTTGTCTGCCTGTTCGACGGTCATAGGTTTTCCCTTTGTCATTTTCAGGGCTTCTTCTATTTCAAGGTTGTGCGCGGCGATGGCCTGCTTTTCCTCTTGCGTCAGACTGTTGGGCAGTTCCGCCACCATATCGCGGATGCGTTTTTCGCGCATCCCCTCCTCGGCTATCTGCGTTACCGCTTGTTTCACCTCCTTGCCAGCTTTGTAGTAGGGATGTTTGGGTGGAAACAGTTGCAGTGACTTTCCCGCATTGTATCTGAAAATCGCCCGTTTTGCCCCGTCGGTGCATTCATTTCCGCGCTGCATGGCCAGTTCTGGGTCGGATGTGGGGTACTTGTTTTTGCGCACCTGCACAGCCGTACAGCGGCAGTTCCAGCCGTTCGGCGGCAGGAACATGTCCCAGAACGGGTCGGACGGCGGCAGCGTCGTGCCGTTCAATGCGGCGTGTTCCTCGCGCACCTTGTCGTCGCCCGCCGTGCGGTACTGCAAGTTGTAGCGGTCTCCGTCCTGCTCGAAGTCGTGCCATTTTGCCGCCATCTGCGCCGCCCCGACGGCATGGTTGTATTCCGCGTACAGGTAATTGTGGTTGTACTGCGCGTTTATCTGCCTTACGTCCGTCAGGAAGTCATTGAACGGTTTGATGCCGCCCTTTTCCGTCAGCATGGACAGCCCCACTTCACGCAGGGCGTGGAACGTCTTGAACCCCGAAAACACAAAGGCGTTGTTTTCGAGGGCGTAACGGATTGTGTCGGGCACTTCGTGCGGCAGAGAGCTGGCGATGGCCGTTTCAAGCACGCGCACCGTTTCTTCGATGATGGCCTGCGCCTCGGGGGCTGTCATCTGCGCAAGGTCGAAGCCTCCGTTTTCATAGACGAGCTGCGCGGCATCCTCCATCAGTGTATCATCGAAATCGAACGGACTGTCGCCGTCAGCCAGCGTGAGCAGTTCACGCCCATAGAGCGAGCGCAAAGCCGTATTGAACGACTTGTAACTGTTGCGCAGCCCCACCGAGACCGTGGGGCTTACCCGAAAAAAGCATCAGGCTGTGTTTTTGCTTGGCGCACGCCCGTTATGGGGATGTTGTAGTTATCGACGAAATACTGCGGGTCAATCTCGTAGTATTCCAGCAGCAGGCGTTCCTCCTCGCGCCGTTCGGCGGGGCTGAACGATGCCGCGTCGTCCCATTGGAACGTCAGCCCCTCGACGGGGAAACCGTGCCGCGCCATGAGTGGCAGCAGCTTGTCGTTTACTACATTTGCCACCATCTTCGCGTCGGCCTTTACCACGTCCTCGAAAATTTCAAGGTGCGTTTCCGACTGTGACAGGGACGAACCGCTGTCGATGGTCATTGTCTGCATCAGCGTGCCTTTGGACAGTTCACTGTTGCACCTGTCCACGCGCTTGTCATAGACGTTGTAAGCGTCCCCGCGGCTGCTTTCCTTAATTTCGATGTCCGTGCCCTCTGGGAACAACGCCCAGAATGCCGCTCCCATCTTGTCAAGCGACCCCTCGATGCGTCGGCGTTCCGCTTCGTCGGTGGTGTTGGTTCGTGCCACACGCATGGGCGCGCCGAATATCTCGCCGAACATGTCCCAGAACGCCAGCATGTTTTTCTTGCTTATGCAGGAGGGCGCGCATTTGAGGAGCAGCCCCAAATCTTTGGGCTTTCCCACCTCCACGCACCACAGGGACAAATCCCCGTCGCGGTATGGAATGCCCGTGCGCCAGTCGGCAGCAGGTTCAGACGTAATGACCCCGTATTCGGGGCATACATGCTTGCGCGGTACAATTTCCACGCCCTCGAAGCGCATCCCGTTCTCGTCCGACACGATGTCGCCCAGCTGTATGAGGCTGTGCCCCCAAAAACGGCTGTCCAGCGCGAGGTCGCAGAAATCGTTGAACCATTCCCTTTGCAGCAGTTTGGTGGCGTCGGCCTTTTCCTTTCCGTCCTTTCCCACCAGTCGGAAATCCTTTTGCAGCGTCTTTCCTTTCCGCTGTCCGATACATCCCGTCAGGTGAAGATCCACGAGGCAGTCGGTATAGATGTCGTACAGCCGCGCGCGGTTCGGCGTGTCTATGCTTATGGCGGCCTGCCATGCCTGCCGCCATGTCGCAATGTCTTTCTTTGTCAGGCTGTCGGTCTGCTGCATCAGCTGCGCGGTCAGTTTAAGCCCCTGTTTGCTTTTGGCAAACCGTATCAGCCTGTCCATGTCCGCCTCGGTGTATGTGCGCCGCGTGAAAGCCTGTTTAATGCTACTGATTAAGTCCATTTAATTAGTGATTAAATACCGTTTAATAATCGTATCTGTTCGGGGGCATAGAGCCGTAACGGACGGGGTTGTGTGCGTCCGTTTCCCCGTCCGTGCCTGTATATGTCGGCAGGTCTGGCGACGCTTTGGAGTTCTGGACGTCGCGCAGCCATTTCACCGAATCGTTGTACAGGCATTCACGCCTTTCGTGTCCCATGTTCTGCGGCAGTCGGTGAATCATCAGCCAAAGGGTGATGTTCACCATGCACTGCACCAGCATGGCGTTGCGCTGCTCACCCTCGGCGGCAAATGCCTGCTGCATGTCGTAACGGTGTCGGGTGTAGCTGCAAATCTGCTCCATTGCCGCCCGTTCCGCCGTGAGGCGGTCGGCCTCGGCGGCGCATACCTGCTCGAACTCGAAACTGTCGCACACGCTCTGGTAGTCTTCAATCGTCAGGAACATGGCGTCTGCTTTTTTGAGTTATCGGGAATGGCGACATACAGCGCGCATTTTTCGGCTTTCTCGGCCGTGAACCCCTTTGCGAAACGGTGTTGCCGTATCAGCTTTTTAATGCCCTGCATGGAAACCACGACGGGCTTTCCGCCGAATACGACCACCAGAAACTTTTTCCCGTACAGTGCGGCGTCGCTGGCCGCTTTTTTCTTGGCGCGTTTCAGCCGCCATTCAAACACAAGTGCTTTGAAATACTTTCTTACCATGATACATTTTTTGCATTGTTCCGCCTGCCGAACGACGGAGTGAAACTACTGATCCGTGAGTGCTTTTGAAGCAGTGATATTGCGCCCTCGTCGGCGTCGGGCGCGTCGTCGTGCCCCCGCATCCCTTTCTGGAACGCGAGGGTCTGTTCCAGTCCCGCGAGCATGTCGGGGTCTTGTTTCTGGCTTTCGTCATAATAGACAAAGCCGCGTTCCCAGTTTGCCGCGCTGCTTTCGATACGCAGGAACTTGTCGGGCTTCTTGCGCTTGTCTCCCAGAATGGGCAGCTGGTAGCCGCGCAAATCCCCCTCCGTCTTGAAATCTTTCAGAATTTCCTCCTGCATGAAATTGGCCTCCATGTAGAACTTTATCGCGATACCTGTTTCCTGTGCCCACTCGAACAGGTCATAACACCACCGCACCATTTCGGGAATGGTGGCCTGTCTGACGAACGCGCGCAGCTGCCACAGCTGCGTTTTGCGTTTTCCCCACAGTTTTGCCGCCTTGTAGTCGTTCTTTACGCTGCTTTTCCACGCGGGGTCGATGTACAGGATAAGTTCTTCAAATTCTTTCCATTTGGGACGTGTCGCCCATTTAATCCAGCCCTGACGGAATACCGCACCTTCGGTGATGGGGTTGTTCATGTACTCTTTTTGAAATGAGCGATACCCCTGAAACCTTTCGATGGCTTTCACTTCTTCGGGCGTCCATTTGGCCGCCCATGACACGTTACCGTCCTTATCCCAGATATTCACCTGCGAGACGTGCACCCCGTCGATGGCGCAGAAGTTGGCCAGCACGCTGTTCTTTGAAATGAGGTTGCCCACCATGATAAAGCGTCCGCGTCCGCCGTCCAGCGCGCCGAACAGAGCCTCTTTCACCCAATTTGTAAGACGGGTGACGCGTGCGGGGCTTTCGCACAGTTCGTCGTCGTCGAGGTCGTCAATGACGATGTAGTCGGGCCGGTGGCTTCTGTAACGCAGACCACGCGGCGACTGCCCGCGACCACGCGCGAAGAATGCCGTGCCGTCCTTTGTCACGAACTCGCCCTCCTCCCATGAACCGTTGTTGTACTGCTGTCCGAAATCGTGGATATACCGCTGGTTGAACTGCAATTCCGCCTGTATGTCGGCCAGCAGGGTGTTCGCGTTGTCCTCGCTTTTGCCCACCAGCACCATGACGTTAAGCTGGCGCGTTTCCTGACATTTCAGCCACAGGGGTATGAAAATATCCAGATGGGTGGATTTTGCCGCGCCGCGATGCCATTTGAACGCCGCTTTCAGGTTACGTTCTTTCAGCACCTTGTTCGCCGCCTTGATATGGAACGGCGCGCAAGGTGTCTGTTTTCCCGTTTCGGGGTTTACGGTGTAGTGCGGGAAATAATAATCCACGAAAGCGGCATAGTCGGAACGCACGCGCCTGATACGCGCTATTTTCTCCCTTGCCGTTTCCGCGGTATTCACCTGCGTGGCCTGCTGTACTGTCTCGCAGTGTTTCTGCCACCTTTCGACCGCTTCCCTTAATTCCGCTTTCGAGGCCATAGGCTACTGATTAAATTTGTTCTGCAACAGTTCATTGATGTACAGGTCATGATACTTGTTGATGGTTTTGAGCAGTTCGGGCGTAATCTCGTCGTCGAACGACATGCGGAACTGCATCCACTTGCTGAACGCCATGAATACCTCTATCACGTCCACGATGGACGCCTTTTTGTCGAGGCGTTCGATGGTCGTTGAAAGTTTCGCCAGCTTGTCGCCCAGCCCCGCCATTGCTTCGGGGTCTTCGCTTTCGTTTACCTGCTCGATGAGTCTGTCTATGGTGTGCAGCAGCTTGTTCACCAGTTCGGGGCGTGTGATGTTGGACGCCGCGCGTTGTTCCTGCCAGCCGTTTTCTGCCACCCACTTGTTAACCGTCACGGCCGATACCCCGACCTTTTCCGCGATAACCTTTTGTGTCTCCCCCTGCATGAAAAGCAGGCGTGCATACTCTCTTTTGTCTTCGAGTTCCTTTTTCGTTGCCATTCATAATTAAGTGTTAAACATTCCCCTTATCGGGGCTTTTGCTTTTGCAAAAGTGGCACTATCGGGCGACTGCAAGAAAAAGATATGCAAAGTTTTACACTCTTTTTGCCCGTGCATGGGGAAAGATGAAAATTTGCATCATCAAACATCGCGGGGTAGAGCAGACGGCCAGCTCGTGAGGTTCATTCC
>OLOI01000957.1_pt1 | contig 26811 bp, 26 predicted proteins | sample 1672131 | NCBI WGS metagenome assembly OLOI01 (sample SAMEA3136651, study PRJEB25190) | human gut metagenome
AACCCCCTGTATCTAACAGGGGGGTACAAATCGCCAATGGCCAGCCGCTTTACAAAGTAGAAACCCTGATGCCGTCTGGATTTTGGGCTTTTAAGGGTTATGTCAAAAACGGACGTTAATGTCACATGACGCAGAAAGGAGACCATCTCATGGAAAACAACGAATGGATTTGGCATTTCCGTGAAGAACGGGAACGCAACGGTATTTCGCGCAAGGCGGTTGCCGCTGTTGCAGGTATTTCGCGTGAATACCTGTGCCGTCTGGAAACCGGAAAGCTGCCGGTGACGGACAAGACAAGGAAAAGGCTCGCCGCGGCGCTCAAGACCCTGTACCCAGACCCGCTTAACCTGATGATCGACTATGTGCGCATCCGCTTCCCTACGATGGACGCAAGGCATATTATCGAAGATGTGCTGCGGCTCAAAATGAAATATATGGCCCAGGAAGATCATGGGCTCTACTCCTATTCCAGTATGTATGTGCTGGGGGATGTTGTTGTTATGACTTCTCCAAAGGAGGAAAATGGTGTGCTGCTCGAACTCAAGGGGAAGGGCTGCCGCCAGTTTGAAGCCTATCTGGATGGGCAGCAAAGAAGCTGGTACGAGTTTTTCCGGCAATGCCTTGATGAAGATGCGGTATTCAAGCGGATAGACCTTGCGGTCAATGATAGGGCGGGGATTTTGGATATCCCCTATCTGTGTGATAAATGCGACCGCGGGGAATGTATCTCAGTATTCCGCAGTTTCAAGGCATACCGAACCGGTGGGCTTGCACATCTGCGGGAGGAAAACAAAGAGAGCATGGGCGCGACGCTGTATATCGGCTCAATGCAGTCCGATCTGTATTTCTGTATTTACGAAAAGGCCTATGAACAGCTCGTGAAAAAAGGCATCCCAGTTGAAGATGCAGAAATCAAAAACCGGTTTGAGATACGGCTCAAAAACGAACGTGCTTATTTCGCGGTTTATGATCTGGTGTCTAATGAAAGCCCCGAAGATACTGCGTTCGGCATCATCAATCGGTATGTCCGGTTCGTGGACAGGGATAGCCGAAAATCCCCCGAAGATTGGCCGCTGAACCATATGTGGTCGGTATTCATTGGGGAACATCGTGACCGGCTCAAACTGACGACTGACCCTGAGCCGTACAGCCTTGAAAAAACGCTGAACTGGCTGTCCCATCAGGTCGCGCCGTCGTGGAAGATGCTGCTGGAGTTAGACCGCAAATGCGGGACAAATATCATGGAAGAAATGCTTGCGGCAACCGAGCTGGCAGATAAGCACCGCAAGATCATTGAACAGCAGCTTCAGGAAATCGGGGATGTTGTAATTACAGAATAAAATGCAAGCAAAAGTTTAATTACAAGCGGAATGGAGGAATATTAGCCTATGAATTTCGGCGTCAACCTTTACAACTGGTTTCTTACGAACGCCCAGTCTCTTGTGCTTATGGCGATCGTGGTGATTGGTATTTATCTCGGCTTTAAGCGCGAGTTTTCCAAGCTCATTGGCTTTCTGGTCGTGTCGCTGATCGCGGTCGGCCTTGTATTCAATGCGGCAGGCGTGAAAGACGTTCTGCTCACGCTGTTCAATCAGATCATCGGCGCATAAGGAATGGGGTGTGGATGTGCGCTATCGTCAAAACCGTATCAAGATGCTGCGCAGGGCGCGCGGTATCACAGTAAAACGGCTTGCGGTACTGGTAGGCGTATCACAGAGTATGCTTACAAACTATGAAAATGGAAGCAGTATACCGAGAGATCAGGAAGTATGGGACAGGCTCGCAGTGTATTTCGGGGTGTCTGTTCCTTATCTCATGGGCTTTTGAGTTTGATGTAACGGCTGGTTTCAATGTGAGACCGGCCGTTTTTATGCCTGCATGGTGGAGGTGAGTATGGATTATGGAAGAAATGCGGGTATATGTAGCGAACCTCGGCAAATACAACGAGGGCGAGCTTGTCGGCGATTGGTTTGAACCGCCCATAGACTATGACGAAATGGCGGAGCGCATCGGACTGAACGAATTTTATGAGGAATACGCCATCCACGACTACGAGCTGCCCTTTGATATAGACGAGTATACGCCCATCGAGGAAGTCAACCGCCTGTGTGAAATGGTGGAGGATTTGCCGGAGTATATCCAGGATAATTTGCGTGAACTGCAAGGCTATTTCAGCAGTATTGAGGATTTGTGCGATCATCAGGACGACATTATCTATTACCCCGGCTGTGAAGATATGGCGGATGTAGCACATCAAATGGTGGAGGAAGGATATATCTCTGTCCCGGACCACCTGATATACTACTTTGACTATGAAGCATATGGGCGCGACTTATCTATGGAGGGTACGTTTGTCGAGACGCGGAATGGTGTGTTTGAGATCGCGGTTTAACCGTTTTCTCTTTCGCCCGCCGCTGTGAGAATGGTGTGGGGGGCGTCCGGCTGTGGGCAACTGCAAAGCAGTTATCCATAACCGGGCGCAGGGGGCGAGGAAAGACGCAGGCGGCGCGGGCCTCGTTCCTCGCCCCCTTACCCATATATTTTTGGAAAACAGGAGTTAGAACAAATGAATCATACCAAAGATGCCCGCCGTATCGGCCTTGTCGATGTGGACGGGCACAATGGTTTCCCGAACCTTGCGCTGATGCGGATTTCCGCATGGCACAAGGCACGGGGCGATACGGTCGAGTGGTGGGACGGGATGCTGTCTTATGACCGCATCTATATGAGCAAGGTATTTACGTTTTCGCTGGATAACGATACGGTCATGCAGGCGGACGAGATCATCAAAGGCGGTACCGGGTACCGGGATTACGGCAGTCTGCCGGAGGAAATAGAAGCCATGCCGCCGGACTACTCGATTTATCCGCGTTATCCGTATGCGGTCGGCTTCCTTACGCGTGGCTGCATCCGTTCCTGCCCGTGGTGTATCGTCCCGCAGAAAGAGGGCGGCGTCCGTCCTGCTGCAACATGGCGGGAGATCAAGCGTCCGGACAGCCGGACGATCATCTTTCTGGATAACAATGTGCTGGCGCATGAACACGGTTTGCAGCAGATTGAGGAAATGGGCCATGTGGAAGTGAAAGTGGATTTTAACCAAGGGTTAGACGCCCGGCTTATTACACCGGAGATCGCGGGCCTGCTTGCCAAGCTGCATTGGGTGAAATATGTGCGGCTGTCCTGTGATACGTCTGATATGCTGCCTGTGATCGCGCAGGCAGTCGCTTATCTGCGGGAAGCCGGTATCGGCACACATCGTCTGTGGTCGTATATGCTGGTGCAGGATGTGGAGGAAGCGTATCACCGCGCGCTGGTTCTGAAAGCATTAGGGGTAAAGCCGTTTGCGCAGCCGTACCGTGATTATGATAACCGGTGCGAGCCAACAGAGGAACAAAAGCAGTTTGCCCGCTGGGTAAACCGCAAAGAAATATTCTATACCTGCGGCTGGCATGAGTACCGCCAGAGAAAATAGGAGGAACCTATAAATTGAAGAAAATACGAAGTTACAGCAGTATCTGGTCCGTTGAGAAAGTCATATACGCGATCAATGATATGCCCCTGCCGTTCCCCATCACCTTTTCGCAAATGGCGTGGTTTGTCGCCTGCGAGCTTGCGATGCTGGCGCTGGGCGAGCTGCCGCCGCTCTCTATGATAGACGGCGCGCTGCTCAAGTATTTCGGTATCCCCGTCGGCCTCACATGGTTTATGAGCCAAAAGACATGGGACGGCAAGAAGCCGTTCAGTTTCGTAAAATCCTATACGGCCTACCTGCTTCGCCCCAAACAGACCTTTGCAGGCAAGACAGTGAAATTCCGCAAGGAGAAAACAGGACAGCCCATTACGGCGGTTAGGAGCGTGATAATAGATGCAGTATCCGATTAAATATATCGAAAATAATCTTGTCTGGAACCATGACGGGGAGTGCTTCGCCTACTATGAGCTTATCCCATATAACTACTCGTTTTTAAGCGTGGAACAGAAAGAAGCGGTACACGATGCGTTCCGGCAGCTTATCGCCCAGAACAGGGACGGCAAAATACACGCCTTGCAGATCAGCACGGAATCAAGCATCCGTGCGGCGCAGGAGCGTTCCAAGGCGTATGCTTCCGGCAACCTGCGGGAAGCGGCGCTGCGCCGCATAGACGGGCAGACCGAAGCACTGGTCTCCATGATCGGGGAAAATCAGGTGGACTTCCGGTTCTATATCGGTTTCAAGCTGCTGCTGAACGAGCAGGACAGCGGGAATATCGGGCGGCAGGCGGCAAACCTGTTTTCCGGTTTCCTGCGGGATGTGAACCATACCCTGATGGGCGATTTCGCGTCAATGCCGAATGATGAGATACTGCGCTATCAGAAGATGGAAAAGCTGCTGGAAAGCAAGATTTCGCGCCGCTTCAAGGTGCGGCGGCTGGATAAGAACGATTTCGGCTATCTGCTGGAACACTTATACGGGCGTTCGGGTACAGCCTATGAGGACTACGAATTTCACCTGCCGAAGAAAAAGCTGAAAGGTGAAACGCTTGTCAAGCGGTATGATCTGATTAAACCCACGCGCTGCCTGATGGAAGAACACGGGCGGTATCTGCGCATATCGCATGATGACAGTGAGGTATACACTGCCTATTTCACGATCTCGGATGTGGTCGGGGAGCTGGATTTCCCGTCGTCCGAGATTTTCTATTATCAGCAGCAGCAATTTACGTTCCCAGTCGATACCAGCATGAATGTTGAGATCATTGCCAACAAGAAAGCCCTGTCCACGGTGCGGAACAAAAAGAAAGAACTGAAAGATTTGGACAACCACGCATGGGAGAGCGGGGATGAGACGAGCACATCGGTCGCGGAAGCACTGGAAAGTGTGAATGAGCTGGAAACCGAACTGGGGCAAAGCAAGGAAGCCATGTACAAGCTGTCTTATGTGGTGCGCGTCACAGCACCGGACGAGGAAGAACTCAAGCGGCGGTGCAATGCAGTACGGGATTTCTACGACGATATGAACGTCAAGCTGGTGCGTCCGGTGGGCGATATGATCGGCCTGCACCACGAGTTTATCCCGGCAAGTAAGCGCTACATGAACGACTATATCCAGTATGTGACAAGCGATTTCCTTGCGGGTCTCGGTTTCGGCGCGGCGCAGATGCTCGGGGAAAAGGACGGTATCTATCTCGCCTATGGCGTGGATACTGGAAGAAACGTCTACTTGCAGCCCGCGCTTGCGAGCCAGGGCGTGAAAGGCTCGGTTACAAACGCGCTGTCTGCGGCCTTCCTCGGCTCGCTCGGCGGCGGCAAGTCGTTCTCGAATAATATGATCGTTTACTACGCGGTGCTGTACGGTGCGCGGGCGCTCATCGTAGACCCGAAAGCCGAGCGCGGGAACTGGAAACGTGACTTCCCTGAGATCGCGGACGAGATCAACATTGTAAACCTGACCTCGGACGAGTGCAACCGCGGGATGCTGGACCCCTATGTTATCATGCGCCGCCCCAAGGACGCGGAAAGCCTTGCGATAGATATTCTCACGTTCTTAACCGGTATTTCCTCGCGGGACGGCGAGCGGTTCCCCATCCTGCGGCGGGCGGTGCGCACGGTGACGAATAGCAAGCGGCGCGGCCTGCTCTGTGTGATAGAAGAACTCCGCAGGGAAAACAATGCGGCGGCAACGGCGATCGCAGACCATATTGAGAGCTTCACGGACTATGATTTCGCGCACCTGCTGTTCTCGGATGGGAACATCAAAAAGTCTATCAGCCTTGAAAAGCAGCTCAATATCATACAGGTAGCCGATCTGGTGCTGCCGGACAAGGGCACGCGCTTCGAGGAATATACGACGATGGAGCTTTTGTCTGTTGCTATGCTCATTGTCATCAGCACCTTTGCACTGGATTTCATCCATACGGACAGGAGTGTATTCAAGATCGTAGACCTTGATGAAGCATGGTCGTTCCTGAACGTAGCGCAGGGTAAGACGCTGGCAAACAAGCTGGTGCGCGCAGGCCGCGCCATGAACGCGGCAGTGTATTTCGTCACACAGAACGCAGCAGACCTTGCGGACGAAAGCCTGAAAAACAACATCGGCCTGAAATTCGCGTTCCGCAGTACGGATATTGTTGAGATCAAAAAGACGCTGGAGTTTTTCGGCCTTGACCCTGAGGACGAAAGCAACCAGAAGCGCATCCGAGGTCTGGAAAACGGCCAGTGTATGATGCAGGACTTATACGGGCATGTGGGCGTCGTGCAGTTCCATCCGGTGTTTGCGGATTTCCTGCATGGGTTTGACACAAAGCCGCCGATGAAAGCCGGGGTGGCAGTATGACACACAAAAAAGTGAATACGGTTATGTTCAAAAAGACGGCAGTCACAGGTGCTTGTATCCTTGTGATTGCCGTTTTGCTGTTTCTGGTGTTCTGTCCGTCTGCGGGTGCGGTTAGACTGGTGGATGATACGGTGGATGCAGCGCACGAGTACAGTCGCTACCCGCTGGAAAACTACCAGCTTGATTTCTACGTTGATAACGGATGGGATTGGCTGCCGTGGAACTGGATAGACGGCATCGGCAAGCAGGTCATGTACGGCCTGTACTGCATCACCAACTTTATCTGGACGATCAACCTGTATCTTTCCAATGCGTCCGGTTATCTGGTGCAGGAAGCATACGGGCTGGATTTTATTTCGGATGCGGCGGACGAGATCGGCCGGAACATCCAGTCTATCGCAGGTATTTCGCCCAGCGGGCTTTCTGCGGATGGGTTTTATGCAGGCTTCCTGCTGCTGATTATCCTGATCGTAGGCGCGTATGTGACATATACGGGGCTTATCAAAAGGGAAACGACAAAGGCCGTGCGTGCGGTGATGAACATGGTGCTGATCTTCGTGCTGTCCGGTGCGCTGATTGCCTACGCGCCGGACTGTGTGAAGCGCCTGAACGAGTTTTCCGAGGACGTCAGCACAGCGAGCCTTTCGGTTGGGACGAAGATCGTCCTGCCGGACGCGGACAGCAGCGGCGGGAACAGTGTTGCGCTCATTCGGGACAGCCTGTTTTCCATCCAGGTAAAGCAGCCGTGGCTGCTCCTGCAATTCGGCGATACGGACACGGACGCGATCGGCGAAGAACGCATTGATAACATCCTATCCGCGAGCCCCAGTGAAAACAACGGCGAGGACAGGGAAAACGCCGTCAAAGCCGAGATTGAGGACAACGGGAACACCAACCTCACGGTCACGAAAACAGTGAACCGGCTTGGCACGGTGTTTTTCCTGTTCCTGTTCAATATCGGCATTTCGGTTTTCGTGTTTTTGCTTACCGGCATGATGATCTTCTCGCAGGTGCTTTTCATCATCTATGCCATGTTCCTGCCGGTGTCGTTCGTGCTCAGCATGGTGCCGACGTTCGAGGGCAGCAGCAGGCGTGCGGTAATCAAGCTGTTCAATACGATCTTGGCGCGGGCAGGCATCACGCTTGTTATCACGGTGGCTTTCAGCATTTCTACCATGCTGTACCGTATTTCCAGCGGCTACCCGTTCTTTATCATTGCGTTTTTACAGGTGGTCGTGTTCGCGGGGATTTATTTCAAGCTGGGCGACCTGCTCAGCATGTTTTCCCTGCATGACGACGGTGCGCGCGGCATGGGGCGGTATATCATGCACCGCCCGCGGATGTTCCTGCATCACCAGCTTCACAGGCTCAACCGCACCATACGCGCGGCGACGGCCAGCCGTCCGAACAATGGCGGCACGCAAAGCAATAATAGCACAGGTGCGGCAGGTGGCGCCTATCGGTATCGCAGCAATCGGCCGGATAGCGGAAGCGGCGGGGCATCACAGGCGGGTGCTGTACACGGCTTGCCGGAAGCGCCTGTACGGGGATTGCCCAGCGGCAGCTCTGGAATCGGCACCGGCGCACCGCCGCAAGGGGGTAACCCACCGTCCCATGATGGCAGGTATGATGCTCCGGCAGCGGTATTCCCTGCTCAGGGGGACAAGCCCAATGCGGAGACTGCCAAGAGCAGAAGCACGGCATACAGCCGTCCGGCAACGGCAGCGGCACAGGCGGAAACAAAACACCCTGCTGTCCCGCAAACACATGAAAGGCCGTTCATTGCGGCCGGTGTGCCAAAGGCGGGAAACATGCAGGGTATTAAGAGCAATCAACAGCCTGCCCCGGCCGGGCAGGGACGGCCTGCGGCGGCGGATGCTGCAGGCATGGTACAGGCTTCCGGCGGCACCGCACGCAAACCGGCAGCCCAGCCACATGAACGTCCGGCGGTCGCGCAGACGGATGCAGGTGAACGCATGAAGCAGCCGGACAGGCAGAATGTCACAGCGGTACAACAGCCCGTCCACGCGGAAAACCGCAGGCCGGATGCGGTAAACCGTCCGGCATCCATGCAGAATGCGACGGACAATCCGGTTGTACCAACACAGGTAAAGCACACTGCGGCGGTGCAGGGCAAACAGGATGCGGCGCGTCCTGCCGTCAAAACTGCTGCCCCCAAGGAGCCGGGAGTGAAAAATCAGGTTTCCAAACCGGCCAATAAACGTGCGGTGCAGCACAAACAGCCGGTGACGATGCGGAACAAACCCAACGGTGCGGGACGTGCCGGTAAGCAGAATGGGGGCGGCGGCAGATGAAGCTGAAATATCTGGCGATGCCCCTTTCCGGGCTGTTTGCCGCCTTTTTCTGCCTGCTTCTGCTGGCTGTCCTCCTGTTTGCATCCGATGAGGACGGCGGCGGGGGTGGCATTTACTATGGCGGCGCAAACCTGTCTGCCGAGGTGCTGGCACACCGGCCGATGGTGGAGCGGTACGCGGTGCAGTACGGCATTTCCGAGTACGTCAATGTCTTGCTGGCGATCATGCAGGTGGAATCCGGCGGCACGTTGGAGGATGTCATGCAGTCCTCGGAATCTATGGGGCTGCCGCCGAACTCACTCAGCGCGGAGCAATCCATTGCACAGGGCTGTAAGTATTTCTCCGAACTGCTCACCAAGGCGAACCGGCTCGGCTGCGATCTGGACAGCGTGATACAGGCGTATAACTACGGCGGCGGATTTCTGGATTATGTCGCGTCGCACAGCGGCAAGTACAGCTTCGCGCTGGCGCAGGCGTTCGCAGAGGAAAAGTCCGGCGGTGTGCGCGTGCCTTATAAAAATGAGATTTCGGTCACGGAAAACGGCGGCTGGCGGTACGACTACGGCAATATGTTCTATGTCCGGCTGGTATCGCAATATCTTTACGCGGCGCACTTTGATGACGCCGCTGTGCAGGCGATTATGAATGAAGCGCTGAAATATCAGGGCTGGGAATATGTCTACGGCGGCGCGTCTCCGACAACTTCCTTTGACTGCTCCGGCCTGACGCAATGGTGCTACGGCGTGGAGGGTATCACCCTGCCGCGTACCGCACAAGCACAGTACGACGCGACCCAGCATATCCCGTTCGAGGACGCCCAGCCCGGCGATCTGGTGTTCTTTCAAGGGACGTACAACTGCGGCGATTATATCACGCATGTTGGGATTTATGTGGGCGATAACCGGATGTACCACGCGGGAAACCCGATCGGGTTCGCAGACTTGACCAGCGCCTATTGGCAGGAGCATCTGGTCTGCGCCGGACGGGCAGGACAATGAATTATGAAAGGCAGGGAAACGATATGTTCCAAAAGAAAAACAGTAATCAGGAGAAAGAGAAAAAGCCGCGCGTCCTGCATATCGGGACGCGGCGGCCGGTGGTGATCGCGCTGTGGGCGCTTCTCATCTGTGCGTTTGCTTTCGCGGTGTATAAGGATTTTACAGCGGTGGATACGCACACCGTCCATGAAACGACGGTGGTGCAGGAGGAAGTCACGGACACGAATGCGATAGAGAGCTTTGTCACGAATTTCGCCAAGGTGTATTACTCGTGGGAACAGTCTGCGGATTCGATAGGGCAGCGGACGGAAAACCTGACATATTATCTCACGGACGAGCTGCAAGCCCTGAATGCGGACACGGTACGCAGTGATGTGCCTGTATCCTCCAAAGTAGACGATGTGCAGATTTGGAGTGTGGAAAAATCTGAGGAAAATGTGTACAAAGTCGTGTTTACTGTGTCGCAAAACGTCGTAAAGGGAGAGGAAAGCAGCGGTATCACGTCCGTTTATGAGGTTTCTGTGTATGTGGACAATACCGGCGATATGGTCATCATCCAAAGCCCGACAATCACGGGCAAGCCTGCGAAGTCTGATTATTCCCCCAAAGCTGCCGAGCCGGACGGCACAGTATCCGCGGAAGAAACTACGGAGATCACAGAGTTTTTGACCACGTTCTTTACGCTGTACCCGGCGGCGACCGGGCAGGAGCTTTCTTATTATGTCAGCGGCGATGTGCTGCCGGTAATCGCAAACGACAGCTATGTATTTGCCGGGCTGGTGAATCCGGTCTTTACCAAGAGCGGCGATACCGTGACGGCCAATGTAGCGGCGCAGTACCTTGACCAGCGGACGGGAATGACGCAGGTTTCGCAGTTTACGTTGCATCTGCGGCAGGTTGAGGGGAATTGGAAAATCAGTTGTTAATATTAGAAAAACCATCCGTCCAATGGGCGGATGGTTTCCTTTTTATCAGTCATAGCTGATTTTACCGTTCTTATCACAGGTTATAGACATAGTGAGTTTTTTCCCGCCCGCATAATTGAAAGTGCAGTAGCCGGATACTTTGTTCCCCGACCGCGACGAATCGCCGGAATAACCATACGAGGAGGAAGCGGACCAGCTATCGGCCGTTGCCTTAGAAGTTACAGTATCATACTGGAATGTTCCATTCAAATAGAACGTGCCGATATAGGTGCTTCCGTGATAAGCATCACCTTTAGATGTTGCGGTTTTCTGATAAATGGCTCTGGTTGTTGCTTCGGGAACATACTCAGTCAGCGTTACTTTCAGGTAATAGCCGTCTCCACAATCAATAATTGTGGTGTTGGAAACATCAGCAGCAAAGGTTGGAATTGTAAAACATACAAGCATAAGAACTGCTAAAAATATGGAATAAATACGCTTTTTCAAAATGAATCCTCCTAATTTTCTAACATTTCATCAGAAATAAGTTGTCCGTCGCTTTCTGTGTTAGAACGGGTAAAATAGAAATCTCCGCGTATAACTTGCTGCGCATGTATGTAATATACAGCCAGCAGTAGTAACAACACGATTAAGATGCCTATTACGAGAGTAATGACAAACCGACGCTTACGCTTGCTAACAGCAATTTCAGTATCGTCAACGCTTTCCATCAGTTGTTCTGCAATCTGCTCAGGATTGCCAACTGTTTCACACAGTTCGATATAAGGCAGTGCAGAATAAACCGATAATTCCTGTCGCAATCCGTCTAATAATTTAGAACGGGTTGCTTTGGAACAAATCAGCTTTCGAGAAACAGCACGTATATATCGACGAACAACTTTTGTATCCCTCATGTTTTGTCACCTCCGGTGTTAATGTGAATTTGCTGTACCGCCTTGGACATTTCAGCATAAATGTCCTCCATCTGTCGCAAATATGCTATCCCATCGGAAGTGATCTCGTAATACTGACGGACACGGTTATCGTCTGAAATTGTTTTTTGGCCTTCGCGCAAATACCCTTGAGATAACAAGCGTTGGATTACAGGATAGAGCAAAGAAATATTATATCTGCCATCGCTGCGATTAGATATTTCTCGGGTCATCTCATACACATACATTGATCGCTCAGAGAGCAACAAAAGTACGAGCAGGGGATTCAATGCGCGTTTGAAGTAATCCTCAAAGGAGTGGCCAGTATCCTTAGTGGATTTATTTCCTTTTTTCATGACGTCACCAAACATGTTTGTTGAAATTATACTAACATTATATCTTCGAATTGTCAATATGAAGCATTGCATAATATATAGGATGGAGTTATAATATAACACATAGATCAGTGCACTGTATATGTGGAAGAAAGTCGGTTTAACCAAATGATAAGGAGGGAGAATTATGAAAAGATTTATTTCACTCGTAGCTTCGCTGGCCATCATGTGTTCGGTATTCGTTTGGGCTGGTGCCACTGCTGCTGAACCCGTGACTAATGTAAATAATTCTCAAGATGAACAGGTAACACGATCTTTCACCAGAGATAGATCAGTCGGCCTTGGGCCAGGGTCAGGAGAGCATGAGGTGCTGTCTGATGGGAATTGGGGGAATGAAAATTTAGTTGTTGTTTCCTTAAAATCAACACAAGGACCCAATCCTGTAAAAGTACGAGTTTACAGAGAAACGAATGGAGTATATGAGTTCGTTGCACAAAAAAATGTTACCTTTGGATCAGCTTTATCTTGTAATGTCGGTGGTGCAGATTTCAAGGTTACAGCAGAATATGTTTCTGGTACAAGTGGAAATTGTACATTGACTATTGCGTTGAGCTAGTAAAGGAGGATATTAGGATGATTAAAAGAGTAATTTCTTGTCTCGTTCTGTGTGGTATTATATTAGCTTCTCCGATTAGTGCACAAGCATTATCTGATCACCAGCCTGATTCTATAAGTGAAAATACTTCGGAAGATTCTGAAACATTGCGAAGAATCGTAGATGGTCCTGTGACCAAATATATAACTTTTGCCAATAGTACGCCCATAGAATTTTTTAAGTACACTAATGTTGATGGGAAAACGTCTTTGCGCATAAGTTTTACTGAGACAGGGGGGCCGTCTTCCGTATTTGTGACAGTTCAGCAAAAACTACAGGGTCAAAATTATTATCAAAATGTACCTGGTGGAAGTAAAACCCTAACATTAGCTGGTGCGCCACTTACTGTAGCCAATATTTCTTCCAATATGAATACAGAGGTTAGAGTTATGGTTCAATGGATCTCTGGACCTTCTGGAACAGTAACTTTGGATTTTGAGGCTTTCTGAATCACAATGTATTTCTGAGAGTATGAAAGAATATGAAAAAAAAATTAGCTATAGCCGGGATAGTCATTGTATTGATTATTGGAATTTTACTTAGTATAAGTTTGTTGAGTGGAACAGAAGATAATCGGTTCAATGCTTATCTGGATAGAAAGCAGACGGAATGGGTAACATTATCGTTAGATGATGAAACGGTGTTTTCGTGGCCGCAGAATGGAATTGTCACGGTTCGTTTTGATGAAACAAGTGGTCCATTAGATATTGATTGTGCAATAGTTCCTGCTAAAGAAAATCCTGACACGATTAAGGATTATGAGAGTGTAGGACTTCAAGAAAGTATTTCTGTGTCTGTACAAAAAGATACAGAATATAAAATATTAGTGAGATCAAGCTCTCAAGATTTTGCAAATGGAACTATATGGTGTGATGTAGTCTTCAAAAATCAAGATCAATAAGTTTTGAAAAGGACTTGAAACCTCGAATTGTGTGGGTTTTGAGTCCTTTTTGTAGATTGTGCTTAACTATTCATGATATATTGTACAAGCTCCGGCGTTAGTCCGCATATATCGGCTATTTGATAAAGAGTATAGCCGTATTGAGCATAGTCCTGAATCTCAGTTGCCGGATGTAACAGCAGCGCCATAAAACGGTTCGCTTCTGTTTCCAGCTTGTTTACAGAGTAGAGCGTGTTTGCTCTCAGAAATGGTGTATTGCTTTTCGGGTGTAAGATCGCATGTCCTAATTCGTGTGCGCATACTTGCCGCTGTCGCTCTTTTGAAAGGTCTTGATTGATATGTATGAACTTGATTCTGTGTGTGCGGCTGTAATATCCTCTGATACTTCCAAGGGGTTCGTGGAGAACTCGAATACCGAGTTTCGCAGCGATTGTGAACGGGTCTCTGGTATCACATTTTCGGCATAACATATCGACCTTATGCTTTATTGACAATATGCAGCACCTCTATTTCATTTCCGGTACTTTTTCGGAGTAAACTTTTGCTTGGCAATCCGTTTGGAAATTTCAAGCTGGTTTTGCAGGCTAATGCGCAGGAGTTCCCGCGTTTCATCGTCGATTGGCTCACCGTCAAACATCAGGCTTGCTTCGGCGTCGCCAAGATCACCTAAAATCATATCCAGTCTTTTTGCTATGTCACGCTCGTCCCGCTTCGTCAGGACGGGCGTTTCTTTTTGGTCCATGCTAAGTAAAAATTCAATCGGCACATTTAGGTAATCGGCAATTTTTGAGAGGTTTTTAGCAGAAAGGTTTTTCTTTCGTCCCACTTTGAGATCGGACAGAGATGCACGGCTTATTTCACACTGCCTGCATAGCTCTGTGACTGTAATTCCTTTTTCCGCGCACAATGCAGCTATTTTGTTGTACAACTCTGACATAAAATCACCCGTCCATTTGTAGTATATGCCAAAATTACGCAAAAACGAAATTTTACACGTTGACACTTACGCGATAGAATAATATAATTCACTCATGGGTTTCGCTAAAGCGTAATTTATAGAACGAATATATAATATTACACTTTTATGTAAATGTCAATAGAAAGGGAGTAGTTGACCATGAAAAAAAGGGAACTTTGCTCGTTTGGTAAAAAAATTAACCATCGGCTTATTGCTCTTGACCAAAACAAAGGGTGGTTGGTCGAGGAAGTAAAGCGGTACACAGGGTTGTACTTTGACCGCTCCTATCTTCGCAAAATCGAAACCGGACAGCTTGCGACGCCGAAAATCGTGGATGCGATATGCGAAATACTTGGCATCGCTGTTCAGGGTGATTATACCAAAAGGAAAGACCGATAAAATGTACTTTTTGAAAAAGGAAAGCGGATTACATATGCACCTTGAAAATTTAAGATACAGGCAGCAGATACAAAACTGTTTGCGCCGAGCTGCGATACCCATGCGCGGGGACACCGGACAAGTCCGGACGAGCGGGAAAACATGACGGTACGAAATGCGGGTGGCTCCCGCAAAGCGACGACACGCAGACAGATAATGAGACTTCCGTCCAGCCACAGACACAAGCAATGGGGGCGGCTGATGTGAGAACCACGCAGAGGTAAAACGGCCTATGGTATCGTTCGCCAGCGATCATCTGTCTGCTTCCCCACAAGTCGGGACGTTGAGAACAAATAGGCTTGGCAGCAGGAAAGGATGTGTCTAAAGTGTTTTAAGGTTTTGCGGCAGACGGGAGATTACTGTCTGCCGCGCGTACATCACAATAAGCAGACAGGATGTGAATGAAATGCCAGATTGGGAAATCCAGCCCAAGAAACATAAATACGAAGTTGGCGAACGTGTATTAGTGCGGCCTGCAATTATAGATGGTATCTGGGCAAAAGCCAGTTGCCGTAAGACCGTGCCTGCCACGGTTGTTTTTGTCCATCCAGACGACCGCTTCATTGTAGCAGAATATCAGGTGTGCGCTTCGTTCTTTGGCGGGACGGTATCTGCGATACGCGAAAGTTTTTTAATTCAAAAAGTTCAGAGTTTGGCGTGGGAGTGAAGTGAATGTATAAGCGTGGGGATGTGTTCTGGGCTGATCTCAGTCCGGTCATTGGTTCAGAACAGGACGGAGTACGTCCGGTTGTAATTTTGCAGAATGATATTGGAAACAGATATTCGCCTACGGTGATTGTAGCGCCGCTGACAAGCAATTTGCATCGGGACAAGCATCTTGTTACTCATGTGCATGTCCAAATGCAGGGCTTGCCGCAATATTCGGTTGTGTTGTTGGAACAGATAAGGACAATAGACAAAGCACGACTGGGGAATTTTGTCGGTGCAATGGATAAAGCGACATTGAAAAAGATTGATGAAAGCGCGCTGCGCAGTCTGGGGCTGGCGGATGGATTTAGAGCATAGAGCGATCGAGCGTCTACGGTTAGCGGCGGAAATGAGCGAAACCTACTATGGCCAGCCTTTGGTGATTACAACGAGCGGCGGCAAGGACAGCGACGTATGCCTGTACCTTGCCGCCGCTTCCGGTATCCGTTACGAGGTCATGCACAACCATACCAGCGTGGACGCACCTGAGACCATATACCATGTGCGCGAGCAATTCCGGCGTTTGGAACTGGATGGTGTGAAGTGCATGATTAACTATCCGCAGTATAAGCAGCGCCAAATTACCATGTGGACGCTCATCCCGCAAAAGCTGATGCCGCCCACAAGGACGGTAAGATACTGCTGTTCAATTTTGAAAGAGACCGGCGGCATGGGACGCATGATTACGACTGGTGTCCGCTGGGCGGAAAGCGCCAGCCGCCGTACCAAACGTGGCATTTTCGAAAGCATGCCGCACGATCTCAGCAAAAAGGTCATTATCAACAACGATAATGCAGATACCCGCCATTTATTCGAGAGCTGCAAATTGCAGGCGAAGCGGGTTTGCAATCCTATTGTTGATTGGTCGGACTATGATGTGTGGTCGTATATCCATGCTGAGAGAATACCGGTCAATCCCCTGTATTCGTGCGGCTTCCATAGGGTCGGTTGTGTGGGCTGCCCGATGGCAGGACGTCGAATGCGTTTGGTTGAGTTCGGCCGCTACCCCACCTATCAACGCGCGTACATCCGTGCTTTTGAGCGGATGCTCGAAGAACGTACCGCGCGCGGCAAGCTCAATGGTTCATGGCGGGCTGGGACGACTGGTGAAGAAGTGTTTCGCTGGTGGATGCAGGACCGGAATATTGACGGGCAAATGAAGATTGAGGGCTTTGACGGATAAAGCCCAGATATGTACCGTGCGGGTTCCCGCGCGGTTTTTCATATATACACGAAATTTATTATGTTAGGGGGTGGTACCTATGTGCAGTTCAGCGCATGGGGTATCCATGCAATGTTGGTTTGAAACAAGTTTTGAACAGAATGGAGTGAAAAGATGGGATTCCTGAAAAACCGGTTCAAGCGGGTTACGTCAATGGGACTTGCTTTGCTCCTGTCTACGTCGGCGTTTCCGGTTACAGCCTTTGCTGCGTCGGATAGCGCGCTTGCCCAGATAACGGCAAAATATATCGACGCAGAGAACGGCAAGGAGATCATCCAGTCGGAAACGTACAGCGTTACACATGAGGAACGGCAGCCGCAGGAGATCGAGAACTACACCTATACTGATTACGTGGAGGGTGTGGAGTATATCTACTCCCACAAGGACCTGACGTATATCATTGGCTATCCGGATGAGAGCGTGCGGCCGGATGCGTCCATGACCCGCGCCGAAGCTGCTACCGTATTCTACCGTCTCTATGACGGCGAGTATCCAGAATTTGAGCGCCGTATGTCAAACGGCACGTTTGAGGACGTCAAGACGGATTGCTGGTTCTACAAGGAAGTCGAAACGCTTTACAATATCGGCATTGTAGACGGCATGGATGAACACACATTCGCGCCGGATGCGCCGGTCACCCGCGCAGAGTTCGCAGTCATGGCGGCTCGGTTTTCTGATCTCGATTATAAGGGTGGCAACATCTTTGATGACGTACCCAACGGCCATTGGGCGTACAGCTATATCAACGCCGCCGCAAATGCAGGCTGGGTAGAGGGCTATCCGGACGGCAGTTTCCGGCCGGACGAGCCGATCAGCCGCGCAGAAGTCGTGCGGCTGGTAAACGGCATGATCAACCGCAGCGTCACATTGGACAAGCTGAAAGAGCTGGACGTTGAATGCCCGTATAATGATCTTGCCGAAAAGCATTGGTCTTACTGCGACTTGATGGAAGCCACCGTATCGCACAGTGCGGAGGAATGGCACGGCCTGTCCTATAACGACGGCAACTACAATATCATCATTGAGAAGTTCGTGGACCAGGACGGCAAGGAACTTGCCGAAACGGTTACCACGGCTGGCAAGGGAGAAAGTTCCCCCAAGTCAATACCGGCCTACGAGTACCGCGGCTATATCCGCACAGTCGTTTATCAGTACACGAACGGTGATGCGATCCCGTCCATTGAAAAGACGGCGAACGCCAAAACCGCCAATGTAGGCGATACCCTGACTTATACGGTGAAGCTATCCAATGACAAAGCTGCTTCTTCCGCGTGGAAAGAAGTTATTCTAACCGATGAGCTGCCGGACGGCCTGACCTTCGTAGACGGCAGCGTGTACGTAGAAAGCAAGGCGGCAAAGCACTCGTTTGAAAACGGATTGCTTTCTGTCCCGCTGGGTGACATTGCCGCAGGTCAGACGGTTTCAGTCACTTTCAAAGCAACCGTGAACAGCGATATGTACAACCAGACGATCTACAACACCGCAGTCGCCGAGGGCGCAAACGGTATCGTTAAGGATGAAAGTGGTAGCGAAACTGGCAAGTATGAGGACACAGACGACGGCGTGTATATCAATAAGGGCGACACCGTACCTTATATCACCAAGATAGCGGACAAGGCATCTGCCAAGGTCGGGGATAAGCTGACTTACACGGTCACGCTCGGTAATGCGGAGGGCGCGATCTATGAGATCGAAAACGCTTCCATGACCGACGTTATCCCGGCGGAACTGGATTTTGTGGACGGCAGCGTGCAGGTAGATGGTATGAGTGCAGTTTACTCATTTGATAGCGAAACCCGCACCCTGACCGTGCCGCTGGGTGCGCTTGCACCGAACACAAAAAAGACGGTCACCTTTGCAGCGACCGTCAATGAATTCGCCTACGGTAAAACGGTTTACAACACAGCAGTTATGACCGGCGATAATATCCCGGACACCGAGGGCACGGACGACGGTGTTTCGGTTGACGATGGCAAAGCCCGCCCCAGTATCGAAAAGACGGCGGACAAGTCCTCTGCCAAGGTCGGCGACAAGATCATCTATACCCTGACGCTCTCCAACAGCGAAACCGCGACTGTACCCGTAGAAAATGCGGCCGTTACCGATGTTATCCCTGCTGGCCTGACGTTCGAGTACGGCTCGGTCATGCTGGACGGCAGCGGCACGAGTGATTTCACCTATGATGAAAATACCCGCCTGCTGACGGTAAACGTCGGCAGCATTGAGCCGGATACCAGCCGCACGGTTTCCTTTGTGGCGACCGTCAACGAAGATGCCTACAATACGGCGATTCAGAACCTTGCCACCCTGACTTCGGACAACACCGAGCCGGTACAGGACAAGGACGACGGCGTTGTCGTTGCAGACGGTATGACCGACCTGTCCATCAACAAGAGTGTTGATAAATCTTCTGCTCGTGTCGGTGATACTCTGACCTACACGGTACAAGTCTCCAATGGTGCGGGTGCAGAGGTAAATATCCGCGACACGGTGATGCGGGATGCCATCCCGGATGGCCTGACCTTCCGCGGCAACGTCACAGTGGACGGCTACTCAGCGGTATATCAGTATGACAATGAAAACCGAACCCTTTCTGTTCCGCTGGATGCGATCGCCCCCGGCCAGACGAAAACTATTTCGTTTGATGTGCTGGTGAACAGTGATGCCTACGGCATGATGATTGAGAACACGGCGGTCGCTTCCGGCAGCAATGCGCCGGATACAGAGGACACGGACGACGGTGCAACCATCGAGGACGGCAAAGCAGACGGTCATGCAGGCGCAAAGTCAGCCAACAAGGCGACGGCGTGTGTGGGTGATACGATCACCTACACGATCACACTGCAAAACAGCTCACTTGCTACTGCGGACTGGACCGGCGCAACCGTGACCGATGTGCTGCCGGATGGCGTGAGTTTCGCAGGCAACGTCCAGAAAGACGGTCGGGCAACAACGGAATATTCCTACGATTCATCTTCGCGCACGCTGACGCTCACGCCTTATGCAATCGCGCCGGATACGCAGGTGGTGTACACCTTTGATGTGACGGTAGACGAGGGTATGCAGGGCGAGTATGTTGTCAACACCGCCATTTTGACGGATGGCGATAAGCAAACCCCGCTGCCGGACGCAGGCGTGCAGATCGACGAGGGCGAAGCCGATCCAATCGTATCCAAGTCCGTAAGTACGTCCGAAGCCAATGTAGGTGATACATTCACCTATGAGATCACAGTCAAGAACGGCGACCGCGCCACTGCGCCGTGGAAAAATGTCGTGGCATACGATATGCTTCCGGCTGGCGTGAAGCTGATCGGCAATGTGTATCTGGACGGTGAAGTGGCGCTGCACAAGCTAAACGGTAATGCGCTGTCCGTGATGGTAGGCGATCTTGCCGCAGGCGAAAGTGTGACGGTTTCCTTTGATGTACAGGTACTTGACGCAGCGGCCGGTACGACCCTTCAAAACAGCGTGGATGTGACCGGCGATAACGGCATCGGCACGGCAACAGATGACGGCGTAACCGTACCGGAGGTTGAGCCGCAAAACCCTAATGATGCCACCGGCTTCTATGTCACAAAAGATGTGGATAAGACGGTGGTTGACGTAAGTAAGGACGCAAATGAAGAATCCCAAACAGCCACCTATACAATCGTTGTAGGTAACAGCGGCAACGAGACATGGAAGAATGTTGTGTTAAAGGATACGCTGGATACCTCTGTGTTGACACCGGTGCTCCAGAACAATGTCTATGTAGACGGTGTACTGGACAGTGATTGGAGCTTCGCGGGCAAAGTGTTCGCCTTGGAACTGGGTGATATTGCGTCGGGGCAGTCTCATACGATCGTGCTTACTGTTCAGTTCAAAGCGGATGCTGGCGGCAAGGCCTACGTCAACTATGCGACCGGAGAGGGCGATAATGGTAACGCAACCGGAAAGTCGCCTGAAATTGAGATCGTAAGCATGGTTGATGATCCGATCACTGATATTCATTATCAGCTATACAATGGTTACGGTGAGAACGTATGGCGGCCAAATGATCGTATTTCCCTTCAGGAAGCGTGCACGGTTGCCTATCGTTTGATTTCCAACGGCGGGAACACATGGCTGGACCGCGGCACGGTGACGGTGCCGGAATACGAGTTCAGCATCCCCGAAGAAGCAAAATATTTTGTTTCGATCGGTGTATTGCCTGCAAGCGTATTCGATACAACGAAAATGACCGAAGATGTTGATTACGAAATCAACTATGAGGTTTCGGAAAAAGGCTATCTGCGAATCTGGGCGACTTCGGATCAGCTTAATACGCTGGTGAAGTATATCACAGGTACAAATGCAGGTCTGAGTGGAAATGTGTCGCGTCTGAACTTTGCCAAGCTGATTTGCCAGCTTACCGGACGAGATACCGACCCTGATACCTCGGCTTATAGTGGCCATATCCAGTATTTTGTGGATAGCGGTTCCTCTGTGGGCCTGATTACCGAAGTCTCGCACGAACATGATTATGTGCTTGATACGGATGGCAATGAATACTGGAACTAAGAATCTGCTTACAATGGAAATCCCCCGTTTTCCGAAACGGGGGATTTTATTTACAGATTGTTTAATTCCTCTACGGTCAGCTTATTAAAGAGCTGTAAGGCATATACTTTCTCTCCTTGCACATAGGTAGAAACAGCAGCAGTTTTTGAACGAGTGTTTAACATATTCTCACGGTGACCGAGTGAGCCATACCATTTATTTAGGTTTTCTTGTGCATCTGTTGTGACGAGACCTAACAACGCATTTTCTGTATTGCAGCCTTTTCCAACAGTGACGAATGGTGTGCCATCCGGTCTATAATGCGCTTCATACAGGTTATCACGATATGCACCGACCAGTTCTTTTGATCGAATATCCGCCCATTCCTGCACTTGCAGGGAGTAGGCCAGACGCGGCAAACCGTTTTCTTCGCGCAGGTCGTTGATGGCGTCAAAGGTGGCATTGGACAGGTCATAATCCCAATAGCCGCCGTACTCGTCTACCGCAGATTTGCCGATAGGGCGCAGACTGATTTCATCTGTTACGGTCTGGTTATCGTCTGCGGTTTCGTTGTCGGTATCATCCGGCACAGGCTGTTCGTCTGGTGAAGCCGGTGTTTCCGGTTCAGCCGGTTCGTTTTCGTTCAAAATGTCTTCCGCGTTCATCAGCATTGTTGCGACTTCGGCACGGCTGGCTGTCCCTTGCGGATTTAACTTTCCATTCGAGCCGCTGACGATGCCCTTGTTGACGCACCAGCTCATGGCGTTTGCTGCGTAACGGGAAACTGATTGATAGTCCGAGAAATCATAGTATTTATCTGGTATAAAGCCGGTATCTGTATCAAGGCCGAGGTGGTCCGCGTAGCGGTACAGGATGGCCGTAAGCTGCTCGCGGGTAATTGCATCATTCGGGCCGAACTGCGTATCGCTGTACCCGGTAACGAGGTCATTCATGCGCGCCCAGTAGACAGGCGCGCTGTAATAGGCGTTTGTATCTACGTCTGCATAGGGGTATCCCCAGTTGCTTTCGGGCATATCAGGTGAACCTGCCAGTCGGTACAGGATGGTCACGATCATGCCGCGGCTGGTAGTTGCGTTCGGGCTGAACGCCGTATCCGATGTACCATTCATCAGCCCGTTTTCGCAAACATAGTTGACCGCATCGTGATACCAGTCCGACGGACGGACGTCCGAAAAGTTTGAAACATTGGCGGCGCCTGCCGAACAGGTAATAGCTGCCGCACACAAGATAGATGTGATTTCTTTTTTCATAAAGTCATACCCCACAATAGAAAACAGAAAAGATTATCATGGTTTCATTATAACATGCTGTTACCCGTTCCGGTAGCGGGCATGGCGCACAAAAACCATGTGGGGGTTTTGAATTGCAAACAAGATGCAGTAAATTGTTGCTGCATAGATGATAACCAATACGCAGGAGGGCTGTGGTTTATGGATTATAAAATTTTGACGCAGGACGATTTGCTTGAGTTGTTCCCTTTTGGCAAAACCAAGCTAAAATGCCTGCTGGATGCAGGTGTATTGCCTGTGGTGAAAGTGGGACGGGATTATTTGACGAATGAACGTGAACTTGACCGGTGGTTTGAAGCAAATAAAGGGAAAGAGATATTTTACTGATTGAATTGCCTTTACAGAGGGACGGCGTTATAATATATGCGTTAGCTGTTTATGCTGCCGCCCCTGTTTATTTGATAGGAGCGATACGCATGAATACAGTAGAAAATATCAATAAAGTTAAGAGAATCCGCGGATATGGGGAGGGTAGTGTTTATCAGCGGAAAGATGGCCGCTGGGTCGGCAAATATAAGGACGAAAAGATGCTGAAACCGCGTTATGTCTATGGTAAGACAGAAGCGGAAGCAAGACGGAAATTGCGTGAATTTAAGAAAACAATAGTGCATGGCATTACGGATTGTAGAAAAGTATTGCTTAGCACTTATATTGAGCGATGGTTATATACTTTCAAGGCCGCAGCCGTGGAGAATACCAGCTTTGACCGGTTGGAGTCTGTCTATTACACGCATATCAAGCCGACGCTTGGCGGCTTCCAACTTGGGAATATCAAAGCGGTTGATATTCAAACACTGTTAAACCAGAAAAGCACTGAATATTCTTATACTATCGTCAAGATGATCCGGCAGATACTTTCTGAGGTTTTCCAACATGCCTATACTGAGGGTGACATTCTTAAAAACCCAATGGCAAATGTTATCATGGCAAAACGGAGCAAGTTTAAGCCGGAGCGGAAAATGCTGATATTAGAGGATGCAGAGGTTAAACGGTTGGAGGAAGCAGCCAGAGAGAAGTATGGTACAGGCCGTCCGCTTTTTGTTCACGGGAACCTGATCGTCTTTATGCTGCATACCGGCCTGCGGTGTGGTGAACTGCTTGCGCTGGAATGGTCTGATATTGACTTTGAAAGCAAGACGGTATCCATAAATAAAAATCTGGCAAAGGTCAAGAACAGGGATACCGGAAAAGATACGTCCAAAAGCACCTTACAGGTAAAAGGCACTAAGACATCCAGCAGCAACCGGATTATCCCGCTAAATAGTAAAGCGATCAACGCACTTAGGGAATTGCAGATGATTTACAGGCAATGCGGCATCAAAAGCAAATATGTTGCCTGTTCGCAAAAAGGCGGCTTCCTCACTAATAACCGTATGCACAATTTACTTGAGCGTATGTTGAAGCACACGGGGATAGACAAGCCGCTCACGATCCATCAGCTACGTCACACTTTTGCAAGCCGTGCGTTAAATGCTGGCGTAAGCATCAGCGTAGTAAGCAAATGGATGGGGCATGCCAGTATTTCCACCACATATAATATCTACATTCACGCTATGGAACAGGAACGACTGACAGCGTTAGACGTTCTTGAAGCTATGTAGCGAAAAGGTGTAACATTGGTGTACGCCTCTCGAATAAAACGACTTAAAGCCCAGTAATATAGGCGTTTAAGGGTACAAGAGGGGGAAAACCGCAGGTTGTCTACCCTCTTGTGCGCCCGCGCGGCGTCAGCGCAGTTCCGTTCGCCTCGCAGGCGAAATCCCCTCAAAAAAGAAAATCTCAAAAAATTAAGAAATTTTGAAAAAACACTTGCATGATACACCCGGTGTAGTGTATACTAATTACAGTTGCGCAAATGCGTAACCGAATTGCCGCGCAAAGGAGTTTCTCCTGCGCACGCCCATTGGCCATTAACCGGATTTTCCCGGCGTGGTCCCTGGTGCGGTCCAAAAACGGCCGACCTGCCGTTATACCGGGTAATCAAGCAATTTGACTGCAAAACAGGCTAAAACTGCGTAAAAATCAGCACTTTTTCCGATTGCAGCCATTGGTTTCTCGTGCTATAATTAACGCTGGTCTGGTTGAGTACTGGACCGGCGATTTTTTATCCCCGCCGCTGTCCGTGGAAGGGCCACGAACAGTGTAAAGAAAAGTGGAGGGCAAACAGACAAATCAGAACCGGATTAACCCACCGGCGCTCGATTGCTGCACTACCCCCAAACTTCTTATATTAAAGGAGAGCATTTTATGCAGATCACTGATCCTATCGCGGATATGCTGACTCGTATCCGCAACGCTGGCAATGCTCGTCATGCCAGTGTGGATGTACCCGCATCCAAGATGAAGAAGGCTATTGCCCAGATCCTGCTCGACGAAGGCTACATCAAGTCTTTCGAGGTTGTAGAGGGCAACACCCAGGGCATTATCCGCATCGCACTGAAGTACGTTGATAACCGCCAGAAGGCTATCACCGGCATCAAGCGTGTGTCCAAGCCGGGCCTGCGTGTATACGCTGGCGCACAGGAGCTGCCGAAGGTACTCCGCGGCCTTGGTATTGCCATCGTTTCCACTTCCAGAGGCGTCATGACCGACAAGAAGGCTCGCGAGCTGAACGTCGGCGGTGAAGTTCTCGCATTTGTATGGTAAGGGAGGTATAAACAATGTCTCGTATTGGTAGAATGCCGATTGCCATCCCGGCCGGCGTTGAAGTCAAGATTGACGGCAGCGTTGTTACCGTGAAGGGCGCTAAGGCAACCCTTACCCGCGAATTTCATCCGAACATGACCATCGCGGTAGAGGGCAACGAAATCCTCGTAACCCGTCCGAACGACGACAAGCACAACCGCGCACTGCACGGCCTCACCCGCAGCCTGGTTCACAACATGGTTGTTGGTGTTACCGAAGGCTTCAAGAAGGAGCTGAGCGTTCAGGGCGTTGGTTACCGTGTCGCTAAGCAGGGCAAGGATCTGGTTATGAACCTCGGCTACTCGCATCAGGTTACCATGAGCGAGGTGGAGGGCATCACGATCGACGTTCCGAACCCGAACACGATCATCATCTCCGGTCCTGACAAGCAGAAGGTTGGCCAGTTTGCAGCGGAAGTCCGCGAGAAGCGTCCGCCGGAACCCTATAAGGGCAAGGGCATTCGCTACGCTGATGAGTATGTCCGCCGCAAGGAAGGCAAGACCGGCGCTAAGAAGAAGTAAGGAAAGGAGAGGCGAAAATAAATGGTTTCGAAGAAGGATTCCAACAAGGCGCGCCTTCAGCGCCACAAGCGCGTACGCGCTAAGATCAGCGGCACCGCTGAGCGTCCCCGTCTGGACGTATTCCGTTCTGCAAAGAACATCTATGCACAGGTTATTGACGATGTAGCCGGTGTAACCCTCGTATCCGCCTCGACTGCAGAGAAGAGCTTTACCGAGTACGGCGGCAACAAGGAAGCAGCCAAGAAGATTGGTCAGATCGTTGCCGAGCGCTGCAAGGCTAAGGGCATTGAGACTGTCGTGTTTGACCGCGGCGGCTATGTGTTCCACGGCCGCGTGAAGGAGCTCGCAGATGGCGCCCGTGAGGGCGGCCTGCAGTTTTAATCGGGAGGAGGTAAAACATGGCTCAGTTTAACAGAAACGATAAGCGTGAGGACGAGTTCTCCGAGAACGTTGTAGCGCTCAACCGCGTTGCCAAGACCGTTAAGGGCGGCCGAATCTTCAAGTTCGCAGCTCTGGTCGTTGTAGGCGACGGCAAGGGTACTGTCGGTTTCGGCCTCGGTAAGGCTTCCGAGGTTCCGGACGCTATCCGCAAGGGCATCGAGGACGCCAAGAAGAACCTCGTTAAGATTTCTCTGAAGGGCACCACCATCCCGCACGAGGTTATCGGCGAGTTCGGTGCAGGCCGCAAGCCTGCCGCTCCCGGTACCGGCGTTATCGCCGGCGGCGCTGTTCGTGCAGTAGTTGAGGCTGCCGGCATCAAGGACATCCGTACCAAGTGCCTGCGTTCCAACAACCCGCAGAACGTTGTTACCGCAACGATGGAAGGCCTGAAGAGCCTGCGCGACGCAGCTCAGGTAGCTGCTGTACGCGGCAAAGCCGTAGAAGAACTGTAAGAAAGGGGTAACTGACAATGGCTAACATGAAGATTACCCTGAAAAAGAGCCTGGCTGGTCGCTTGGAGAAGCACATCGCAACGGCTCATTCTTTGGGGCTTAAGAAGATCAATGACGTAACCGTTCAGCCGGACAACGCGCAGACGCGCGGCAAGGTAAAGCAGATCGGTTACCTGCTCGAAATCGTAGAGGAGGCGTAACCCA